>OFSE01000212.1_pt1 | contig 19601 bp, 24 predicted proteins | sample 1543261 | NCBI WGS metagenome assembly OFSE01 (sample SAMN07774225, study PRJEB24372) | wastewater metagenome | isolation source: Exp Tend VB 50WW | collected 2016-02 | reverse complement strand
CTGGTATCTCCTAAAGAAAACTCAGTTCACGCATATAAAACTGGTTTACGTGTACATATTGGTCTCAAGGGAGAAAAAAACCCAAAATCTAAACTACGTGTTAAAGATATTCTTTATATTCGTGGACATGAAAAAGTGTCATCAAGTGACAGGAAATACTTTATGAAAAGATTTGGCATTAAAAAAAATACCATCTCTGATATTATTAACAGGAAGTCATGGACTCATGTATGATTTCAATCATAACGCCAATTCACAACATGCCAGACCTTTTCTTCTTTATGAAGAGATGTCTCGACTCTATTTACTCACAAACCTTCACTGACTATGAAATTATTTTTACTACAGACGGGAGGATGGCGGAGAACACTAACTCGGCTATCAAGAAAGCTAAAGGGGAAATAATCAAAATCCTGTATGTAGATGATTTCTTCTCACACCCTAATGCCCTACAAGAAATTGTAGATGCTTGGGAGGGAAAATGGTTGGTAACAGGGTGTAATCACACACACGGCAAGGATAGGTTCAACGACCACCTACCAACCTACCAGGACAACATCTATAAAGAAAACACGATTGGCTCGCCCTCGGTTCTAGCCCTAGCCAGTAAAGATGTCTTATTCGATGAAAACCTACAATGGACTCTTGATTGTGACCTATATAAGAGACTATATGAGAAGTACGGAGAGCCGACTGTTCTCAACACAATTAACGTCACTATAGGAATAGGAGAGCACCAGACCACACGCGTTCTTACTGACGATGAGAAATTACAAGAAGTAATATATACTAAAAACAAGCATGAAAACAATTAACCTTTTACAACCCACAGCTGATTGGAGAACAATATGGGGAATGGTAAAGACTCTCAGAAGTGGGTGGTGGGTCTATGGGAAGAAAGTACAAGAGTTCCAGGATGAGTTCGCTAAGAAGGTCGGCAGTAAATACGCAGTAGCCGTCAACTCAGCAACTAGTGGGCTAGACCTTTGTCTAAAGGCTTACGGTATCACAGGTGGAGAACTTATCACACCTGCGTTTACGTTCGTGTCAGACGCTATGGTTGGCGAGTGGAACGGTATGGATGTTACTTTCTGTGATGTAAACCCTCGGACATTCTGTATAGATGTGGACTCGGTAAAGATTACCAAGAAAACCAAGGCCATCATCGCAGTAGATTGCCACGGAAGACTAGCGGATATAAAGGGGTTAAAGAAGAAATGTAAGGACATGGGAAGAGAGGATATTCTTATCATAGAAGACGCGGCACACGCTTGCTATACGCCAGGAGCTGGTAAACACGCAGATGTCACGGTGTGGAGCTTCCAAGGAGTTAAAACTTTGCCAACAGGTGATGGAGGAATGGTAACGACCAACAACAAAGTAATCGCCACTAAAATCAAAGACCTCTCATGGCTTGGAATCAAGAAGTACACCTTTGACCGCGTAGGAGGAAAGAAATACACCTGGAATTACGATGTGACCCATCCAGGTATCAAGGCGTACATGATAGACCTCACAGCAGTAATCGGACTTGGGAACCTACGAAGGATTGAAAAGACTAACGCACGAAGGCGTGAGATACAAGAAAGATACAATCAAGCGTTCAAGGATGACTGGTTCTTCACGGTTCCAACTTTTACCCACACAGTACAGTATTACACCCCAGAATGGTACGACAGAGATGGCCTGTGCGAATATCTAGCAGAACACGGCATCCACACGTCAGTTCACTTCATGCCAGTGTCAGAATTAACTTACTGGAAGAAGGCCAAGAAGCGAGCAATACCAAATACTGACAGAGTTTGGGTCAACCTTCTCTCACTTCCAGTTCACAACGCTCTTACAAATAGACAACAGGACTATGTTATAAAAACGGTTAAGAAATACTATGCTAAAGTTGCCTAATATAACTTTGATTTGTCTGACTAATGGTAAACTGGAAGCACACCAAAAGGCGTTAGAGAATAGTTGCCAAGGAATCCAGTTCGGGGCGGTTAAACTTATTCACAGACCTGACGTAGACACTATTGATAAATGGAACAAGGCTATTGTCTACGAACTAGGAGATTATGTAGATACAGATTATGCAATACTCATTCACGCAGACGGGTATATAATCAATCCCGAACTGTGGAATGACAAATGGTTGAAGTATGACTACATAGGAGCACCCTTTCCACTTCCTCAGGATGATTTCTCTTACAGAGATATTAACGGAGTTATACAGAGGGTGGGCAACTCAGTCTCACTTCGCAGTAAGAAGTTGTTAGACCTACCAAAGAAACTAGGCATGGAGTGGCGAAGTTGGCATGGGTTCTATAACGAAGATGGGTATATCTCGGTAAACATGAGGCATATCTTCGAGGAACATGGCTGTAAGTACGCTCCACTAGAGGTTGCGGTTCATTTCTCCAAGGAACATGAGATACCGGAGAACGTGGGATTAAAAACTTTTGCATTTCACTCACTATGATACAAGGATTTATACACGCCGGAAGTGGCGTGGGCAACCAACTCTTCCGCTACATTACTACTAGGGTCGTGGCACTCGACAAGGGGCTAGATTTTGGCTTCCAAGGGGTAGAGAATAGCAAAGTCGATACATTTATGCACTTAGATTATGGAGTGCAACCTGGGGGCATTTTAAGGCACTTTGAAGAGAAGAAAGTAGTGGAGAACGGAGTGGATATTCGAGGCTATGACCCAGAGATAAACTTCATCGAAGATAACACCTCGATAGACGGAGAGTTTCAAGACGAAAGATACTGGAAGCACCGTCTAGGGATGATTAAGAAATGGCTACAAGTTAAGCCTATAGACATGCCTGAGGATGTATGCGTGGTAGGGTTTAGGGGCGGTGAGTATGTGGGTGTTTCTGACCTATTTCTACCAATGGATTATTGGTACACCGCAATAGAAATTATCCAAAAAGAAAACCCAGACATGAAATTTGAAGTCCATACTGACGACGTAGAAACAGCAAAAAGGTTCTTCCCCTTATTCCCAATTGTTCACAATGTAGGAGTCAACTGGAGGTCAGTTAGGTTCGCTAAGTACCTTATCATTTCCAATTCTTCGTTCTTCATTCTACCTGCTATACTTAATGAGAATGTCAAGAAAGTAATCGCCCCAAGATATTGGGCAAGAAGGAACACAGGGGTGTGGGCTCTCCCCCAAAATTTTTATTCTCGCTTTTATTATATTTAGTGGTATAATAGTTCTATGGTAGAAGCAATCTGCGAAACGTGTAAAAAAGAATATAAAACACCATTTGCTTGGTATAAAAAAAGAAAGCATCACTTTTGCTCTCGTTCGTGTATGGGGGTGTGGCGTTCAAAAACAATAAAAGGCAAAAATCATCCACAATATAAACCAGAAGCACATAAAAGGATATGTATTAGGTGTAAAAGAGTGTTTGTCCCACATAACAAAAAAAGTAAGTTTTGTTCTTATAAATGTAAAGGAGAATACGAAAGAAACAATCACAACGGAAGGTCAAAAGAAACTGGGCATAGTTATGGGTATATTCATTATTGGTTAAGGAAAGATTTTGGGCATGCAACACAGTGCGAAAACTTTTATTGTGAAGGAAGGAGTGTACGATACGAGTGGTCTTTGCTAAAAGATTTTACTTATGAGAAGAAGAGAGAAAACTTTTGGCAATTATGTAAAAGGTGCCATTTAGTTTATGATAATTACAAAATACCAGTATCAAAAAATAAAATATGAAATACATAATCTCACGCTACAACCATGACCTCGATTTGTTGGAAGGCTACAAAGGAACTTATGTTATGTACGATAGAAGTGAAGAACCAATAAAAGACTCAAGAGTAATTATAACCGACAATACTGGTAGTGACATTAGAGATAAACTTACTTTTATCATCGACAATTACGAAAACCTACCCGAAGTTGCCCTCTACACTAAGTGCAATCTATTCAAGTACATCACGAAAGAAGAGTGGGAAGAAATAAAGAACAACAAGACCTTCACACCTGTCCTTACCAAGCACCACAAAACCTACTCAGACAACAATGGGGTGGTGTGTTTCTATGATGAGAACGGAATGTACAACGAGAGAAATGACTACTGGTATTTGTTAGAACATCCAACAAAGACTAGAAATAGCTGTGAAGAGTTGAAAAAGATGCTTGGGCTAGAAGGGAGGGACTACCTGGCTTTTGCCCCTGGCTCGAATTACATTTTACCTAAAGAAAATATACTCAAGCACTCTAAAGAGTTTTATCAGAAACTAAGAAGCTACCTAGACTGGGCTGTCTACCCAGGGGAAGCCCAACTCTGCGAAAGAGGTCTTTATTATCTATGGCAGTAATTGCTTTTTCTCCGTTAATAAGTTACAATGGAGAAATGAAAGGAGAAAAAATAACCACTGTATGCCCATGTGGAAAATCATTTGAAGATTATGTTTCAAATAAGAGGAGCAAGTTTTGTTCTCTTAAATGTTATTGGGTTGCTAGGAGGACAGACACAAAATATAAAGGGTATTGGACTGGCAAAAAAAGGCTGGGTATGGCTGGCGAAAATAACCCTAAATGGAAAGGTAATGAGGTTGGTTACCTTGCACTACATGCTTGGGTGTATAGACAACTTGGGACTCCGTCAAAGTGTGATTTTTGCTTATCTACAGATAGAAAGTGGTATCATTGGTCAAACATTAGCGGTCTTTATAAAAGAGATGTTAAGGATTGGCAAAGACTTTGTGTTCCGTGCCACAGTAAGTTTGACAAAACAAGAGTATGATTGTAGATTGCATGACCTACAACGGGGAGCGTGATATCCTAGATATTCATTTAAACGTTCTCAAAGACCATGTTGACCAGTTCATTATTTGTGAAGCACCCATTACTTTTACAGGGAAACCAAAGCCTTTATATTTCAAGGAAGTAGAACACTTATACACAGATTTACCTATTAAATACTACGTCATAGATGAGAATGATGAAGAACTATGGGAGATGGCAAGAAATAGCCCTAATACTAAAGGAGCAGAACATTGGAAACGAGAGTTTGTCCACAAAGAGAGCATAAAGAAGGCACTTACACACTTAAACGATGATGATATTGTATTTATTGGGGACGTAGACGAGATATGGAACCCAGTAGATTGTCTAGGTTTAATGGACGGAGATGGCCCATCAAAATATATGGCTTGGAAAATAGCATTAAATGTGTTTTGTTACTATTTAAACAATAAATCTACAGAACAATTTTATGGAACCCTAGTTACTAGGTATAAAAGTATAAAAAATGTGTGTTTAAACCACCAAAGGACGAGAAGTGTGACCCTGTTCGGCAATTACCCCTCGTATGAGGGTAAGGGGTGGCACTTCACCTCAATGGGAGGCTTTAATGAGTTCAAACGTAAACTTGGCGACTCTTACACAGAAGAAAGCTACTTTACACCACAAATCCAAGCAGAACTTATAACAAGATACGGTAAAAGTGATTTCTTGGGGAGAGGTTTTGGCTTCTACAAGAGCGAAGATTTACCAGAATATGTGCTTAATAACAAAGAAAAGTTCAAACACTTATGGAAACAGTAAGCGTAATAATCCCAATGTACAACTACGGGAAGTATCTTGACGAGGCTATCCAGTCTGTACTCAATCAAACAGTCAAAGCACATGAGATAATTTGTGTATCAGACGGAGCGATAGACAATTCTGTGGAAATCGCCAAGAAATACCCTGTGACTATTGTGGAAAAAGAAAATGGTGGGCTTTCTTCTGCTAGGAACGCAGGAATAAAGGTAGCTACAGGCAAATATATAATGTCCTTTGATAGTGACGACATTTTACGCCCACAGGCGATAGAAAAGCACTTAGAATTAGCAGATGAGAACTCAATCGTAACGCTTCCTCTCCTTGCCTTTGGAGAGGAAAACTACACAGCACGACCTAGAGAAGCAACTATACCTATACTACTTAAAACAAACTGTATTTATTCCAACTCACTCTTCTCAAAGAAGATGTGGGAAGAGGTGGGTGGCTTCGATGAACACCCAACAATGAGATTCGGATGGGAAGACCGCTTATTCTGGTTAGAAGCACTTGGCAAGGGATATAAAAGCAAAATAGGTGACTATGTTGCCCTCTTATGGCGTAGGCACGGTAAGACCATGACTGATGTCACGGCTAATCCTAACCATGAGAAGTTACAAGAGTATATCTATAACAAAAACAAACACTTAATCGACCACTAGTATAATTTGAGCATGGCAATGCAATTCAGCGATACTACAAATAGAACAGGAATTATCGAACTTATAGAGGACAACACAGGCACTCAGAGTTCTACGACTTCTTCGTACACTCTCAAGACCAAGACTAGGGATGTAAATAATGCCTATGCTAATTATTTCCTTATAGGTGGGCAAACAGACGGGAGGTGGCAACTGGATGATACTAATCACACTAAATATCCAATCATCACTACAGCTCTTACAGCTAATCAGCCGGACTATACTTTCACAGTAGATGAACAAAGTAACCAGATATTAGACATCTACAGAGTAGAAATCTTAGACACAACAGGGCACGGGGTCGAATTAACGCCTATTGACCAGTTTGATATACAAGGCCAAGCACTTACAGAGTTTATGAGAGATGCAGCAACCCCTCTTTTTTACGATAAGACAGCTAACGGGATAATTCTCTACCCAAAACCTAACTACACTAACTCGGCTGGGCTTAAAATCTATTATAACCGTACACCAGATTACTTCGTGTCTACAGACACAACAAAGAAGCCAGGTATACCAGATATGTTCCATGAGTACCTAGCACTACGACCTTCGTATCAATACTGTCTCCGTAAAGGGCTACCACAAACAGATTCTCTACGAAATGACATGGTGGCCATGGAGGATGCTATAAAACTGTACTACTCTAACAGGTCGAAAGATGAAGTTAAGGAAATGAGTGCAGCACCTCGTAATTCTCACTAATATGCCAATAACACCTACAAATATCAGTAAAAATACAATAACGCCAGTAGGAGCAACAAAAAGTTCTTTAAGTTCTTTTACTAATAATTTTATATCAGGTTCACATCTTATAAGTGAAAATTCTCTTGGACTATTATGCGAGAACGGAGATAATCTAATTATTGAGAATCTTTCGTATGGGATGTTAAATATATCAAAATCATAATATGGCAGATATTAAAATTTCAGCATTAACAAATTATACCCCAGCAGTTGATACTGATGTTTTACCTATTGTAGATACAACCCTCACAACTACAAAAAAAATTACATGGGCTAACATAAAAGCAACTCTCAAAACATATTTTGATACTCTCTATGTGTCTATTAGTGGTCTAGGCTCAGGAGTTGCAATTTTCTTAGCGACTCCAACTTCTGCAAACTTAGCAGCAGCTGTAGTTACTACTAAGACAGGCTCAGGAGCACTAGTTTTTGGAACCTCACCAGACTTTACTACGGGGGCAACTATTGGGTCTGTAGCAATCCCAACAATATCATCTACTAATACATTTACTAATAAAAGAATAACTAAGCGAACTGGAACAACTACATCTTCTGCTACACCAACAATAAACACTGATAACGTAGACTTCTATTCAATTACAGCTCAGACAGTAGATATAACATCATTTACCACAAATCTTTCAGGGACACCAACAGAAGGACAAACTCTATGGCTTGCAATCACCGGAACAGCGGCAAGGGCTATAACATGGGGTACTTCTTTTGAATCATCAGTAACTGTATTACCTTCAACCACGGTAACAACTAATCGGCTAGATGTTGGGTTTGTATGGAATACAGTTACTAATAAGTGGAGATGTGTAGCATCATCATAATTCTATGGCAACAATAAATTTATTAGTAGTAGCTGGTGGAGGTGGAGGTGCTTCAAATGCTGCATCAACTGGTGGAGGTGGAGGTGCAGGGGGGTATCAGGCAAATTCTTCTTTTACAGTTACCCCACAGGCATACACAGTTACAGTTGGGACTAAAGGTAATGGTGGTGTTGCTACATATGGTACAGATGGTACAAATTCTGTCTTTGATAGTATAACTTCTATTGGTGGTGCTGGGGCTGTTGGTACAGCTGGGGGTTCTGGTCGTGGGGGTAGAGATTTCGGAGGTCCTGGAACTGCTGGTACAGGAGGTCAAGGTAATGCAGGAGGAACAGCTGGAGCGGGAACTGGAGGAGGTGGTGGTGGAGGTGCGGGTTCTGCTGGTTCAGTTGGTGGAGCAACAACTGGAGGTGCAGGGGGTAGTGGGATATCAAACTCAATCTCGGGAGCTGCAGTTACCTATGCAGCTGGAGGAGGTGGGGGGGGTTCAACCGCTGGGGGTGCTGGGGGTTCTTCTGGTGTTGGTGGTGCTGGTGGAGGAACAAATGGGTCAGCTGCTACAGCCTCTACAGGTTCAGGTGGGGGTGGATGTAATGGTGGTACTGGTGGGGCAGGAAGTGATGGTATTGTTATTATTTCCTATCCTACGGATGGGTCAACAGGAGTATCAACTTCTTCCACGGGAGGTACAATTACAACATCAGGGGCTAATACAATCCATACCTTTACTACATCTGGGACATGGACAATGGTGAGTTATGTTCCAAGGTCTGGTTTTTTAAATTTTATGTAATATGGTAAAAGCAATAATAAACAGATTTGATGGGGGAATAGCGGAAGACATAAGAACAACAAAGACAAATGAGTGTGCTTCCTCTGTGAATTTTGATATTGCAAGCAATCCTCATAAACTAATCCCGTATAGTGACCCTATTGCTGAGACACACGCTAGTGGCCCAATGACAGATTACGCTATTACAGATGTGGCGGTTCTCAATATAGGAGGAACAACACCAACTATTTATGGTATAGGTAGGGCAAGTTCGGTTAGTACGAATGTGGCTGTATTCAAAAAAAGTTCTACGTCAGACATCACCTCCCAATGGTCTGCCTCCCTAGCAACGGGGGGGACACTTGCTCCTGGGACATTACTTTCTTACTATGATGCAACAGCTGGTCTTGACAAATTATATTTTTATAATGGTGCGACATTCTCTAGTTTTGATACACCGTCAACTATTACAACTCATGGAGCATTGACAGGAGCATGGACAGCGGGGCTATACCCTAGACCATATAGGCACTCGTTGGATAACACGGTATATGTGGGAGCAGCAAATCTTGTCTATAAGTTTGATGCAGTAACCTATACCTCTGTTACACAACTTCACGCACTAGACAAATACTTTGAGGTGCTTACCTTTTCAGAGTATGGAAGTTACCTGGCTATTGGTGGAAGATATTTTGGAAGAGATAAAAGGTCTACTGTTTACTTATCGAATAAAGATATAACAAGTCCTCAAGAAGCACCTTTTACAAGTATAGACTGGGGAGAAGGCTCTCTTGTTCACCTTGAAAATATGGGGGGCGTTCTTGTTGGTATTTCATATAGTGAAAATGTTGGGTCTTACACATCACTTAACACATACAAAATTTACATAAAGACATATTCTGGTGGTGTTGTAACTACGGTAAAAGAAATACTCACAAATAGGTCAGATGCTATAAAAATATGGACAGCAAAAAGTCAAAATAGACTATACTTTGGTTATGACACCGACCAAGCCCTGTATGTTTTTGGTAAAAACAAACTAGGAGAGTGGTACTTGACAAAAGATAGATATTACAACACGTCAGGCTCTTTTATATCAGGAACATTCAACGGAATTTCTTTTGTGGGCGACATTGCTTTTATCGCATATCAGGATGGAGGAACTACAGGCTATTTAGTGCGACAAGGAACTGGGACTAGTTATACATTGCCGGCCTACTATACAACAACGGTCAACCCTGATATTAAGGTTGAGGAACGAGAGCTAAGAAAGAAACTAAAGAAAGTTAGAATATCTTACGAAGTAAACACCGCTGGCGGGACAGTTGGTGTTGGGGTAAGAACTGACTCACAGACAGCTTCGTACACATCAATAATTTCAAAAACACAGTCTTCAACTGGTCAATATGTAACAACTGCATCAGGATTTGCAGACGGGACTCAATTTGATGAAGGGTATGAGTTTCAGTTCCAGTTTTCCTCAACAGGGAACGTAGCAATCAAGCAGGTTTCTTACGAATACGATATAGTAAACGACTAATATGGAGCAACAAATACAAGACTTAGAAAAAAGAATAAAAGTGTTGGAGGATGTTATTTTGTCAGCAAACGAGACCTCATTTAATAGAGCTATCGTCCGAGATAAAATTTATTCTAAAGGAAAAGGTATTAAACTAACTTCTCAATTTAACACAATAGGATGTGAGATACGAACTGGTAATGCTGGGACTTCTGCCGCAATAATAAATGAAGTCGGGACGATACCAAACGGCTCAATTTATCTTTCTTCGGCAGCGGGGCAACCATTTTGGGTAAAATATAATGGAACTTGGACTCTGGTGAATCTTCCTTAATCGACCACATATATACTCTTTTTATGATAGACCCTATTACTGGACTACCAAGTTCCAATATACAAAACAAAGACGGGACAATTTCTTACGCTTCTCCTATAATTGATGCCACTAAGGTAGGAACCACTCCTGTCATTACAGTCCCTCCTCCTGTAACTGTTCCTGATACAACCTACACTTCTGCAATAAATAGCGTTGGTGCTTCTGCACAGGCTTCACAAGACGCTATCCAAGCAGAACAAGAGGCACAAGCAAAGTTGGCTCAGTCTCAAGGAGTATCGAGTGACATTTCAAAACTAGAGTCACAGCTAGGCGGTAAGGCAGCAGACACAGCTAATCTCTATTCAACCGCAGGAGGTGTAAACGATGCCTACAAGCAACTAAAAGACCTAAACGCACAAGCTATCGGATTAAAAAATGAAGCCTCAGCTATTCCTATTCAAACACCACTAGCGTACCAAGGAACAGCAGCAACACAACAGACTATCGCAAGTGTTAACAGGGACAAGCTATCTCAAAATGCCCTCAAAGCCCTTTCTCTAGGTCAGCAAGCAGCTATCGCTCAAGGTAACTTCGACGTAGCAAAAAGTCTAGCAGACCAGCAAATAGAAGTAAAATACTCTCAAATGGAAGCAGACCTAAAGAGTAAGCAAACACAACTAGCGGCACTAGACAAATATGTCTTAACTCCTGCACAAGAGAAAGCAAAGTCAGCACTAGAAAGACAATACAAACTACAAGACCAAGAGATAGCAGATAAGAAGGCACAGGAGAAAGAAATGAGCTCAATGTTTGTTAATGCTTCCTCACAAGGTGCTCCAAGTAGTTTAGTCACAAAAGCACAGCAAGCTAAAAACCCAATGGAAGCAGCTAAAATACTAGGAGAGTATGCTGGGGACTTTTATAAGACTTCACTTTTAAAAGCACAAATTGAAACAGAACGAGCACAAAAAGCAAAGTATTATGCAGATATAAATAAAATTAAATCTGAAATGAATACAAAAGGGTTACCAACTACAACAGCAAACATTGCAAAAGTTGAAGCTTCTCAAGCCGTGTATGATATAGCACAAGAGTTACTTACCGCTCAAGGTAAAGGTGGGGCTGTTGGTTTTGGTTTTAAAAAGTCAGTTATAGGTTCTTTGCCTTTCGCCGAGGGGACAGCTATAGCGGGAACAGACAGAGCTACCTATGAAGCTAAGTTTAAGCAACTAAAAGACACGCTTGCCTCCGCAAATCTTGACAAGTTAAAGGGGGCTATGTCAGATAAAGATATTGAATTTTTAAGAAACATTGGGACAGCACTTTCACTTGACATGCCTGAAAAATCATTTGATGCAGAATTAAAAAAAGTGCAAAATACAATGTCAAAAATACCTGGTGTACAAGTTCAAAAAGTAGAACAAACACAAAATAAGTTCAATCAAGCATTAGGTATTCCTTCGGGCTCTGTACCTGGTTCTAGTATTATTAAAAATGTAGACGATAGCGGTAGTATTAACTTTATTATTCCTTAATATGGCAAACCTAAAACAAGCATTTGAGTATGCTTCACAAAATCCTGATAGTGAGTTTGCTAAGAACCTGGAGTCTTTAGCTTCTACTGGTTCATTAGACGCAGAAGCAAGAAAGTATAATATTGACTTGTCTCCGTTCAAACCACAGCCTACAGGCACTCAACAGGCAAAAGACGTGGCTACTGGTTTTGTAAAAGGAGCAGGAAGAACTCTAGCAAGAACGGCATCAGGTATCCAGGACATGGGGCAAGGCGTACTCGGTGTGGCTGAGTCAGCTGTAACCGGTAAACCGCTAGAACAAACCGCAGCAATGCAACCTAATGTCGGGATTGAAGCACTTAAACAAGAAACACCACAAGGCCAAGCAGTTACCCAAGCACTACAACCAACTAATGATATGCAGAAATACGGGGGATATGGTGAGACCGCAGCAGAAGTTCTTGCTGGGGGTGGTGCACAACTCCTCAAGGCTGGGGCTGTTAAAGGTGTGGAAGCACTAGCCCCAAAGGTAAGCAAGGTTACTAGTTTAGTAAAAAGTGCCCCGTCAGCTGTGGGGAAGACTTTTAGTAAGAAAGGTGATGAGTTTGTACTAGATTTAGTGGCCCCAAAAGCTACTGAGGCGATAAAACAAGAGGCCGTAGCCCAAGGAAGAGTATCAGAACCAGGGCTAATAAAGGCAGGTAAAATACTACCATCTAAACGTGACAAACAAGTTGCAGAAGCAGTTAAAAACTTTGTGTCTGATAAGGCTACTCCTGTACAGAATATAGATTCTATCAAAAATGGCGTAACAGCTATCAATAATGGCGTTAAAGCCTATGTGAAAGAAAACAAAGTACCTTTTAATACAAATCAACTAAAGAGTCAGCTAAACAAAGGGAAAGAAGAATTGAACTTAATCTTTGCCTCCGACGCAAACGCTAAAAAGACTTATGATGCTGTAGTTAAAGAGTTTATTAAACATGTAAAAAGTAAAGACACGTCAGGTCTATTAGATGCTAGACAAGAGTTTGATAAGATTCCAGCCATCAAAAAACTACTTGATTCACAGGGGCTTGGGGAAAACACTAGGAAGGAGATTGTTCTTACTACTAGAAGCATGGCTAATAAGTACATAGCAGACTTACTTCCAAAAGGGAATCAGTACAGGGAAACACTCCTACAAGAACACAAAATGATTGAAGCTCTTGGTAATATAGCTGACAAAAACACAGGAATTATAGACCAAAACAAACTTCAGTTACTATTGAAGCAATACCCAGTATTAAAATGGGTTATTGGCGGGACAGCCACAGGCTTAGTTGGAACTAGTTTTTAGTCTCAAAAAGAAACCCAAGTATAGCTCCTAATATTCCCCCTAAAATCATACCGGCTAATATTGTCATACCTTAACACTACCACTAATTTAAAATAGTACAAGTCTAAAAAGTGGATAACTTTTGCACGTAATCGACCATGTTATAATAGACATATGATACCCGAACCTAAATACAGTATAAAAGAAGAATGGAAACCAATACTTGGTTTTGAAGAACTTTATTTTGTAAGTAATTTAGGTAGAATAAAAAACAGGAATACCGGAAGAATTTTAGATGGAAGTTTACAGGGGAAGGGGTATAGAAGGGTATTTCTTAGTGGAGGAATACGAAAAGATAATCTAGTTCATCGACTTGTAGCCATAGCATTTATTCCTAACCTAGAAGATAAACCTTGTGTAAACCATATAGACGGGGACAGAACAAATAATGTAGTATCTAATCTCGAATGGGCAACTTATCGGGAAAATAATTTCCACTCAATTAAGGAGGGGAGAAGAGTTTATTTGGGTGGAGAAATGCACCCAACAGCCAAACTAATATTAGAAGAAGCAGCTGAAATTAAAAATAGTAATTTAAAATGGAAAGATTTGGCTAAAAAATTTAGTGTGTCTATGTCAACAGTTGCCGGGATAAAGAGTGGTAGAAATTGGTCTACAATATAATATATGGAAAATAATAACAGCCCTATACGAAGACGTGCACAAAAAGTAGTAGACGCTGGAAGCGTACCTTTAGCACACTTCATGGAGGCTATCGACACTAACGACAAACTACAGGCTCTTATTGACAAAGAAGTCCCTGTTTTTCCTTCCTTCCCTGAGATACCAGAACCTAAAGTGGTAGATTTAACTGAAACCAACTCACTCCTACAGCAACTCATAGACAAAGAAGATAAACCCCTCGACGTTAATGTAACTTTACAACTTGTATGATTAACGTAAACCTAAAAATCAACAAGGAAGAGTTCAAGAAGAAGCTGAACATCAAAGATGGTGTTGATGGTCTACCTGGCAAGGACGGGTTAGACGGTATTGGTATTCCAGGAACTCCAGGGAAAAACGGTAACGACGGTTCACCTGACACGCCGGAGCAAGTAAGAGATAAACTTTCCTCTCTAAAGGGAGATGAGAGGCTCGATAAGAGTTCTATCAAAGGCATTGACGAACTAATAAAGGAAGTAAAGCATAACTTCAACGCTGGGAGAGGTATCTCACCAGGAGGAACAGGAAGGACTTTTGATTCTATAGTAAGAGACCAGCAGGTTTCTAAAGGTATAACATATAACACCGACGGGACTCTATCTGGGGTTACAAGTTCTATTGGGGATAAATCTTTTGTGTACTCCCTAGGGGTTCTTACTTCCATGACTGGGACAGGTGTGTACAAGAGTAAGTCGTTTACTTATGATACGCAGGGCAAATTAACTAATCTAGTCGTATAATATGGCAACAATAAACGTCAACAACACCTACTATATGTTCAATGTCACAGCGGCTAATGCGACCGCTGCTGCAACATACACGAACAACGGTGTTACCTATTATGTCAAAAAAACGATAGCGGGCGGCACTAAACTCTATGTGGCGGCCGCTTCTGGTTCTGTTACCTCGGGGACGACTCTCACTAAAACATCAGGAGTTGGTGATGCAACAATAACATTCTCCACCGTAGAGCAAAAGGCACACATTAACGGGATTACTACCACAACAGGGGGAACAACTAACTATACAGCAGGAGATACTATCCTATATGGTTCTGGTGCCACACTAGTCATTGACGAAACACCGGGAGTAATCCCGGGGCCTCTTACATCATCTGGAACATCGTCACTTGCTATTTCAAATACAAGCACCACAACACCAATCGTTCTTACACTTAACACTGAAAATAGTGACATAAGCCTAACCTATCTTCAAAACAGTCTTGTTATACGAGGTGACTGGATAGTAGTAAAGACGGGTGATGGAACGGGAGGACAAACGATAGACTTTTCTAACATAGGCGGTGTCTCAATAGACTACCCACCTTGTGTATGGGTAGAAACAGGCGACACAAGGCACAAACAGCTCACCGTTGGTGGGACACCTGGGTATTTTATGCCTTTCTTCAACGTAGGAGTAGGTAATGGTTCTAACGCTTCGCCAGACTTCGATTTACAGAATGTAAAGATACTCAATGAGTTTTATGGCGACCTAGACCACGGGCCAGTCTTTCAATTTGATGCTTCTACGAAACTAGCAACCTTTGGGAAAGGCGGCCAATGTTCGGTTGTTCTAGGAGGAACAGGGATGTCGGCAGGAACTCACTCAGGTACAACAGTTACTATCACTGTAGGAACGGGTCATGGAGTTGTTGCACACAACGCAATAACTGTCTCAGGAGTGACGGGTGCTGGGGCGGCCTGCTATAACGGAACATACGACGTAACAAGCGTTACCGCTACGACTATACTCTATTCTTGTACCGCCGCTGCCGCTGCAGCTGACCCGGGGAACACAGCCGCCACAGGCGGAGCCGTCAGTGCCCCTCTCGGCGGTGCAGTTATACCTAACGGGGCAAGAGTTATATACCCAAATATCCACATAACTTCTACTGTAAACAATACAACGGTTACTAGTAAGAATCAGATAATTACACAAGTGGGGGCAAACTGGGACATCGACGTAGTAGCGTTCTCTCGTAACTGGTACTTCGGTGGGACGGGTGTAACGACAGGTGCAGGGGATATAACTATCTCAAATATGGGGGCGGTCGGGCTTGTATATATGGGGAGTATTGTTGGGGCAACCACAGTAAATAACCTAGCTGTTGCACCAGACCAATCACAAGCAATAACAACAGCAGCTACATTCCAAACGTATTATTGCCTCGGCCAAGTAAATATCGATTTCTTGTGGACTTTAATAAAAACTACCGCCAACCAATCGCCATCAATTAACTTCGGGTATACAGGCTCGCTTGCCTCAGTAGGTACTGTGTGGTCTTGGGTTCGGGTTGGTAACACGTCAGGAGGTGCAACTTTTCGTATGGTGAACATGCAAGGGCCAGCCAACGCCCCTCTTACAGTGGGCCCAATCTATGGCATTGGTGGGTGGTCTCAAGTGAACGCTGTCAGCAACATTTACTTAAATGAATTCAATTTTAGCGACCAAACAACTGCGGTTAGTTCAACGTTTAACTCCAACCTATTTCAAATGACTTCGGCTCTCAACGTCTTCTGCGGGAAGATAAGAAAACTAACAAACGGAACTGCACCAAGGGCGGCAATAACAGCTTTTGACTCTGCTTGTTACCAGTGTGGCGTTAATGATGTTGTCTTTGATAGTCAAGTGAATTCAAACGCTATGCTTTCAGGAGGGGGAGAACGTATATACCTATCCAACTTCAACATGAGCAACCTTCGCATCTCTCCTCTCGGGACACAATCGACTATCCGTGACTGTAGGTATTCCTCAATGGCCTCAAATACAAATATCGTGGCTGTTGGCGAGGCAAATGGAGCCTTTCTTGAGTGGGTATCGGGGACAACCGCTAACTATACCTCGGCCGCTACTTACGATGCCGAGCCAGTACAGCCTGTGTGGACAAACGGCACGAAGACAACGGGGATGCTTCGACTCGGGCCTGTATCGCTCGATAAGAACATGTCCCACGTCACGACAGTATCGGGGACATACGGCACAGACTGGTATACCACTTCGAACTTCACTCACTACCTTGGAAATGGGGTGGAGTTCCAACTAGTAAATAAGTGGCCTATTCGCGGGGTGACTGATTTTACAGGGGCGACCTTTGCCTCTACGGCACATGCTAACTGGCTAACAAACGCCGCTTTTGAGTTCTCAATGAGAAATAACGACGATACCTCGGCTTGGGGAAGTTGGTACGATGCCACTACCGCTGCTAACTGGCAGACTGCTCTTGCTGCAATTTCTGGGTATGACAGTAACCTTGGTTTCTACATTCGTCTTAGATTCACTACCAGTGCATCTGCTACTACAAGGTACTTCCAGTATGCTTCAATAACCTGTACTCCTGACTCAACATGGGTTCCTGCGGAGGCTAGTTTTGTGCCTATCGCAGTTTCAGGTCTAGTCGCAGACTCTTGTGTAAAACTCTACGATAGGAAAACTGGCTCTGACGTTCGTGTTATCTGCAAGATTGAAACAGGGACAAGTGATACTCTAGACCTACCTTATGACAGTGACGGGACTGCTAGGGATTTTAAATTAAAAGTGCGAAAGTCTGGTTATGCAGAGTCTGTCCTGACAGGAAGTTCTTACCAAAAGGGTTCAAGTGTGCCTGTATCACAAATCCAGCACTATGCTGTAGTTGATGCAACCGCAGCAGCTATCACCGGTATTTCAGTAAACACAGGTACAAACACAGTCACTGTGTCCTCTAACCGCTCCATAACAGAACTCTACCAGTATCTCCAGTGGTGGGGAGCACAAGTGGCAAACATCGAGTCTGATATTCCTCTCGTGGCCGGTGGTGTCGCTTCTACCAACTACATCTCTACCTATAACTGGGTAGTAAATACGGGTGTGGCTCTTACAGGTACAGGAAACATCGACCTTGGTTCCAATACTCTTACGATGTCAGGCACAGCATCTTCTACGTTTGATTGGGCGTACTCAACGACAAAGACCTGGACTCGTATATCTGTATCTGGTCTAGTTGCTAACTCACGCGTCTATATCAATAACACTACAGATAACGTATCACTTTACAATGCCGTAGTCGCCGGTACATCTGTGTCTGTGGAAGGAGAATACACAGCGGTGAAGGCACTAGAATTACGAGTGACAAATGTCAGTGGGGTGACTGCCTACTTACCGTATAGTGCTATCGGGTCGTTCACCTCATCGGGGGCAGCGTTCACCACGTCTCAAGAACTTGACACTATCTACAACTCAAATGCAATCAATGGCTCTCTGGTAACATATTTCTCAACAGACTACCCTAACCTACAAGTAGACATTGCTTCGGGGACATCATTTACCGTACAAGAACTCTATGCGTGGTATCAGTATGCTACCCACGATGCTCAGGGTATTGTGTATTACTTTGGGGGTATTACTGCTCAAGATGAAGTTAACTATCTCATTAACACCTCCATCATCGACCTAGACCTCGATAACACTTCGGGGCATAACATTACTATGGTGGGAGGATATGTACAGAAAGACGACCACACAAGTTATATCTATGCGACAACAGCTAATTCCATTATCCCTATTTATGACCGAGCGTATGTTGCAGACAGTACACAAATCAAGAACATGACTAACCTTATCCCAGCCCTCTTATAACATGAAACATAAATCACCAGAGGAACACTCCCTATACATAGAGGAAAAACTAGACCGACACCTAGAAATCTATAAGAATAACGGCAAGGAATCCAAGCGTGTTGCCGATGCCCTTGAAAAACTTATTGCCCACTCAAAAGAAAGAGATGTTAAGGTGGACGAAATGTATGAGTTCTTCTCAGATGGGAAAATTGCTACGAAATTAGCAAAATTCATAGGTACTAGTTTTGTGGCGGTACTCAGTACCTACTTAATAATTAAAAACATACTCAAATGAAAACAGAAATAAACCGTGTCAAACTCTACCTATCAGCTCTCCAAAGTCTTGGGGTAGACGCCTCACCCCTCGATGAAGCCCATGACGAGTATGGTTGTGCTGATTCTGTATCACAGATAGTCAACAAAACCTTCCCAAATGCCATAAAAGGCTCTGTAAGCACCGCAGAACTATATAAGCAACTATCTACCTCAAAAGATTTCACAAAGGTATCTCAGTTCAAATTTGGGGACATAATCATTTCTCCTACTGGGATGGGGACAGGAGGACTTGCTAACGGCCATGTCGGTATCTGTGGAGAGGATGAAACTATCATGTCAAACTCTTCCGCAACAGGATTGTGGACATCGAATTATACCATTACAAGCTGGGTGGCCCGCTATCGCAAGTTAGGAGGCTTCCCTATAATTTTCTTCCGTAAAATATGAAATTCTCAGCAACAAAAACTGTGTTTGTAATGATAGCGATGACTGTTTGTTACGCTTTCCTGGTCAGCCAGATAAGTGAGCAAGCCTTCATGGGCATCGTAGCTATGGTCTTTATGGCATATTACAAGGGGGAGAAACCCGTGGTATCAAAACCAGAGTAACCAAGCTCTGTACCACGACCAGTTCTTTAACCTAGGAGTAAATAATGGCACGCAACCCTGTTATCTCAGAAGAAATGGGGAAGAAGTTGTTGTACAAGTGTATGACGTGC
>OFSE01000210.1_pt1 | contig 19741 bp, 16 predicted proteins | sample 1543261 | NCBI WGS metagenome assembly OFSE01 (sample SAMN07774225, study PRJEB24372) | wastewater metagenome | isolation source: Exp Tend VB 50WW | collected 2016-02 | reverse complement strand
GCCTCATTCACGTCAAAATTGCCTCGAAAAGTGCATCCGTCATCATCTCAAATCCTAATGGAAATTCTCGGTTAAACCAGCCTCCGTCACCAGCACACATAAATTATTTTTTGTACGCCATACCCACCGACTTTGGCGCAACCTGCACAAAGCCAAATTGCTCATAGAGCAAATGTGCCTTACCGTCGGCAATCAGACTGATATAGGCACTGTCCGGCGTATGTAGATCAAGATAATTTTTAATTTCACGCATGATGAGTTTGCCCAGACCTCTTCCTTGATGCGCTTTCAAAACAGCGATATCAACCACCTGAAAAAAGCATCCGCCGTCACCAATCACACGCCCCATGCCCACCACTTCGTCACCCGACAAAACCTGTACGGCAAATAAGGTGTTTTTGAGACCAAGTGTAGCGGCCTCGGTGCTTTTTCCGCTGAGGCCAGCACCTAATCGTAAATGTTGATAGGTGCTGACAGAAGGAACGCTGAATATATAGGTATAGGGCGCGAGATTATCCATTGATCATGCACTTATTATTTTTATAGGTCTTACGCAAAACAGACGTTGGCGTTGTTGCTTCGCCTTGCCAACGCAATTTTGCGTAAATCCTCATTTACATAAAGCCCATCTCAGTAAACCACTGAACAATCCAATCAGCTAATCATTGCCTAAGATGGGATCTGCACGTTGCCTTGTATTTACTGCAAACTACGCCAACATTGATGCCACAATCGGTGCCAACGCCTGCCCCACTTTGGCATGACCGGTGACATCCAGATGTACGCCATCGGCTTCGCTCACCGTTGTCACGCTGCCAGAGTCAAAGAAGCTGCAACCCAAGTCTTTGCAAACTTGTGCATAGAAATCGGCGAGGCCTGCGCATTTGCTTTCCGCACCAGCGAATTTGGGGCCGATTGCGCCTTTGGGGTTGTTGATGGCAGGTGGTGCCACCACCAAAATTTTAGGAACCTGCATGCCCGGCTCAATTGGTGCGCTGCGCACGATGCCGACTAAGGTCGCCATACCTTGGCTGGTATGCCATGCTTTGGTTTCGTGCATCGATTGAAAATCATTCGCGCCGAGCGCGAGCACCACTAGCTCTAATGGTGTGTTGACTTCGATGCGCTGCGCCAAGCCAATCGCGCCATTGCGACCCGGTTTAAACGGATCTTCCCACACGGTGCGACGGCCATTCAAACAATCTTCGATCACCCGCACATCCTTGCCTTGTGATTTCAATGCGCCTTCCAGCACGCCCGGCCAACGCTGGTCAAATGCCAGACGCTGACGAGTATTCGGGATCAAGCCCCACGAGAGTGAATCACCATATACTAAAATTTGTTTCATTTTGTCTCTTTTCCATCATCAGATTTTTGCTTACATGAACACAATCGGGCAATACTTAGTGGGGTTGGCATCACGCTGATCGATAGCCATTGTAAAACGTTTTTGCATCTAGGCTTTGTGCCGCGCTTTTCAGAAAGTGGCTGATTGCCGTATTAAAATGATTTATATAGTAATACTGGTATGTGTATTATTTTGTAACGTAATATGGATGTGCGGGAATTGGTTTATTTTTTATAGAAAACAGGGAGTATATAAATAATTCGCCAAATATCGGCGCTAGTGGCGAGAGGTTTACAGGCGACCAGATACGCAACGGCACGTGATCTGGCAATCGATAGGATAAAACCCAACAAATCTGCGTGTCGGTTGCCGCTGCGCAGGTGCTTTACTTGCATTGTTGGTCAATTAAGGCACAATGGAATATCCAGTTTGCGCACGCGCCCACCTTCATTCCCAAGGGGATGTGAATGATGACGGTTCCCATCATTATCGATTTTGAAGCATCCGGCTTTGGTAAAGGCAGCTATCCGATTGAAGTCGGCTTTTCTGGCCGCCACGGCGAAGGCTGGTGCGCCTTAATTCGGCCGGAAGAAGATTGGCAGCATTGGGATGCAAAGGCAGCGCAAATTCATCATATTCCACGCGAAATATTGGTCGAACGCGGTCGCTCCGTCACTTATGTGGCGCAACAACTAAATCTTTTTTTACGCAATTACACCGTGTATTCCGATGGCTGGACGCAAGATTACGTCTGGCTGGCACGCTTGTACGATGCGGCGAATATGTCACCGAGTTTTAAGTTGGCAGATTTACGCGAGATCATGAATCAAGATCAGCAAGACAATTGGCATGCCACCAAAGAAGCGGTGCAAAAAGAATTAAATCTGAACCGTCATCGCGCCAGCAGTGATGCCAAGGTGCTGCAACTGACCTGGCTGCGCACCTACGATGCGTTAGCACATCGCTGAGTATATGACTGCAACCCTGCAATGCGATGTACTGGTGATCGGCGGCGGCATCAACGGCACTGGCATTGCGCGCGACGCCGCCGGGCGTGGCTTGCGGGTGATCTTGTGCGAGAAAGATGATCTCGCCGCGCATACTTCGTCAGCTTCTTCAAAACTGATTCATGGCGGCTTACGCTATCTGGAATATTTTGATTTTGATTTAGTCAGAAAAGCTTTGCTAGAGCGTGAAGTATTGATGCGCGCTGCACCGCATTTAATTACGCCATTGGGTTTTGTAATGCCTTGGGTACCGGCATTGCGCCCGACTTGGATGCTGCGGCTTGGCCTGTTTATTTACGATCATTTAGCCAAGCGCACGCTATTGCCGGCCTCGTATGCTGTCAATCTGCGCCAGCATGAAGTGGGCGTGGCTTTAAAAGAATCGCTGCAACGTGGTTTCATTTATGCCGATGCTTGGGTTGATGATGCGCGTTTGGTGGTGGCCAATGCGTTAGATGCAACAGAAAAAGGCGCACGTGTTTTTACACAGACCGAATGCGTGGCGCTCAAACAGCAGGCCGGTCTTTGGCAGGCCGATTTGCTGGATCGGCGCCCGCCATCATGGCGTGCCGAAACGCAGCAGATTCAAGTGCAAGCGCGTTGCTTAGTCAATGCAACTGGCTCGTGGGCATCACAAATGCAGGCGCTCAGCATGGCTGGGCAAACCGATCAACAAAGTACTCCCTCATCAATTCAACATCTACGTTTGATCAAGGGCAGCCACATCATTGTGCCGCGTTTGTTTCACCACGCACACGCTTATATTTTCCAGCATAACGATGGTCGCATCGTGTTTGCGATTCCGTATGAGCGTGACTTCACTTTAATCGGCACCACCGATCTTGATTACAAGGGCGATATTAACGCGGTGCGCATCAGTGCGGCTGAAATTGATTATTTGTGCGAATTGGCGAATCATTTTTTCAAGCAAACCATCAGCGCCGCCGATATCGTGCACAGTTACGCTGGTGTGCGCTCTTTAGTCGATGACGGTGCCGCCGACGCCAAGGCGATTACGCGCGATTACCATTTGCAGCTTATTCAGGAAGGTGCACCGCAACTGCATGTGTTTGGCGGCAAAATTACCACCTACCGCAAACTGGCCGAAGAAGCGGTGGATCTATTCGCGCCACTATTGCGCAATTACCACCATGCGTGGACCGCGCACGCCACATTGCCGGGTGGTGATTTGCTGAATGATCCACTGCATACCTTCGTACACAAAATGCAAATGCGCTATCCGTGGTTGCCCGCCGCGCTGGCGCAGCGTTATGCGCACAGCTACGGCAGTCGCATGCAACAGCTATTGCTCTTGTGCGACTCACTCGCCGATTTAGGTGAAGAAATCGCACCTGGCTTGTACCAGCGCGAAGTCCATTATCTGATGCAACACGAATGGGCAAGTTGTGCCGACGATATTTTATGGCGACGCAGCAAACTGGGTTTGCATTTGCCGCCAGACACCGCACAGAAACTGGATGCTTGGATAGCGCGGCATCATCCTAGAAACTGATGTGTCGGTCAATTTACCCACAGAATCCCTGTTCGATTCGCGCAGGGTGTAATATGCCTACATAAAAACCGACACCTTGCGAACTTGGTTTTGTTTTCTTATGCATAGGCGTCGAACAAACAAGCGATGCGGACCAAACTAAAATCACCGCCCGGGGTTTTAAGGTCTTGACAATCTGGCTAACGTTTAACGAGACATAGATGCAAACATGAGTACAGGTATTTTCGATAAAACCGCCAAAGGGCGTGCAGAAATCTCCACCCGCCAGTTTCAGCTACCTGCCAAAATACGCACGCTATTAGTGATGATCGATGGCAAACGCCCGCTTGCCGAATTGTTTAAACAAACCCAAGGGTTGGGTTTAAGCCAAGAAAACATCGACTATCTCTTGGATGAAGGCTTCATTGCCGAAGTGGCAGAAGCTTCTAACATACCTGAGCCGGTAGCAACACCAGTAGTACCTTCATTACCTTCATTATCTTCAGCACCTTCAGCACCTTCAGCACCTTCAGCATCCACAGCACCACCGGTGCAGCAGATGGATGAAGTCAAGCGCTTGCAAGCCCTACATAATTTTTTCAACAGTACCATCAAAAGCACCTTGGGCTTGCGCGGCTTTGCGCTGCAATTAAAAACCGAGAGAGCCGCAACTCTGCAAGAATTTGCCGAGCTGCGCCGCCCGTATGTAGAGGCCGTCAATAAAGCCAAAGGACGTGAAATGGCGATCAGCCTGCGTGATCGGCTAGACCAATTACTGTTTACCGAAAATGACGCGGCTAGAGATCCGATCATTAGCGACGAGTAATGCAACAAAGAACTCTGTTGCCCGTAGCACACCATTTTTACGACATTTTTGCGCAAACGCCCATCCAGTTAATTTGCAGTTCATTCCCGTGAATTGACGCACTGTCGCTTTTCCCACACCGGGTCAGGCGCGAACCGCTACAGTCTCAACATCCATCCAGCATTGGGTTTCAAGGAGAGAGCGATGAACAAAACTGACTATATGAATACCCTGCGACAAGAGTTAGAGGGTTTGCCGGGCAGCATTATCGAAGAGGCCTTATGGCATTACGAAGGTCTCTTCGTGAACGGCATGATGGCAGGCAAAAGTGAAGAAGAGATTGCCGCCGGGCTGCCTAAACCGAGTATTGTTGCCGCGCAAAGACGCGCTAAGTTAAAGGCCGATACCTTAAAACAGGATCTGCATCCTAGCAATCTGGCACGCGTACTGGTGGCTTTGCTGGCGGTTTTGTTTTTTAATTTATTGATGGTGATACCTGCGATTGTGTATAGCGCCTTGCTGTTTGCCAGCTATATCTGCGGCTTGAGTTTTTATTTTGCCGGTATCCTGATCGCCGCTGCCAGTCTGGCTGGTGTACCGCAGATGACGTTTCATATTCCGCATGGTATTCATCATGTGGACATCCATAACAATCATCACCGTCATTTCGGTCACGGCGATGTGACGGTTGATATTTCAGAAGATGGCATTCTGGTCAAAGGCAATCACGCCCACGATGATGATAATGATGACGACGGTGTTGATATCAAGCTCAATCAAACCAAAACACCTGACCAAGCGACTGTGCCAACAGCACCAGCCGCTAGCGTTGCCAGCCAGCCGGCTGCGACTGCTGTAGTGCCAACGCCCAAGTCGCCACGCCGCGACGGTATTCCGATCGTGGTTGGCAATCATTTGGGCATGCTCGATATCTTTCGCGGCGTCGGTTTGATGTTAGGCGGCATTGCTTTGTTTTTATTCTCACTGTTCATGACCAAGATGACTTTCGTTGGCTTTAAACGGTATCTGAGCTGGAATATGTCACTACTCCATTTGTCGGATAAAAAATAAAACTTGCCGAGCGCTATTCCACCATACCCAACATGCCCAACATACTCAACATATTGAATTAATTTGCAGGAGGACGCCATGAAAAATCTTATGAAAACCGGCTTGGTGATGTTGATCATCGCCATCGTACTAATTGCCTTCAGCACCATAGTGATGCGCGCTCATGCCGCATCAGAAGTGGTGACTGAAAACCGCGAGATCAACGACAAGATCGTGGTCATCGTCATGAATGGCTCGGTTGATCTCAACTTAAAACAAGCCAGCAACGCCAAGCTGCAATTGCGCGGTAGTGCAAACAATTTGTCGCATGTCATTACGCGTTTGGAAGGTAATACACTGTATGTCGATACACGTGGTTTCATTATCTCTGTCAATCAGCCGCTGGTGGCCGAAGTTAGTTTGCCGAATCTGGAAAAACTGCAAATTCAGGGTAGCGGCGACGCCATCGTTAAAGGCTTCAAAGGCAAACGACTGGACGCGCAATTGCGTGGCTCCGGTGATCTGCAATTTGAAGGCGATTATCAACAACTGGTTGCCACCATCAGCGGCAGTGGCGACGCGCAACTGAGTAGCGAGCATGGCGACTACATCGAAGTGAATTTATCAGGTTCAGGCGACGTGAATTTAAAAGGGCAAGCCAATCTGCTCAATGCAAAAACAAATGGCTCGGGCGACTTCAATGCCACCGCGCTGAAAGCCAACCAAGCCACACTCAATGCACGCGGTTCGGGCGACTTGAAAGCATTTGTCGTCAACGATATTCAATTGCGTCTTGGCGGCAGCGGTGACGCCATTATTTCGGGCAATCCGGTTAAAAGGTCGATCGAACAAGTTGGCTCTGGCCGAGTACGTTGGCAATAAAACCTTTCAAATTGATGGCAGAAAATGACAATTTTGTCGTCAATTTGTAACATGGTTTGTAGCCAACTTAAATTTAAATTGAAATAACGTGATTTTTCAAAATTTAATTTCGATTTAATTAAAATAATCTAAATTTAAAATCATCAACCGCGCATCCATAGAGAAACTTTGTTTACATAGAACAATTTTCTGCAATAATCATTTTGCGTTTGTTCTGTATCAGGTTGATTCGTCACGCATTGCATGAATGGTGACCGGAGCGCCCTGATCATCGTGGTTAATATCATGTCGGCATGGCGCTGCACCCGCAAACGCCCTGCCGGTTTTCTTTTACCCATAGGACTTTCGTGAAATGCATCCAGCCAAATGCGCTCGCGCAAACAGTCAGTGATATTTGCTGAAAGTGGCAATTTTGCTGGGTCGTTTTTCGAGGTTCCGACCCAGACTCAGTTGACACTATGATGGCTATTCAAAGTAAGTATTTACGCTGTATCCGTCACATCAAGCGCATGCTGCTCACCTGTTCCAGTGCATCTACGCGCTCATCATTGCTCTCACCATTTCTTTCATCATGCATGCCGATGTTGGTTTTATTCAGTGTCGTCAATGCTAGCGCCAATGCACAAGATAATTCGGTACAGTTTCTCAGCCGAGCCAATGCCACCGTGGCCAAAGCAGCCGGACTAAAATCCCACTGGGAAGGCCCGACCACCGGGCCACGGCTACAGAAAAACAAAAAGATTGTCTATATCGCTGGTGACATGAGTGATGCGGCGATTGCTGGGGTCTACAATGGTTTCAGAGAAGCCACTGCGGGCACCGGCTGGCAAGTATTGTTGATCGACTGCCGCCGCCAATGCAATGCCACTTCACGGGTGATGGCACAAGCAGTAGAAATCAAACCGGACGGCATCGTGCTGGCCGGGGTCGATGCCAACAGTAAGAAAGCAGGTTTAGAGCTAGCGCATAATGCCAAAATTCCGGTAGTCGGCTGGCACGCCAGTATCAATCCTGGCCCAATCGAAGGTCTGTTGTTTACCAACATCACCAATAACGTCACCGAAGCCGCGCAAATTGCCGCCTTGTACGGCGTGGTGGAATCCAATAGCAAAGCCGGTATGGTGATCTTTACTGATTCATCGACACCGTATTCAACGGCGAAATCGAAAGCCATCATTGATGTGATCCGGCAATGCGATAGCTGCCGCTTACTGAGCGTGGAAGAACTTCCCGCCAGTGATGCGTACCGCAAGATGCAAGGTGTGGTGGAAGGTTTAGAAAAAAAATTCGGCGCTAAATGGACGCACTCAGTCGCTGTCAATGATCTGTATTTTGATCTGATGGAAAAGCCTGCCATTGCCGCCCTGTTAGCCAACAACAAAGTATTGGGTTTATCGGCGGGTGATGGCTCAGCCTCGGCCTACAAGCGGATTCGTAACAATACCATGCAGATCGGCACCATCCCTGAACCTTTGTTGATGCATAGCTGGCAGATTGTTGATGAGTTGAACCGGGCTTTTTCTGGCGTTGCGCCAAGTGGCATGGTGACGCCGACACATCTGGTCACCAGCCAAAATATTGCTTATGATGGCGGGCCGAAAAATGTGTTTGATCCATCCAATGATTTTCGTGCGCATTACCAACAATATTGGGGTAAATGAAACCCGTCATCATCTAAGCAACGCTTGGTGAACGCTTGGTGGACGATTGGTCAAATCATCTAAAAAGGGGGCAATTTATATTGCCCCCTTTTGTTTTATGCTCCCGTAAAATTCGGCTTGGTCTTTACATTTATCGAAAATAGAATCAGCGCTTCATTATTTAAGTGCGCACGCAGTTATGCCTATCCAAACAAACAAGATTATCGTCATCGGTGCCGGCCCTGCTGGTTTAATGGCGGCCGACACCATCGCTTCGGCTGGTTTTCAAGTCGATGTGTTTGATGCTATGCCATCGGCTGGCCGTAAATTTTTGTTGGCAGGTAAAGGCGGCATGAATTTAACGCACGCTGAAAACAAAGATTTGTTTTTATCGCGCTATCGGCAACACCGCACAAATCTGACACCGCTCTTGGAAGAATTTGATGCCGATGCGGTGCGCGCTTGGGCCAATGATTTAGGTATCGATACCTTTGTTGGCAGCTCAGGCAGGGTTTTTCCAGTCGATATGAAAGCCGCTCCCTTATTACGCGCCTGGCTGCATCGCCTGCGTAGCAATGGTGTGCGCTTTCACATGCGCCATCGCTGGCTGGGCTGGCAAGACCAGCAATGGCATTTTGCACGCTCAGCGATGCCGTCGGACGCCCAAGCAGATAGGTCACCTTCCAAAGTCTTGGTTGAAGCTGATTACGCCGTATTAGCGTTGGGCGGAGGCAGTTGGGCGCGGCTAGGCTCAGACGGCGCATGGGTGCCTATATTGGCCGCGCAAAAAATTGAAATCGCGCCCTTGGAAGCGGCCAATTGCGGCTTTAACCTAGCGTGGAGCGATTTTTTTCGCACAAAGTTTGCTGGTCAACCGATCACCTCGGTGGTCGCACATTACACCGATGAAAATGGTCAACCGCAAAGCCGTCAAGGGCAATTTGTGATCACCGAACATGGTGTCGAAGGCAGCTTAATTTATGCCTTGTCTGCTACCTTGCGCGAGCAAATCAAACAACATGGCATAGCGCACTTGACGCTGGATTTAGCACCCGGCAAAAGCCCAGAACGCGTTGCGCAAGAAGTGCAGCAGCCACGCGGCTCACGCTCTTTGTCGAGTCATTTACAAAGCAAGCTTGGGCTAGATCGCCTAAAAACCGCCTTGCTGCACGAATGCCTGCCGCCAGATATTTTTCAACAACTCGATCAATTGGCGCTGGCGATTAAAGCCTTGCCACTCACATTACAATCACCACGCCCAATCGACGAGGCGATTAGCAGCGCAGGTGGGGTGCACTTTAGCGCGCTAGATGCGCACTTGATGCTCAAACAAATGCCCAAGGTATTTTGTGCGGGCGAAATGCTGGATTGGGAAGCACCAACAGGTGGCTATCTGCTGACCGCTTGCTTGGCGAGCGGCCAACGTGCCGGGCGCGGTGTGCTGGCGGCAATCTCCAAAGATTGACTGACCCCCTCCCGAATCATGCAGTGTTTAAGAATCGTTGACAAATTCGACGATGAGAGAGTCGTGAAAAAATCGTGAAAAATTGATACAATTTGACTATCTGGTGATTTGTATTTAATCCAGAATTTCACCAGCGTTCACTGATTCGAACTCATTCAATCTTATTTATAGGACTTACGCAAAATTGCGTTGGCTAGGCGCGAAGCCGCAGACAATACAAGTAGTATGGCAAAGCGAAGCAACAACGCCAACGTCTGTTTTGCGAAAATCCTCGTTATAGGATCAGGTTAGATTCAGTTTGGTGACGTATCATCCATCAGTCAATCGGTCAATTCTGACAATGTCAGTTTATCTTTTTTATTATGAGTGTCGCCCGAAGTAATCCACGCGCCACCTTGTCCAATGTATCGTGGCGTGGCGCAATTTTGATTGCACCAGAAAAAATTGTCCCTGTTAAAATCGTTAATATTTCGACGGACGAAGTGTTACTGTTGTCATCGTATTTATTAAAAGATGGTCAATCCTACCAGATGATGCTGGAAGTACCTGACCCAAGCGATGCGTCACGCCGTACTCAGGTAGTTTGCAATGGTACGGTAAAATATGCGATCTTAAGTGGCAGCGATTATCGTGCTGGCGTCCGCTATTCTGGCGTGCGCGCCGAGCATGCCAATTTACTGGCACACTGGAGCAAATAAGCGCTGAAAATGTCATTGGGGCGCTTGACTGCTGTCTATCACCCTTCAGTCCAGCCATGTGACCTAACCCAATTTACCTGCATGGAAGTCGTACCAGCATGAATTTACTCTACGATTACGACCCAGATGCAACGCCATCACCCGCCGAAATGAAAAACGGCGTACCTTCGCCGTGTATCTCGATTTGCCAGATGGATAAAAACCAACACCTGTGCACTGGCTGCTACCGCACCATTGATGAAATCACCAGTTGGGGCACGGCTAGTGACGCCAGTAAGCGGGCGATTTGGCGGCAAATTAAATTGCGCCTGTTTGCGCCCACCACCTGATGTCTGCGTCAATGTCCGTGCCGACGCCGTCGCCGATGCCACACGCGCTGAAACTACCCGCTGGCCTACACGTGATGGAGCGCGGCTGGCTGTCGTCAAATAATATTTTGTTAGTCGATGCGCAGCAAAGCGTGCTAATCGACAGCGGCTACATCGCGCACGCACCGCAAACTTTATCTTTGCTACAAAATTTGCTACCCCATCGCTCTTTAGATCGCTTAATCAACACCCATTTGCATTCCGATCATTGCGGCGGCAACGCTTTGCTGCAAGCTACCTATGGTTGCCAAACATTGGTACCAGCCGCCGAATTAGCAGCGGTACAAAGTTGGGATCAGGCGCGCCTGAGTTTTGCCGATACCGGCCAACGTTGCGAGCAATTTAGCGCCGATCTGGCCTATCAGGCCGGTGACAGCATGCAAATGGCCGGCTTAAGCTGGCAAGTATTGGCCGCGCCTGGCCATGATCCTCATTCACTGATTTTTTATGCCCCGTCCGAAGGCTTATTGATTTCGGCAGATGCCTTGTGGGGCAATGGTTTCGGCGCGATTTTCGGTGAATTACAGGGCACTGGCGGCTTCGCTGAGCAAGCGGCGGTTTTACAATTGATCAGCGAATTAGATGTACGTCTGGTGATTCCCGGTCACGGTGCGCCATTTACCGATGTCGCCGCCGCGCTCACCCGTGCGCGTGACAAGCTGGCGTATTTAGCCGCAGAACCGAAACGCAACACACGTCAAATCATTCGGGTATTGATTGCGTTTTTAATACTGGACGAACGCGCCATCAGTGAAACCGCTTTGCTGCAACGTTATGCAAACAGCGGCATCATGCAAGCAGCTTCTGAGCAACTCAATGAACCCTTGGCCGTTTTGTTAAAAACTGCCACCTGTGAATTAGCGCGTTTAGGTGTGTTGGAATATGGTGATGGATGGCTAAGACAACGTGCGCAGTGAGTGTCCGATCAATAGTAGATCAAGCCCGTCTGCCAAACCGTCCTCAAGTTTTTACGTTTTTTTGCCGTAACTCCCCCTAGCAGTACCGCAAAACTCCGCGCCCTGATCAATATGATGATGCTTATTGATGCAGGTCGGCTTCCATTATTTTTCCTGTCTATTGCTCACTATGCGCCGCTTTCTTGCTTGTCTTCTTTGTCTTTTGCCTTTCGCGTTAGCGCAGGCAAGCGATGTGCCGGGCAAAATCATCAAGGCAACGCCCAAAGACAAGGAAGAAACCATTATCGATCCGCCCAAAGAAGAAACCACTAAAAAACCCACCAAATTAAGTGCCAAAGCCGCTGAAGCAGCGCGTCAAAAAGAAGAAGAGCAAGCCGCTGATAATCTCGCATCCAAAATCGCCGAGCGTATCTCTGCCCTCAAAATCCGCGAAGCTGCGGCTAAAGCCAATGGCCGACCACTGCCTCGACCAGCGCCCAAAAAAGTCGAATTGGCGGGCAAAGAAAAGCCTGCGTCTGTCATCAATGCCAATGAGGTGCAATGGAGTTACGAAGGTGACACGGGGCCACTGGCCTGGGGCAAGCTGCATCCTAGTTTTGCCAAATGCGACAGCGGTGAACGCCAGTCGCCGATTGATATTCGTGACGGCATCAAGGTCGAGCTTGACCCCTTAAATTTTGAATATAAATCACTGCCCTTTAACGTCATCGACAATGGTCACACAATTCAGGTCAATGTGGCTGATGGCAATTTCATCAACGTCTCCGGCAAGACTTATGCGCTGGTGCAAATGCATTTTCATAAACCAGCTGAAGAACGCGTCAACGGCAAAAGTTTCGACATGGTGGCGCATCTGGTACACCGTGATGCGGATGGCAAACTGGCGATTGTTGCTGTTTTGATGGAAGTCGGCAAACCGAACAGTGCCGTGCAATTGGTGTGGAATAATTGGCCACTTGAAAAAAATACCTCGGTGCGGGCGCTGAATGCCATTGATTTAAATGCGCTGCTACCCACCAATCACGATTACGCCACCTACATTGGCTCATTAACCGAGCCACCTTGCACTGAAGGCGTCTTGTGGCTAGTGATGAAAGAGCCGATTGAGATATCAACCGAGCAATTAGCCATTTTTAATCGCCTATACCCCGCCAATGCACGACCACTACAAAAAGTCTCCGGGCGTTTGATTAAAGAATCGAAATAGCCCGACCAACCCCCTGAAAAATGTCGGCGTCTGCTGACAGTTTCTGACAAAGCTGATTTGGGTTTATGTCAACCTTAGGTCAACCTTAGGTCAACCTACGTCAACGATTGTCAAACCATCGCGCAGATCGCACACAATTGATCCGCCCTAGCTTCTACAAACCAAGCAACTTGGTTTATAGTGAGACTCGTTCTCACGCTCATCAGATTCCTCACCACCATGCAAGCCATCGCCCCAGGTACCATCGTTTTTCATCGCCACCGTGGTTACGGTGTGCTAACCGCCGTCAATCTGCTGACCGGCTGGGTGGCGGCACGCTTTGGTAATGAAGCACGCGCACTGGATCTCAATCTGGCCTGCGATGATTTGCAACATGCTGATGGTGAGCTGATTTTATTTCGCCGCAGCCCGCCCGAGCGCATGCCACATGCGCGCCTGATGGCGATGGTGCGTGATTTACATGCGGCTGGTTATCAACGGCTGTATCTGTACACTTGGCCGAACGCCTCCGGCCTGCATTGGCGCTGGCAATTGTTTGCCGGCCCACGCCACTGGATGCAGCGCCCGCTGCGCGAAGGCTGGTATGGCTCCGGTGCTGATTATAATTTCAACCCGGTACTGGGTTGGGGTGATGCACCCAGTGCCAGCAGTGCCGAACTGATCCACGCATTAGCACAATTTGATCCGGCAGGTTTGGCGCAAGCCTTAGGGCGCGACGAAGATCATACCCAATGGTTTGCCAACGTTTGCGATGCGCTACTACCCAATTATGCGTACAGCTTGGGCGTTGATCACAGTATCACCAGTAACCCGGCAACCCCTGTACCAACAGCCCCGCTTCACTTACCCACCATGGCGGTGCGCCAGCATCTAGCTCGCTACAACGGCATCGCACTACCGTGGCCGCCGGGTTGGCAACAATTATGGCAAACACCGCAATTAACACCACAACGCGTGGTGCGGCATGACATTATTCCTAGTGTGATTCGAGTGCCGCTGGATTATTAATTGAGTCGATCAAGTTAGGCGTTATTACATATACTGCCACTTTTTTATAATAAATCATGTCATTCCCGCACGTGTATAAATCATTTCAAAATAATACTAGGTAGGGTATTCATAATCATTGGTCAACAGATTCATGTTGGCAGCGTTTAACTTCTGAGCTGCCGCATCATTCCACTGTTGCGCCCAGCGATAAAATTCTTTGGCGGGCATCGGCTTGCAAAACAAGTAGCCTTGTCCATAATCACAACCCATAGCGCGTAGTTGCTGCTCGATTTGCGGCGTTTCAATCCCTTCTGCCACCACTTTCAAATTCAGATTATGTGCCAGTTGAATAGTTGATTGCACGATCGCTTGACTGCCATTGGCGTCGCCCAATGAACGCACGAAACTTTGATCGATTTTTAATTCATCGACTTTCAGATTTTTTAAATACGACAGCGACGAATAGCCGGTACCAAAATCATCAATCGATTGACGAAAACCTAGGCGGTGTAATTTGCAAATGGTGTCCATCGCCACATCGGGCGAATCAACAAATGAGCTTTCGGTCAGTTCCAACATAATATTATTTGGTGACAAACCAAATTCTTGCGCTAACCGTTGAATATCCCTGACCAGATCGGGGTCGATCACACTACGTGCTGACAAGTTCACCGAAAGCGTCACATCCAAACCAATTGCATGCCAAGCCGCTAGTTGACCAAAGGCGGTGCGTAATACCCAAAACGTGAACGGCTTGATCAAGCCGGATTTTTCAGCAATGGGGATAAATTCAGCCGGAGAAATAAAGCCATTTAAAGGATCATGCCAACGCGCCAGCGCCTCCACACCCACGACGCTGCCCGTGGCAAAATCGATTTGACCTTGATAATGCAAACTCAGTGCATTGCCTTGCAGTGCTTGATGCAATTTGCCAAACAAGAGATGACGGCGCACAAACTGCTGCTCTTGGCGCGCATCGTAAAACGCTACTTCTTTCAGGGCAAATTGCGCTTGCAACATCGCTTGTTCGGCGCGCTTCAAAAGCGATTCGGCATCTTGTGCATCAGCCGGAAAACAAGCCACGCCGTTGGTATGTTCAACATGCAGATGATAATCATCAATCTGATAAGCGAAGCGCACTTGGCTCAAACGTTTGGCAACGCGCTCTTGCTCTACTTCTGCAATACCGGTGCGAAATAAACAGATAAATTCATCACGCCGTGCACGGGCGATGATGCCCTTGTTACCGACCGCCTTCACCATGGTGTCAGCAATTGAGCAAATCAGGCGATCAGTCGCTTCAATGCCCAGAATATTATTCAATTCAAACATGCGCTTTAAGCGTATATGAATAATCACCAACACCTGCGGCACCGGTCCGACATTGGCAATGTCATGCGCCAAAATCTCAAGCAAACGTGTGCGATTTGGCAAACCAGTGACTTCGTCCCGAAATGCAATGCTCTGCAAACGCCCCAGATACTCCTGAGCACGCTCATTATTGGCCTGCACCCGTTCATGCAAACGTTCCTGAAAACTGGTTTTACTGAAATTGAACACCAACGCAATCACGGTATAAAACAGCAGCGCAGATAAAGTTTGCTGCACATACACTGGCGTATAAGTGAAGCCATACGGCAGAAATGGCGTGGCATATAAACTCAGCGTGACACACACCATCCACACCAAGCTCCACAACAAGCCCAGCTTTTGCCCTTTCAACCACAGAGCCAGAAATGGGAACATGAAAACCCACAGCAAGCCACTACCTTGTAAGCCACCAAAAAAGCTCAAGGCGCAAGTTAGACCAATGCCGTACAACAAAATCAGCGCTTCCGCCACTTCCACATTAGCACTGGTCTGCACCAACCACAGCGCTGGCAGCAAAATTGTCACGGGCAACAAGGCTTCTGCCACGCCCAGCGCGACATAGCCGTACACAAAACAATTCATGACAGCAAACAGCAAGGAAACGGGAACGGAAAAATAGACGGCCAGTTGCACGTAATGGCGGCGGTCTTCCACCGCAACAATGTCTTTCGCGTCAAGGCCAAGTAGGCCACGCATCACGCTCACCACAGAATTGTTCAAGATCATTTATCCTCGTTGACGATTTCAAGCAGATTGACTTGGATAGCCAATGACCAATCTTACTGAACTGAACAGAGAGTAAGCATGTCGTCTCGACCACATATCCTAAAGCTCGGCTGGATCTAACAAGGTTCAAACAAAACCTGAACAAAACGGCATAGAATCGACGACAACGCCCGGATAGGGTACAACTCTGCAATGATTTGATCGGTTTTGCGTCCTTCCTGTGTGAAAAGAAGACTGCAAATCAGGTAACACCAAAAATACCAAAAACAAAATAAATGCCGCAAACGGTGACATTTGCGGCATTGAAATAATTCCATACGGCAATATTAATGACAAAGTATAAGCACGTCTATTCTTTTTTTTAATTTATAGCAGAACGTTAAATGATTCCTAAAATGCAATTCTTCGAGAAGCCACTATTTGCCCACAAAATCCACAATATTTTGAAAAGCATGCCTGAAATAATGTTCATAACTATCACGCTCGACATAGCCTAAATGCGGTGTTGCCAACACGTTTTCGCGGTGTAGTAAAGGATGATCGAGCGCCACTGGCTCGCTTTCAAACACATCAATTGCCGCAAAACCCGGCCTACCTTGATCCAGCGCTGTCACCAAAGCACCCTCTTCAATCAATTCGGCGCGGCTGGTATTGACCAATAAAGCATCCGGCTGCATGCACAATAAATCTGCCAATTGCACCGCACCGTGGGTTTCTGGGGTTAGGCGCAAATGCAGGCTGAGCACATCAGCTTGCCGAAAAAAACTTTCTTTTGAATTGGCAGCCTGATAACCATCTTGTAATGCCTGCGCGCGGCTACGGGCACTACCCCAAACCAGCACTTGCATGCCAAAAGCGCGACCATAGCCCGCCACCAATTGACCAATTTTTCCGTAACCAAAAATACCCAATGTGCGACCTCGCAAAACCCGGCCAAGTCCATTGAACTGCGCTCGCATGGAAGCGACTTGCCAATGACCTTGTTGCAGCTGCGCTGCATAGCGGTCAATTTTGCGCGAAGCCGCCATGATCAGTGCCCAAGCTAATTCGGCTGGGGCAGTTGGGTCACCACTGCCTTCTAACAAGGTAATGCCCAGCTCTTGCGCCGCCGCAATATCGACGTGCCCAGAAAATTTACCCGTCTGTGCAATCAACTTTAAGTTTGGCAATTTTTTCAGTAAAACGCGGCTGATTTTGTTACGCTCGCGAATCAATACCAACGCATCGAATGGCGCCAAGCGCACGGCCAATTGCCCCACACCCACCGCACCGTGATGAAACACTTTCACTTCATGCCCTTGCAATAAAGAAAAACAATCAAGATGCCGCACAGCATCTTGATAATCATCCAAAATGGCTATTTTCATTGAACTACCTTCTATTGAAGAAACGACCAAAAAACTACCAAAAAAAACTAACATTCAGCCTGTTACCCGGCTGTAAAAACTTTCATTAAATTTATAATAAAAATAATGTTTTTGATGAAAACTGGGCGACATTGATAAGCTGCGTGTAAAATGAAGCCAGAACAAACTTGCAGAATAAAGAACCACCAACAACAATTTTACAAGTTTGACAGATTAAGAACCTGCACAAGATTGCCGCCGCAAACACTATCAAAATTTGGCGTGGTTTTGCGCAGATTCCAGGATTTTACTTACAGGAATGAATGTGAAATTGTCGGCCATGATGTTATCCCATCATCCAGCCAAACCGCCATCACGCAGTTCACCGGATCACCCCGTCGATCAACGCACGGCAGCACGACATTTTGCAGTCATCACCGCCATCGCATTGGAGACCGCACCGTGAATCAACCCATCATGCAGGGCGTGGCAAGCATCAATCCGCCCGCTTACGTTCAACATCAAAAACTCATCAACTGGATCGCCGACATCGCCGCGCTCACACAGCCAGATCGCATCGTCTGGTGTGACGGCTCACAAGCCGAATATGATCAGCTCTGCGCGCAAATGGTGGCCGCTGGCACCATGAAAAAGCTGAATCCAGAAAAACGCCCGAACAGTTATCTGGCCTGCTCTGACCCATCCGACGTCGCCCGCGTGGAAGACCGCACCTTCATCTGCTCGGAGAAAAAAGAAGACGCTGGCCCCACCAATCACTGGATGGCACCAGCCGAAATGCGCGCCACCTTGCACCCGCTGTTTGACGGCTGCATGCGTGGTCGCAGCATGTACGTGGTGCCGTTTTCGATGGGGCCGCTTGGCTCACCAATTGCCCACATCGGCGTGGAATTATCCGATTCGCCCTACGTCGCTGCTAACATGCGCATCATGACGCGCATGGGCAAAGCGGTGTATGACGTACTAGGCAGCGACGGCGAATTCGTGCCTTGCGTGCACAGCGTTGGCGCGCCGCTGGCGGCTGGGCAAAGTGACGTGGCTTGGCCATGCAATGCCACCAAATACATCGTGCACTACCCAGAAACCCGCGAAATCTGGTCGTATGGCTCTGGCTACGGCGGCAACGCCCTGCTCGGCAAAAAATGCTTCGCGCTGCGCATCGCCTCCACCATGGGGCGTGAGCAAGGCTGGCTGGCTGAACACATGCTGATTCTCGGCGTTGAATCACCTGCGGGCAAAAAACATTATGTCGCCGCCGCTTTCCCTTCGGCTTGCGGTAAAACCAATTTTGCCATGCTGATTCCGCCAAGTACCTTCGCGGGCTGGAAAGTCACCACGATTGGCGACGACATTGCATGGATCAAACCCGGTGCTGATGGCCGCCTGTATGCGATCAACCCAGAGGCCGGCTATTTCGGCGTCGCGCCCGGCACCAATAGCAATACCAATTTCAACTGCATGGCCTCGGTCGCCGCCAACACCATCTTCACCAATGTCGCTTTAACTGACGATGGCGATGTCTGGTGGGAAGGCATGAGCAAACAAGCGCCCGCACATTTGATCGACTGGCAAGGGCAAGACTGGACACCCGCCATCGGCAAAGAAAGTGGCCGCAAAGCCGCGCACCCAAATGCGCGCTTCACCGTCGCCGCCACGCAAAACCCAGTACTCGACCCGGCCTGGGATGATCCCGCTGGCGTACCAATTTCCGCCTTCATTTTTGGTGGTCGTCGCTCCAGCACCATTCCGCTAGTGACAGAAGCACGCAACTGGATCGAAGGCGTGTACATGGCCGCCACCATGGGCTCGGAAACCACCGCCGCTGCCGCCGGACAAATGGGCGTGGTACGGCGCGACCCATTTGCCATGCTACCGTTTGTTGGCTACAACATGAGTGATTATTTCCAGCACTGGCTCAACATCGGCAAACAGCTTCCTGCCACAACGCTGCCAAAAATCTATTGCGTCAACTGGTTCCGCACGGATGAACAAGGCAAATTCGTCTGGCCCGGCTTTGGCGACAATATGCGCGTCTTAAAATGGATGTTAGATCGGATCGACAACAGTGCAGACGCACAAAACGGCTTCGACAATATCTTCGGCATCTCACCCCGCTTTACCGACATCGACTGGCAAGGTCTTGATTTTAGCCAACAACAATTCGATACCATCACCTCAGTCGATACCAGCGCCTGGCAAGCGGAATTAGGTTTGCATACCGAGCTATTTGAAAAACTGGCGTATCACTTACCTACAGAACTCGAAGCGCATCGATTGGCGCTGAAAGCGAAAATTGAATCGATGGCGTAGTTGTAGTCAACCAATAACGCTTTAAAGAAAATCCTCCTCACAGCAATGTGAGGAGGATTTTTTATTGTTTAAAGAATCATGATTTTATATACTGCCAAAAA
>OFSE01000208.1_pt1 | contig 19924 bp, 21 predicted proteins | sample 1543261 | NCBI WGS metagenome assembly OFSE01 (sample SAMN07774225, study PRJEB24372) | wastewater metagenome | isolation source: Exp Tend VB 50WW | collected 2016-02 | reverse complement strand
GAATTATGCCTCGATATCTGAGGAAGACCAATTGAAGGGTGAGGGTGCGGGTTGTAACTCTAAACCCATCTGCGCACTCAGTAAATAAGGATCAACACGTAAACCATTTGTTTCTAACTGAGCCAAACTTTCGCTAAAATCTTTCAAAGCTGATGTCATATTTTTTGCCAGCTCGCCGCGACTCTTCTGCTGCTCGCGCACATCTTCCGGCTCAACGCAATTCCAATACACATACGGTGCCAGATCCATTGACCCGTAATTCCAGTACGAAAGCCAGCGCATAATTTGCGTCCTGATGACGCCGTCACGAGGCTGCCACTGCCGCGCCACGCGGTTGAAGCCGGGCTGCGACGCAGTCCGCTCTGTCGTCGTCAAGACGCCGTCGCCGAAGGCCGTGGCGTCGGCCTCAAATTTGCGCCACAGGCCACTGTGATGCACCCTGGCTTGCGCAAAGCCGCCGGTGCTGCCCACCGAGGTCATGTTCTGGCCAAGCAGAGCGATGAAGATGCGGTCGCGAGTCCGCTTGTCAGTGGCGTCAAAGGTCTTAAACCCTGTGCCGTCGGCCTGCACCATGTCGAGATCGACGAGCTTCTCGCCACTTCGGCCTGTTGGACAGGGCAACACGCCACCACCACCGCCGGCACGTATCGACGCCGCAGCGAAATTGATCTCCTCATCTTTCCAGCTGACCGGGTGACGCAGCAGATAGATACCGCGCCCAAAGCGATCCTGAAAGGACATGTTGTCGCGGAAGTTGTAGCTGTCGCCGAGGAACGCCTCGCCAAGCGTGCGCACCGCGCCGAGCAGCCATGGCTTCAACCGCGACTGCGAGAAGACGACCCAGCGCGACTCCCCAGCATCTACGCGAACGAGGCCCTTGTTCAGGGTCGTCGCGACGAGGCTGCCCATATCGACGCTGTCGCTGTCGGCGAATTGCTGATAGTAGGTCAGCTGCGGTTGCCAGGGTTTGATGCGCGGCAGCCACACACGGTCTTTACCGTCTTTGTACTCGACCCAGTCCATCGCAGCGACGGCCTGACCCATCATCAGGTAGTTGCGATGCAGGTCGCGCAGCACGGTCAACGGCAGAATATCAGGCAACACTTCGCGGACGAAGTCGGCGCAGCGTCGCGCATCACCCCGCCCGGCTGCGACGACGTTAAGCGGCGTCGTCGTCAAAAACTCGCTGCGAATCGCTAGGCAGTGGCTGATCCACGGATTCGCAGCCATGTCCTCGGCGAGAACCCCGGATTGCTGAAACTGTCCGCGCTGATGCTCACCAAGTGCAGACGCCAGCAACGGCACTGACCAGCCGCTGATCGGATCGGGTCCTGCGAAGTAGCTGTATTGGTTGATGTTGCCGTCTGGCGGCTCGGCAGGTGGCTTCTTCGCCTTGTCTTCGCGCAGGGATAGCTTCGATTTCGGGGGCTTCGGGGTGTTGGGGGCTGTGGCACGGGTGGCGCGGCTGCGGGGTGTGGTGCTGGCGGATGCGGTGCCAGCAGATGCGGTGCTAGCCCGTGTCCGACTGATGCGAATACCTGACGTTGATGCTGGTTTACTGCGCGGTGGCATGTGGTGACAAGGTAGCGGGCTTGACAGCGACATCGGGGTCGTGTAGAGTGACGCGAGTAGGAGGTTCATATGCGCTGGTGTGTTTGGCCCAAAGACTTTGTTGACACAGTCAAATCTGCCGTCGCGGAGGGCTTGATTGAGCGCGACAGAAAACCGCTAGAAACGCTTAACTACGCGACCAAATCTTGGGAAGAAATTGAGGCCACGGCCCAAGAGATTCTCTCCAGTTTCAGCCGTCAACTACACGACGCCGTCAAATACAATACGAACTCGATCTGCGTAGCCAAGTTGACTACCCGCACTGACACCCATAAAGTAACAACTCTTCTAACTGCACTCTTTGCCAGACTCGGGTTACATCTGTGCGCAGCTGAACAAATTGAAGACAGATACAGTAAGACGATTTATACGCTAGACACTGATGCTGCTGTCGCACACATCGCGAATCTTCAAAAATTTGACACAGAGGATACAAAAAACATTGGACTGCGTGCTATTGGTGCAGCTGTTGCCCTTGATATGCGCAACTATCAGCCACACTTCGCGAAGTGGCCTGCTTTCAGCGCAACGCAGGGCTTTCGCATCTGGTGTGATAAACACGGCTTGACCTCAGAACAAATTGCCGTTGTTGGTCAGGGCTTCATGAGTCAGTCATCGTAGCGCTGTGACATCGCTGTGACATCGCGATGACCCCGTTGAGGCTTGACATCGGCGGCGACGTCGTGTAGGATGGGTGGCATGAGTGACACGGACACTGATTTGCGCTGGTGGGTTGAGCAAGGCGACGCCGTCGAGGCGTTGAAGATGATTCCGAGCGGCAGCGTCGATGCGCTGGTGACAGATCCGCCCGCTGGTATCGGGTTCATGGGCAAAGAGTGGGACGACTTTCGGCGTCAGCGCAACCCAGCGGACGCAGGCCGCGATTCGGTTCATGGGCGCATGTCCCGCAGCGGCCCTGAGTACGGCCGTAGGGACCGCCAGCACTTCATCGAATGGTTGACTGGCATCCTGCGCGAGTGCTTGCGAACGATGAAGCCAGGCGCTTACGGCTGGGTCTGGGCGATTCCCCGCACGTCACACTGGACGGCGACGGCTTGCGAGGATGCGGGCTTTGCAGTACGCGACGTGCTGGTACATGTGTTCGGCACGGGCTTCCCGAAATCGCGAGCCCCGCTGAAACCCGCGTCTGAGCACTGGATTCTAATCAAGGCACCAGGCGAACTGCAAGAGCTGCGGATTGACGAGAATCGGATCGCGTTCTCAGCCAATGACACAGATACGTGGGCAAAAGGAGAGCCAGGCACACGGCAGGGTGGCTTTGTTGACGTGGGCGCAGAGACAGGGGCTTCTGTGCCAAACGGCAAGAAACACGAAGCCGGACGCTGGCCCGCCAATTTCGCGCTGAGCCACAGCGACGAGTGCGGCGAGGTATGCGTTGATGACTGCCCAGTGAAAATGCTGGACGGGCAGAGCGGGGAGCGCAAGTCAGGTGCTGTGTATAAAGTCAAAGGCGATACGATTACCTCTGGTTGGCGTACGGCTGAAGGGCGGACAGATCCGCATGTGCGAAGCAAAGACCAAACCTTTGAAGCTTCATCAGGTACGGCCTCTCGCTTCTTCTACGTCGCCAAGCCCTCGACCCGCGAACGCAGCGCCGGCCTCCCCGACGGCAGCCGCAACACGCACACGACGGTCAAGTCAATCGCCCTGATGCGTCACCTGATCAGCCTCGTTGCTGCGCCTGGAGCCACCATCCTTGACCCGTTCGCTGGCAGTGGCACAACAGGCATCGCAGCCCTCGCCAACGGCTGCCGTTTCGTCGGCATCGAGCGCGAAGTCGAGTACGTCGAGATCGCGCGGCAGCGAATCCACGCAGCGGCCACGTCGTCGCAGTCATGACATCACCCCACACACCACCCCACACGTCGCCCCACACATCATCTCACAACCCACCCTCTCCCCGTCGTCGCCACGACGACAACATCGCAGCCCTGCAAGCGATGCAGCGGTGTCAGCGTCGCTTTGACGCCACACAGCGACGTGACGTCGCAGACGAAGCAGATCGCGCTGCCATGCGCCGATACACCGGCTTCGGCGACGTCGAGGTGCAGCGGTTAGCGTTTGACGCTGCAGACAACGCCATCGGCGACCTGGCGGCACTGGGGCTGGACGACAGCATTGTCACGTCGCTGCGGCGCAGCGCACTCGATGCCTACTACACGCCACCGTCGCTCGCCGTGGCGATGTGGTCAATAGCCATGCAACTGTGCCCCAATCCTACACCGTATGTGCTTGAGCCTGCGTGTGGACCGGGTGTCTTCTTCGACGCAGCCCCGCCGCAGCTGCCGCGCGACCGCTTCGTCGGCGTCGAGTGCGACGTCGTCGCCTTCAACATGGCGTGGCTGCTGCACACCGACGTCAAGCTGTCGTGTGCGCGGTTTCAGGATGTGGCCACGCAACTGCCGAGCGGCTTCGACATCGTGATCAGCAACGTCCCGTTTGGTGACGTCCGCGTGACACCAGCCGGCGACGCAGCGCCGCCTCGCTTCTGTTGTCGCACCCTGCACGACTACTTCGTTGCGCAATCAGTGCTGTCGCTGCGTCGCGGCGGTGTCGCTGTGCTCATCACATCGACCGGGACGCTCGGTAAGACGACACCCGACGTACGGCAGTGGCTAGCCTGTCGCGCTGACCTACTCCTCGCCGTGCGGCTCCCACGCGGGACGTTTATGGGCACTGGCGCCGACGCGGACTTGCTAGTGCTGCGACGTCGCGACGTCGATGCGCTGCGCGTTGAGCACGACGCTGCGCCCTGGCTGTACTCACGTCCCGCTGGTGTCGCGGACGGGCAGAAGACGGCGACGCTGCCACCGGCCCCGCCACGACATTCGGTCTGGGGCTATCATCTCATGGACATCCGCCTCAGCGCCGTCGATGTCAACGACTACTTCCGCCTACACCCCGACCACGCAGCCGGGTCCACCTGGGTAGCACATCGTGCGCAGGGTGGTCGCATCGAGGCTGGTGTGGTTGCGAGTGCCGAAGACGGCGACATCGGCGATCGAGTATTGCGGATTGCGAATCGTGAATTGGCGGGATACTACGCCGCATCTGCGGCTGCAGCGGCCGCAACAACGCGCACAGACGTCGCAGCAGCGGCAACAATGCCCCCTGCGGCTACACCCCCTACCACCGCTACCCCGCCGATGGAACGGGTCGCAAAACGCGTTCTAGAGGCCCTGCGGCGATTGCTCGCTGCGCAGCAACACGGCGACGCGGTGGCCGAGCGGCGACTGCTCGGTGTCGTCTACGATGACTTCCGATCGCGGTATGGCAGTGTGCGACACATCGATCGCCGCGTCGTGACGGATGCTGGGCTGCGCTTGGCTTGGCCGCTGCTGCGCTCTCTGGAAAACCGCGACGGTTCGCGGGGCGCTGTGTTCACGCAGCGCGCAATTGCGCGCTTGACATCCAGCCGTCGCTGTGATAACGTGATTGACGCACTGATGGTAGTGCTCAACGAACGCGGCTGTGTTGATATCGAGGCGATTGCAGAGAGGATGTGCGGAGATGGGTAAGATTCCACGCCGAGAATTGGCTGATTTTTGTACCTTGTGGATGGCAAGCAGGCACTCGACTCCGCTCAGAGTCGCGCTGCTAGCTTCAACCCCGCAACTAGCCGACATTTTTGAAGAACTGGGTATTAGCCGAGACTTCCCTGAAGTGTCGGCGGTGCTCAATATTCGCGATGTAGCCAAATCGAGAAAAATAAACACCCTTTACAACGGTCTATTCGACACCGCGACCGCGAGTCTCGATGCTGCGCTAGAACAGTGGCGCGATGACGCCGTCCGCTTCGCGCTGAATTAACGCTGTCTATGACCCTCACACCCCCCCAAGTCGTCGCAGCCCTGACGTCGCCGCCACAGCCGCGCATATTCCGCGTCCCCGGTGCCACGCCCCCACTGTATCAAACCGCCGAGTCGTATCTCAGCGGCGACGTCGCCGCGAAGCTTGCTACGGCGCGACGCTGGGCGGTGCTTGATCCCGACACCTACCAGCGCAACGTCGATGCTTTGCAGGCGGCGACGCCGCCTCCCGTACCCATCGCAGACATCCACGTCGCGCTCGGCGCAGGCTTCGTCGATGCCGCGGTCTACTTCGCCTTCTTTCGCCACCTACTACCGCAGCTTGAGCCCTACATGCTCACCATCGCACGCGCAGACGCCACTGCGTCGTGGACGCTGGATTGGCGAGCACGGGGCGTCACCGTCGGCAGCATCTGGGGAACACCTCGATACAGTGTCGCCGACATTCTGTCGGACGCGATGCGACTGGAAACCCCCGTTGTCTACGACGTAGACGCTGACACCGGGGAGCGCATTCGCAACAACGCCGAGACGGCAGCCGCGCAGGCGAAGCTGGCCGACGTTCGTGAAGAGTGGTCGCGGTGGTGGCGTGGCAGCGTCTATGCCGAACGTATCGCAGAAGCCTACAACGCTGCGCACAACAAACACGTTCCGCGTCGTTACGACGGTGGCTACTTGACGTTTCCCGGCCTAGCTGCGACGCAGGTAAACAGCACTGCGCCACTTGTGCCACGACGACATCAGCTCGCCGGGGCCGCGCGAATCGTTGACCGCGGCGACATCGACGACACGGCGCTGCTTACGTATAAAGTCGGGCTGGGCAAGTCGATGTCGGCGATACTTGGGGTCAAAAAGCGCCTCGACCTTGGCCTCTCGCGTAAGGCTGTCTTCGTTGTTCCGAATCACACGTTGACGCAGTGGCGCGACTTCTGGCGCGACTACTTCCCCGGCTACGCCGATCGCGTCCTCGTCGCAGACACAAAGGCCGACTTCACGCCGACGACGCGACAGGACTTCCTAGCGACGGCGTGTTTGGCCGATGTCAGCGTCGTCGTGCTGACGTATGAGCAGTTTGGCGCCATTCCGCTGCGCCCCGAGACATTCGCCGCCTACGTCGAGCGCGAATGCGACGAGGTCTATGCTGACCTCCTCGGACGCGCTGAAGCCGACGCGATGTCGCGACCGCTACGCCGAGAGCTGAAGCGCCGCCAAGCTGCGATGGAAAAACTGCGCGCAAAGTTCGCCGACAAGTGGGCGAAGGTGATGAAGACGGCAGGTGCTGCGGCGTCGCCGGTGACGTGGGAGGATGTAGGCGCAGATGTGGTAGTATGTGACGAAATCCATTACCTCAAAAATGACGCAGTCACGACGCGGATGACGAACGTACTGGGCCTGCCCCGTGCGGAGTCGCAACGGGCCTTTGATGCACGACTGAAGCTGCACTGGGTATCCGCGCCTGAGCTGTTTGGCAGTGTCGGCGTCGAAACCGCACAGCGTCGCAGTCGCGGCCGCCACGCCGCAGCCCCATCGCAGTATCCACCATCTGGCAAAGTCATCGGGCTGACCGGCACCCCCGTCACGAATACGCTGGCTGAAGTGTGGGTGATGATGCGACTACTGCAACCGCGGCTACTGCGCGAGCAGGGGTTGCACACATTCGACGCCTTCGCCGCAGTCTTCACGACACCCGTGTCAACGGTCGAAATGGACGCTGTCGGCCGCTTCCGCCAAGCGACACGACTGCGCTGGCAGAACATCCCCGAGCTGCAGGTGCTGTTGTCGCAGTGCTGGGATCGCGCCCCCGACTGCCCCGAGATCGTGCGCCCCAACATCGCCACGGGACGTATGCGGGTCATCGAAGTCCCGGGTAGTGCAGAGCTACGTGGCTACGTCGCAGCCCTCGCCGACCGCGCCGACAAGATTCGACGTCGTCTGGTTCACCCCAGCGTCGATAACATGTTGAAGGTCACACACGATGGTCGCGTCGCAGGGGTCTTCAACGGGCCACCGCCCGACGACGGTGCGTGGCCGCATGATCGCCGCACTAAGGTTGACGCCGCAGCCGACGTCGTGTGGTCGCTGTACTGCCGCAGCGACGCCAAGCGCGGCGTCGTGCTAGTCTTCTGCGACTTGTTCACGCCGAAAGCTGATAGTGACACCGACACCGACGCGATGACACCGGCCGAGCGATTTCAGACGCTGGGCGTCTACGGTGTGTTGCGCGACAAGCTGATCGCGAAGGGTGTGCGCCCCGACGAGGTCGCCTTTGTTCATGACGCAGGCAGCGGCGACGAGCGAGACGTGCTGTTCTCGGCGACCCGCGCGGGCGATGTCAGAGTGCTGATCGGCAGCACACAGAAGCTGGCCACCGGCGTCAACGTACAGGACCGCGTCTACGGCATGGTTCACCTGACCGTACCGTGGCGTCCCGACTGGCTTGAACAGGCCGACGGGCGCGGACGTCGTCAGGGCAACAAGTGGGCGCAGTGGGGTCACGACATTCACAGCGTCGCCATAGTGACGACGGGCAGCTACGACGTCGTGTCGTGGCAGATGATTGAGCAGAAGGCCACATTCATCTCGCAGATCGTCAACGATGAGTACGAGGGCCGCGTCGCTGACGACGTCGGCGATCTGGTCATCAGCGCGAACGTCGCCAAGGCGATTGCGCTGGGCGACATGCGCATCATCGAGAAAACGCAGCTTGAGGTTGAGCTGGCGCAGTGGCAGCGGTCGTATCGACTGTGGCGCGAAGACGGCCGACGCCGTGCCGCAGACGCCGCACGGCTGCCCGACGAAATCGCCGCAGCGACGGACAGAGCGACGACGCTGCGCGCGATGGTGGCTGCGGGGGCTGATGCCACGTCGCAGCCGTGCGTCCTTGTCGAGGGCGGTATCATCATTGACCGAGACGACGCCAACCGACGTATTCACGTCACAGCTGAACGGCTGCGACATCGCAACCGCGGCGATGTATACCTCGGCGACTACCGCGGCTTGCGAATGGTGCTCGACTTCGGCGCCGTCGGTGTCGAGGTGGCTGCGCAGTATCCCAGCGTCGAAGCCATGCCAGGCTACACCAGCGCAGCCGACGTAGTCGTCAAGGTCGTCGGCGACGTGCTGGCGAACATCGACGCAGCCTTGTTGACGCTCGGCGACGAGGCTGCTCGATGGGAGGCCCGTGCGGCGTGGCTGCGCGATCGGGCTGTGGAGCTGCGTGGCGCCGTTGCCGATTGGACGGGCCGCGACTCAGCCGCAGCGGCGCTGGCGAAGTATACGCAACTGTGCGACGACATCGCACGCGATGCCGGCGACGGCGACATCGACCGCAAGACATTCCGCTTCGACGTCGAGACGAAAGCTTGACTTCGGCGCGGCGAGGTGCTAGTGTAATAGGTATTGAGGTGACACATGCGACCGGCTGAACGTTTTCCATGGGGCAAGATTATTGAAGAGTATGAAGTCGGACCATATCATATCGCACGATATCGGCCTTTCGTGCCGCTTACGTCAAGCACCGTCAAGCCTCGAATCGTTGATGAGGCGGCGGCACCCCGCTACCACGCTTGGGTAGATGGTAAGGATACCAGCTTAGGTGCCTTGACTCTGGAAGGTGCTCTCATCTACGCCATTGCGCACAAGATGCTCGGCTCACATCCTCCCGGTACCGACATGATCTGTCGTGCTCTGAAAGTCGAGTGTGAGTAATGTCTCATAAAGCAGCTGATTTCTGTCGGTGGCTCGCAGGGTGGTACGACGGCGCAGATACTAGCTTTCTAGACCTCGGAGCGTTGCGCAGCATCGAGTCACGGTTGGCGCCAGTTTTGGCACATGCTGGTGACGACAGCCCGTCGGAGGCTCGCGCTTTTACGTCCTGGCTTGGCCAAGAATTGGCGCGGATTCAGACGTTGCGTATGCACAGCGATGCCCGACGGCAAGCGATGCAGTTTATCCCCGCGAAGTTGGCCACAGCGCTAGCTGGCATCAATGCTGCCGCTGCTACGAAAACTGACCCGCCTTCGCAAAGCCCATTCACCGAGCTGTTGATCCGCGCCAGCAAGCGAAAGCTGAGCGGTATTGACGTTGACTTCGCCCAGGTCGTCGCACAGGTTGCCGCCTGTGATCCTAAGTACATCACCAAAGAGGATGTGCGCAATCACTTGGCAGAGGCACTACTTGAACTCACCCAGGTGCCGCCGTCTGTTGAGCGCGTTCGACTGCTCAGTCTGCTCAGCGCAGCCCTGACGTCGCCAGATCGATTCGGTGAAGCTGTCTCGCTACTCGGCTTGACACGGGTGGACGACTTGTGTAAGCTTGGACTCTGGCACGAAACATCGGATAGGTAACAGCAAATGAGCATCCAACAGCTGCGAGCTTTGACTGGGGCACCGATTGTCTGGTGCAAATCAGCCCTTGACGCGACCCAGAATATCGACGAAGCCATTGTCTGGCTTCGGAAGAAGGGCCTTGCAAAGGGCACGCAGAACCAATCCCGCGTCGCTACCGAGGGCGCGATCCAGTCCTATATCCACCTTGGCGGCAAGATCGGCGTGCTTCTGGAAGTCAACTGCCAGACCGACTTCGTCGCGCGCACCGACGACTTCAAGAACTTCTGCAAAGACATCGCGATGCACATCGCCGGCCGCGACCCGTTCCCGCTGTTCGTCTCGGATGACGAGATTCCGGCGGCGGCGGTCGAAAAAGAGCGCGCCTTCCACATGGAGAAAGCGCGCGAGAACCAGAAGGGCAAGCCGGAAAATATCATCGCCAACATCGTCGAAGGCCAGATCAAGAAGTGGAAGAAGGACATCTGCTTGCTCGATCAGGAATTCGTCAAGGATCCGACCAAGGACATCCGCTCGCTGATGCTGGAGCTGTCGGCGAAGACCGGCGAGAAGATCTCGATCCGTCGCTTCACCCGCTACGCGCTCGGCGAGGGCATGCAGAAGAAGAGCGAAGACTTCGCCAGCGAAGTCGCTGCGCAAGTTGCCGGCGCTTAAAAGGTGATCAATGTCAACCTGGACACCTGCAGTTGGCGCCTAGAGGGCGCCAAAGAAGAGACTCGGATCGATCTCGTGCGCGGCTCAAGGGGCACAGCCTACGCTGTGCGCTGTGGTAGCTCTGTTCTGGCCAGCGATGGACTTTGGGAACTTGAGCCCATGCCGTCGCATCGAGATGACGAGTTCTTAGCTCGCTGCCGTTTCGCCAGTTTCGCCGACGCTGTCGCTGCATACGAGAAAAGCATCGCCTGTCCGGGCGACACCACTACCTAAATCGTCCGCCTACATCCACACCACGGAGCCCAACAACCAATGACCCTGAAAAAATCACCCCGCGCCGTCGCAGTCGAATCGACGCCGCAGCTGCCCGTTCTGATCACTGTTCCCGGCGACGCATCGACCCCAGCCGGGCATCGCTACGACGACACCTACGGCAACGACTTCCGCCAAGACATCGAGTGGTCCGAAGACCACGAGCGGCAGGTGCTGCAGCTGCTTGCCACCGCACAGCAGCATCAGCTTCCCGTTCACAACGGGATGTCAATCACGTACCGCACCTTCAACGTCCCGGTCGAAGCCATCGCCGTGTTTTTGCAGTCGGTGCCGAAGGCCGATGCCGTCGCCGACGACGTCAAGAAATATTTCAGCGACAGCGACGGCTACTTCAACATCGTCACCGACGACGGGCGGCAGCGTCGTCGCGGCGCAGTCGAGGTCAATCGGCGCCTCAACTGGATCGCTGACACGTTTGTGCGCAAGCTCTGGGCTGACACCAGCGACGCCACCGAGCGTCGCGTCGCCCTGCGCAATCGGCTGCTGAGCTACGACAGCAAGGCTGCGACGGCGGATCAGAAGGCGCCTCCACAGCCGCGCGACGCGACCGATACGTCGGTCGCGGCCTGGCTGACCGAAGCCTTCGTCGATAAGCTGATCGGCCCCGTCGCGTGGTTCGCCGACAACGGCGACCCGATTCCGCTGGCCCTGCGTGTCGATGTTCGCGGCGAGAACGTCGATCTGGCGAATGACCACACGGTGCTGCTCAACAACATCCGCGGCGCGGCAGCGTCTGTGCCGACACCGCTGCATGTCGATGCCAAGCGCTACAAGAAGATGTTGGCGGCCCTTGACACCGACGGCGAGCCGCGCTACACGCTGACGACGTTGGCCAAGGAACTGAAGTGCAGCAACGACAAAATCATGAACGCGATCTACTACACCGAGATCGCTGCCGAGATTCGAGAGGCGATTGACCACGGCCGGGTCGCCCTGAAGCTCTGCGTCACGGGACGTGACTGCATCTGCTACGGCTTCGTCGCGACGGTGGCGCATGGTGGTCGCCAGTTGCTGACCACAGAGCAACAGCTTGCCATCTGGGGTGAGCTGCTACGGGCCTTCAGCGTCGAAGCGATCGGCGAGGATGGCATTCCCGACAACGCTGCGACCCGTGCCATTCTGCGCAAGATCAAGTCAGAGATTTTAGCTGGGACGCCGTGGGCTGACAGCAATAAGGCCGCGTCGCCGCGTAAGTCGCTTGAGGCATCGAAGGCCGCCGCCGCCCGCGCTGGCATCGGCGCCGCAGCACCCACCGTTGACACGTCCGCCCTAGATGCGATGAAGGCGCCGCTATCGAAGATCGCAGGCGGCGATGACACCGACGATGATCGCGACGCAGACGACACAGCGCCGTCGAAGAAATCGCTGACGAGCAAGCCCGCCGCGGCTTCGACGCCACCGCTAGCCGGTCGCACCGCGCCCGTGACGATTCGCGCAGCTCTCGCCACCAAAGCGAAGCTGATGATGACGACGTTGTCCGACTTCGTCGCCACCGATCGCGACGCCGATGAGGATGGCCTAGTTCTCGCCGTCGCCGACGCTGTCGCCGCAGTCTACGAAGGCGGCGATCCGAAGGTCCTCTTCGCCCGCTTCCCGGTCCTGCTTGAGGCGCTGGGCACCAGCGTCGGCACCGTGAAGAAGCCTCGCAGCAGCTCAACCCCGACGCCGCGCGGTCCCGTGTCGCCGCTGCAGCGACAGCAGCAGCTAAAGGACACCGTCGCCCGCGCGATCGAAATGGTCGAAGAAATCGGCGGCGCAGTCACCGAAGGCGCAATCAGCAAAATGCTGAATGCCGCCGCAGATGAGGTCTGCAGTGGCTCGGCCGCGGCTGAGTTTCTGATCGACGCCGCAGCGCTGCTCAAAGTCAACGCCAGTGACTTCGCGACTGCGCCACGTCAGGATGACCTTGCCAACCACATCCGCGAAGGATTGTATAGCTAGTCGGTGCTGACGCTGCGGCGTCGTCGCACCTTCTGACTGCTACGCCGGCAGTGCTCAAACGGCGATGCTTGGGTAGAACGCTGATATGAGCAATCAGCGTGCCAAGACAGTCGGCGACTCAGTCGCCGCAGGTGTCGCCCGCGCACCTGGAAGCTCTATGTTGAGCAGCGGGCAATTTACTGCAGGAGCAAAGCCAATGATCATCGAAATTCGTGCAGCAGAGGGCGGCGCCGACGCCAAAGACTTGGTTTTTGAACAGTTCGCGATCTATACGAAAGTCGCGACTCGGAGGGGTCTTTAGCGTCGAGATCCTTGAATCGCGCCCAGGCATCCTCGTATTCGAGGCTACAGGTCCGGACGTTAGCGAGGTCTTTGCAAACGAGCCTGGTGGCCATCGCTGGCAGCGTGTACCGCCAACTGAGAAACAGGGTCGGATTCAAACTAGCACAATCACTGTAGCTGTGCTACCTGAGCCTACAGAAGCGCAAGTACAGATCCGTGAAGCTGACTTAGACATACAGATGATTCGCGGCAGCGGGTCTGGTGGTCAAAAACGCAATAAGACTAGCAACTGTATCCTACTGAAACACAGGCCGTCAGGCATCATGGTACGCTGTGAATCGGAGCGTAGCTTAACGCAGAATAGAACCAGCGCCGTCGCCTTGCTTCGTTCTCGCTTATGGGAACGGCAAAATGCGTTAGTCACTGGTCAGCGTGAAAATCAGCATCGAGAACAGGTGGGGTCTGGTATGCGTGGCGATAAGCGACGCACCATTCGTGCCGATGGCGTCCATGACCACATCACCAATCAGCGATGGGAGTTCAAGCAATACATGCATGGCAACTGGTAACATGCTTACACCCTGCACATGTCCTAGCTGCAACGTCGGCCTGACGTGCTACCGCAGCGATCGTCCCGTCGTGTCGTCGGCCTCGACACCGCAGAGGGCGATTGAGACGACGCAGCATCTTTGGGGCGATTGCCTACCGTTGGCACCCGCTGCAGTGCAGCGCCGAGAGCCGTTTGTCTACGGCGGCGTACGCTTTAGCCCAACGACGCGTTGACATCCCGTCGCAGTCGTGCTACCATAGAGCGGTGGCATATCATCCCTTCATCACATCGTCGGGCATTGATCGGTTTCTACGCTGCACTGGCAGCGCATCCCTTCCCAAAGTCACAAACGAGCGCAGCCCCTTCGCCGTCGCTGGCGTCGAAGAGCACGCTGTGCGACTACAGCGAGAACAGCTGCCGCGCAAGGTGCTCGACTGGTTCGGCGGCGTAGACCCCGACTACGAAGTCGCCTTTGCCGTAGACATCCTCGACGACACCACCCCGCCACTGTGTCTGGGTCAGTACATCGAACGCGGCTATCCACCCCTACCCGGCCCACGATGGCTCTGTGGCACCGCGGATATGGTGCAGGTGGTAGATGGGGGCGCATACAGCGGCAGCGGCATTAGCAGCTGCAACGACGGCGTCGTCTCCGTCGCTGATCTCAAGACGGGTCGTGGCCAGGCCCGCGGCGCATTGCCACACCCGGCCGAGAGCGGCCAGCTTCTGTCGCTTGCGTGGATGGCGATTCGTCTGCGCCAACATTGGCAGCCTGGCTGGACGCCGTCGCGCATTCGCCTAGCCTTCTGGCTGACACACGATCGCCCCGACGACATCGACGACGCCGAGATCGACTATCCGACACTGCAACGCTGGGTCGCGAACTTTCGCGCTGAGGTCGCCAGAACGCAGCATCATGGCAGCCTGCGTCTGTCGCGGGGTCCGCAGTGTACGAACTGCGGCAGCTTCGACGCATGCCCCGCTCAGGGTGGCGCAATTCGCCGTGTCGCTGAGCTGTCGGGACGTATCGTTGGCGGCGACGCAGACGAGCTGTCCGACGGCGATATCGCGACGGCGATGCTTGACCTGGAGGCGGCTGAACGTGCGTGTGAGACCGCGCGAGCGGCGATCAAGCGTCGTGTCGAAGACCGCGGCGAAGTCGCCGTAGATGCGACGCATCGGCTGAAGCTGATACGGGGCACCGACACGCGCATCGACATCGGCGTCGCCGCGGATGTGCTTGGCGACAACTTCGCCCGGTGCGCGACGATATCGCTCTCGCAGGCTGGGCTGCGTCGCGGTCTCGGCACACAAGACATCGTCGGCGTGATGGACGAAATCGGCCGCCGCGGTGGCTTGTCGTCCGTACCGAAGTCGCCGTATCTGCGCGTCGTCAAGACGCGGAAGGGAGAAGGGTAGATGACAAATACAAAGCGGGATACAAAGCAGCCGGTCTGTATCTGTGCCTGGCCACTGCCACCAAAGACCGTGCAGCCGTCGCTGTGTGGTCGCTGTGGTCTACAACTGCGTCCAGGTGTCGTCGCGACGACGCGGCCAGCTGCGCCGACGATCAAGCGGTAGCTGCACAGTCGTGCGGTAACTTTCTTTCGTGTCTTTTCGGGCACTTGTAAAATACTTCTGAAATTCGGTTGACAGGCTGCCGGGCGTTGCCGATACTTTGGGTATGAGCAAGCGCACCGCAAAGCTGAGTCACAACCAGAAGGCCGTCAACCGCATCGTTGACCTGCTTGCCAAGCAGGCAGTTGTCACCGTCCCCGCCTTTCACGGCTACGTGACGGTCGGACCATGTCAGACGGCGACTGGGTCACACGGCTTTGCCGTGTATGGATATGGTGCCCAGTCTCAGCTTGCAACCGAGTTTATCGGTGGGCTGAGCGCGGCCGAATCCGCCGCTTGGCTCGTTGTCCACACCTGCGGGTCTACGCGAACCCGCGATGCTGCCATCACTAGGGCAAAGTCTCTCTAACATCCGCTAACTTGGAGTCCTACATGAACACCACATCACACGCTTCCGTCGGCGGCCTTGCAGCCGCCCCGCAACTACCCAGCTTCACCGCCCCCACCTTTGCGACGACGTCGTGCCTCATCTGTGACAACCCCATCGAACACGTCGGCGACATCGCGTCGCGCATCTGCGACCACTGCGCCGACGCAGTTGAGACGTCCCGCTGCCCCTGCGGCGCCGAAGTCACCGGGCCGGGCAGCTACTGCTCAACGTCGTGTGTGCGTCGCTACGCAACCAAGCGCGTCAGCGCCTGGCCGGCTGAGTCAGGCTGCACGATTGAGACGGACTGCGCACATGACGTTGAGCACGGCGACGAAGTCGCAGACGAGCCCATCGTCACGCACCCCGCGCCGAACGTGCTGTTTGCGCAACATCTACACAACGTCACTACATCTGCGCATGAACATCGACACGACGTCGATGTGACGCACATGTGTTGCGTGTGCGACAACACCGCGACGGGTGTGTGCAAGTGTGGCCGCAAGCTCTGCCCCGGCTGCGGCGACGAGGAGACCGGGCTGTGTCCGCACTGCGAGGAGGTGTAGTAGATGCGTCTAGAAGAGTTTCGTTGGCGCGAATCCTTGAAACAACGAGAGGCCCAGAGAGCCAAACGAGAAGCTGTGGCTCGGTGGTGTCATTTCAACTCTGCGCCATACCATGACTACGTACGCGCAGCCATCGCAGACCGGGTGGGTGGATATCGTGAGCTAACTCACATAGAAGACAAGCTTGCTGACTGGCACGACTCAATAGCTGAGTGCTGCCGTCGCGGTCTCGTCAGCGCGCCTCAGATTCTGCGTGTGGTACACATCTACACATCACTTGATCTTCTCGACACCCGCCCCCACCCTACCTAATTCTCCCACATCCCCGACATCTTCCGCACAGCATCGTAGATCGCACCACGACATCGAACAGCCTACGCGGGGCTGGCAGCGGCTTCGGCATCTGTCGCACAGTGCTTCGCTTCTGACGCGCTTCCCAGGCAGCGATAGACACAGCCGGATCGGCCTTCGGATCGCACTCCAGAAGGTCAAAGCGGCTCGGCTCGGGTTGGGGCTCCACGGTTCGCTGGCCTAGCTAGTGCGACGAAGACGGATTGCCGGGCTTCCACTCGGACGCGGTGGCGTCGAGGGCTTCGGCGATTTGTTCTGCTGAAAGCATTAGGCTCTCACCGCCCCGCAATCGACACCCAGACTGCGCAGCCTTATGATCACGTCTTCAATAGGCCGACGCACACACGGTAGAAATCGCTTGCCAGCTAGTACATCCTGCGCCAAGCCGAAGCTGACGCCTAGTGTTCGGCGAAGATATTTCATCGTCTCCCTGCGCGCCGTCTCAGGTACAGCGCGCACTGACACCATGAGAGGTAGCTCGACGGGACGTCGTGTTGCGTATCGCGAGCCCAGTGCCGATACTGCTAGTGCTTTGTCAGCTTCGGTCATGTTCGGCGTAACTGCCGACATGTCGCGCCAAGTCTTCTGATATCCGCGATACCAGTTGCGGAGCCGATACATCGGCTTGTTCCAGTCGCGAGCGTACATAGACCAGAACTGCGCGAACTTCAGCCCAACGGCAGCCGAGCGGGCTGCCAGCATACGTTGCGTGTCGGTGTACGAAAATGGCGTTGCCTCGGTGGCGTTGACGTAGCGTGCGTCGCCGTTGACGCGATAAGCGTAATACGTGAAGAGGCCGAGCAACCGACGCCATTCGGGACTGCGCAGAACGGGATCAGCGGTTCCGCGTCCGCCTTTGCTGGGCACGGTGTGAAGTGGCGGCAGATGTGCGTGCGATGGCCACATCGCCGCAGTGTCTAGCCAAAACTGACGAAACGACTTACCCGCACGCACGGCAGCTTTGATTTCTTGAATCTGCTCAGCGTCGCGGGGCGGATTGTAATGACCGGGTTTGAGCTGCATGCGCCCGATTGTACCGCGTCGAGCAGGCGATGTCAAGAGTAGGCTGCGCCGGCTGTTCCGCGATTTCCCGCTTGACTTCATTACCACGACCATGCTACCTTAGCGCAGGCGTAGCCACTAGGATACCCTTGTCTGCCGTTGTTACCTACATCGCCATACAGTGTAGGCAGAGGCGCTGACAGTTTCGGATCGCGAAAAACTCAATGATTACACGGTCGAATGGCAGCATTGCACTTCGACAGCAGCGCTTTTGTCTTTTTCAGAATTTAGTAAACTACCCCCATAGAGAGAAAACTGCCAACCTGGTTTTCTTATATATAGGGGGTATAATTGGTAGTTGTTGGATGGCCCGACCACCGCCGACAGGCCACGAAAGTCGCGAGCTCGGGCGGGGTGGCTACTGGGACCCTACCCAGACCGGCAACAGGCCAAATATACCCGTCTAAGGGGCCTGCAAATGAAAGCTAGGGCTATGCGGTCGCGGTGCAGTTGCGATTGCTGATGGGAGGTAAACTTTGTCTACATGTACGCATACAGGGTGACATGTAGGGCGTGAACAGACATTGTTGTAAGTGTGACGGTTACATGTGGGCGCGAGTAGATAAGTGTAGTCAGATGTGAATTTTGCGATGGTGTCGATTTGGGCTTGCATTGCACCAAACGTCCCGTGTACATTCGGGGCACAGGAGAGAACAAATGGGTACGCACAGCACGATCACGGCACGGATGTCTGACGGAACCTACGCCTCGATTTACTAAGAGAAGGTCGAGGCGCTGATCGCACTCGGCGATCTGTCGTCTCTTCGCGAGAGTCCGGCTTGCCCCGAAGGGCATAGCTATGCCTACCCTGTCAGGCCGATCGCGCGGACTTCACCGCAGCCCACGGCGAGCTGACACCCGCACCTAGTGCATTCTATCAAATGCAGCTTGACTGCATCGACAAGAATGTTGAAGATAATCACTGGCTTACGATGCGAGATCGCATCGTCGCCCGCAATAGGACTACACATGAACACCAATGAAAAGCGCATCAACTTCGCTTTGCTGACCGTCCTTCGTATCTATCTCAAAGCGACGCCGCTTAGCCTTGAGCAACGCGCGTTTGAAGTTTGGGCTAAGGCTTGGTTGGCTGGAAACCGAAGCAAAGAAGACGCTTTGGCCGCTGCCGAGCAAGCAAGATTGCATGCGCAGCGGCTCTTCTACAAAGAGAACCCAGACGCCGAAGCCTTCAACGCGCAAAGCAGGGCTGACGGCCTTGAGCCTTTAACTCCTCGCTGGTTTGAGCTGGCGGGTAAGTTCAAAAACCCTATGGGCACTACGTACTCGTTCCCGTACGGGCCATACGCCGTAGTGGCTAGCTCTCACGAAGAGGCTGCCGCAAAGGCTGCGGCGAAAATTGCCAACCTTGCCGCAAGCTGGTTCAACGGCTGTCCAGAAGTGCATCCGAGCGGATGGGCGCAAAGCGCCGCGGAAATCGTGCGCTTGGCTGCACATATCGATTGGGATTTGGACCTATACAGCATCGCGCTGGAACACTTTGTGACCAAATGACCACACCACTTCACTGCAAAGTTTGTGCCAAGCCTCTTCGCGGTCAACAGCGCCTCTACTGCGGTCGCCCATGCAAGCGCCGTGCCTATGCGGCGAAGCAGAAGCTCCGAGAGGCGCGGGAGTTGGCGGATGTGGTAGAAGCAGGTAAACCGCGCACTGTACCAAAACCCCAGCCACCGCAAATCGAGGTCATCCGTGAAGGCTTCGATCCCGTTGAGCGAGATATCAGTGTAATCACCACACTGCCACAACCATCACTATCCCGCCGCCTCTACGCCTACATTCAGCTACTCGGTGGGAATGCGGCACGGTGCCGTCGCTGTAGTTAGCAGCGCATGGTGATGCCGGGGTGCTCGTTGTGAATCTTGTTCAGGTGATCATCCAGCCCATACTGCTTGTCGATGACGTGCGCAAAGCACTCGGCGAGTCGCAGCTTGACCTTCTGGACCTGTTCAGGCTGAGCCGGGTCTAGCCACTCAAGCGAGGTCTTGAGCCAACTGATGAGGCCCTTGACTCGCTGTGGGCTGTCATCTTTTGACCCGTAGGCGATGGCCAGATCCAGATGCTTGTTGATGCACTCCATCTGCGTCGCAGTGAGTGTAGTCGGGCTCGTCAGCTCAAAGAAGCCCTGAAGCCAATAGCAGAACTCGGTTGCTTTCATGTGCATACCTCGCTGTAGTCAAGTACAGGATCTGTAGGATTCCGCCTACATCTAACGCGCCCTGTCGCGCGGGCCTTTGTCTCAACTGAGTTACTGCGGGCGTTCCCGCAGACATATCACCGGGTATTAATCCCGGCTCCCGTCGCTCTAAGCCCTCGGCCAGCGAGCCGCATTGCAGCGGCGCTTTCTGTTAGGTACACCAGATGTGGTAGAAAGCGCA
>OFSE01000204.1_pt1 | contig 20166 bp, 29 predicted proteins | sample 1543261 | NCBI WGS metagenome assembly OFSE01 (sample SAMN07774225, study PRJEB24372) | wastewater metagenome | isolation source: Exp Tend VB 50WW | collected 2016-02 | reverse complement strand
GCGCCAGTGTGAAGAATCAATGTTTGGTGGTGATGTGCAAGACGACGAAGAAACAGAACAGGAGTGCGAATGATGGACATGTACGCAATGACATTACTGGGCTTAATCGCCTTGATTTTGTTGGCTGTTGTGGCAGGTGCGGTTTATTCCGTTGTGAGTCGCAAAAGGGCGTTTAACGCGGTTGTGGCAAAAAACGTGGCCGTTAAACCGCTTAACAGGCCACTCAACTATCCCGACTGGAAAGCTAAGCGTGACGAAAATCACCAACGCATGAAAGAGCTAAACGCTGATTTTTCAGCAATTATTAGTGGTGAGTAATTAAAAAGCCCTTGCGACTGGTACTCGACAAGGGCTTTATTTTCAACGACGAGGTGATTATGAATAGTTACATGGTGGAAATCAACTACGGCAAAAAAGCACCTGCTTTCTCTACTACCGTAGAAGCTCCAAACGAGGCCGAGGCGAAGCGTTTAGGGCAAGTGTTGGCAAAGATGAGTGGTTGGTCGGAAGCGGCTAAGAAAGTGACGGCTAAGGCTGCTCGCTAAGAATTTAACGACATGATGACATGAGAAGGTGACGATATGAGCTATCCAGTATTAGTGCTTGGTGAATCAGGCACAGGCAAAACAACAAGTTTACGCAATCTAAAAGCCAGTGATTGCACACTGGTTCAGGCTGTTAAAAAGCCCCTGCCATTTAAGTCTAAAGAGTGGACGCGATACGACGCAGCCACCAACAAGAAAGGCAATGTTTTTGTTTACGACAGCAGCGAGATGATTTGCAGAATTATTGAAAAATCAAAAAGCAAAATCATCATTATTGACGACTTTCAATACGTGATGGCTAATGAGTTTTTACGCCGCTCACAAGAAAAGGGATTCGAGAAATTCACGGAAATAGCAAAGCACGCGCACGCTATTTTTGAGGCTGCAAACAATGCCGAAGGCGATAAGCGTATTTATTTGTTAGCGCACACAGACACCAGCGAGGACGGCATAACCCGCATTAAAACTATTGGAAAGTTACTTAACGAAAAAATCACGTTAGAAGGTTTGTTGACGATGGTTTTGCGCACGCACGTTGAAAGCGGCCAATACCAATTCAGCACACACAACAACGGACGCGACACGGTTAAAACGCCGTTTGGAATGTTTGACAGCGATTATATCGACAACGATTTACTCGCTGTTGATAACGCGATTTGTGAATTTTACGAAATCAACAACGCCGCATAATGCGGCTTTTTAATGAGGTGATGACATGAGCGATTACGGCTATACACTAGACGCAACATCAGCAAGAAACGCTGAGTCTATCGGTAAATTCATTCGTGATACGGGCAAATATAAAGGTGTTTTTACTCGCGCCGAATTGTTAATTAGCACAGAAAAAGGCTCACGCGGAATTGAGTTTGATTTTGTCAGTGATGGCAAAGAATGCACTTTGCAACTATGGACACATAGCGGCACAGGCGAGCCATACAGCGCACTTAACATGGTTAACGCAATAATGACTTGCCTTGCTTTGCGAGGCATTCAACCTAAAAAAATGGTCGTTGAAAAATACGACTATGACAGCAAGCAGCGTCATAAAGTTGAAGTAACTGCGTTTCCTGATTTAATGAATAAGCCCATTGGTTTGTTGCTGCAAAAAGAGTTGTCTATTTACAACAACAAAGAACGCTCGAAGATGCTTATTTTTGCCGCTTTCAATGCTGAAAGCGAAAAAACATCAACCGAGATTTTAGACAAAATCGCACAGCCTTCGGCATTAGCTAAATTGGTTTTGCTTCTTGCTGATAAAGACAATCGAAAGCCAGGCCAAGCAATGCAATCACAGCAGCAAAGTAAGACCACTAATGCTTATGCAGCTTTAGATGACGACTTGCCTTTTTGATAATTCACGCCAACAAGGTCGCTATATGCGGCCTTTTTCTTGAGTAAAAACCATGACCGCACTTTACCAACTATCCGAAAGCAAGCTGCAAGCGCTGCAAATCATCGACGACATGATTAACGAAGGCTGTAGCGATGCAGAAATGCAAGAAGCCTACGCCTTGCTCAACCAGCTAGACGAAAACTTTCAAGAGAAAGCCATCAATGTGGCGATGTATGCGCGTAATTTGGAAGCCGAAGCCGAAGCAATAAGCGAGGCGACAAAGGAAATGGTTAAGCGTTATCGCTCAATATCTGCGAAGGCTGACAGACTGCGTAGCTATCTGTTAAGCGAAATGCAGCGCACACAGACGAAGCAAATTAAATGCCCTTATTTTGTGCTGTCACTGCGTAAAACTCCCGCCAGCGTTCGCATCGCACCTAACGCGGTTATCCCTGATTATTTGCTTGCACCGCCTAAGCCGCAGGAAGCCGACAAGCGAGCGATTAAAGAAGCTATCGAGAAAGGCTTGGTGATTGAAGGCGTAACGCTTGAAAGTGGCGAAACACTCAGTATTAAGTAGGACTAATGACAAGGATGTTCTTATTTTTGGTGAGTACCGTAGTTTTTAAATAGCAAATTAACCAGGCCCACCTAGAGTGGGTTTTTATTGGAGAACAGCATGAATGAGTTAACCCCTTTAGGTCTTGATAAGGTTCAGCGGTATGGCTGGACAATGCAAGACAAGCAAGGTGAGCAATGCCAAATAAACAAAAACTTATTGTTGGTAAATGACGATTATCAACGAACAGCATCAGCATCAAAAATACTAGAAATAGCCTCTGAATGGTCTTGGATTGGTTGCGGGGTGATTATAGTCGCTAAACGTGATGGTAGTTACTGGGTAATTGATGGTCAGCACCGTGTGTTAGCCGCGAAACGACGCAGCGATATTAAAGAGATGCCTTGTATCGTTTTTGATGTCGAAAACATTTGTGACGAAGCATCTGGATTTTTAGCTACAAACACAAACAGAAAGCCAGTCACTTCTCATGGAAAACATAGGGCTCTGGTTGTTTCAGGAGATGAGATTGCTATTTTTGTTGAAAAAACATTTAACAACTTAGGTGTTGGCATTAGACCGACCGCGCATAGGGCTGGCGAGACAAAGAGCATTGGTTGGGCAATGCGTAGAGCGGCAGACGATAAAGAAAAATTTATCAAGGTTGTTTCTATTTGTTTTGATATTTGCATTCGAGACAATATGCCAATACCTGAAAGATTGCTTGAGGGTATTTGGATATTAAACAGCAAGTGCGGTAACGGATTAAATGATAAAAGGCTTGAAGATCGCATCAGAGGGAAAGGAGGAAGAGCCTTGCTTGATGCTGCAAACAAAGCATGTGCCTATTACGCCGCTGGTGGTGGTGCTATTTGGGCAAAAGGCATTTTGTCGGAGCTTAATAAAGGGCTTATAAATAAATTTACCATGAATGGCGAGGATGCCTAACCGCCGTAAACAACAACTACAGCCACCTTCGGGTGGTTTTTTATTGGAATAAAAACATGGAAACAATCCAGCACCAACCGAAAGCCATTACGCCTTGCATCAGGCCGAAAGCGGCACAGTCTAAAGAAATTGAAACGCTAGTCGATGAGTTTTTAAAGCGTGGCGGCAGCATCACGCGAGAAGTTAAGCCGACATTATTTAAGTCTGAGTTTGGCCGTAAGCCGAGTATTGCGCCTGTTGATACTGCGGTTTGGACTCAAAAAACAGAAGTCTTGGCTTTAATGAAAAAGCACAAAATCTTGACGTTTAAAATCGCAGGAAAGCTAAAAATCCCGACATCGCAACTTGATAGTTATTTGAAGGGATTGCGTTATCCGAGCCTTGAAACGCAAGAGCGTATTGCGGCCTCACTAGACGCATTGATTATTGCCAAAGGAGCAAAAATTGAAACTTCAAAACCATGACGACGACGAACTAGACCACGAGCTGTACGACCCGTGGGACAACTTAGACCCTGATGATGGGGATTAGCGATGGCTTACTGTCATAAACATGGGCAAGGGCAAATGTCGGGACGCTGCAATAGATGTGACGATGAACTTATATCGCTTGGAATACAGTCTGATAAAGACAAGATTACAGAATTAGAAGCGTTTCGTGATGCAGCAAGAGCGTGCTTAGATGGCTATAGTTTTGAGCAGATTGAAAAACACGCTTGTAAGATACTAAAAAGCGGAATCTAACGGCCAAGCATAAGCCGTAACCACTCTACCACGGCTTTTAGACTACATAATGACTGATTGGGTGGTTATCGGTTTGATGCAGAGTTAGGCATGATTTGCGATGAATTGGGGAGATGAAAAGTGAATTTAAGAAAACGATTAAAAAATAAGTCTCGGCCATCCATGCGAGAAGTAACTCTTTTTGGATATAGAAAAGTCAAAAATGGTTACATTTTTACTTTATTGTTTGGAATGAGAGAGTTTTTCGCAAAAGATAAAGATGTTCTTTTAATAGAAGAGCATATGTTTGGTTGCGGTTCGAATGTCGTTTTAACGATAAAAGATTACGTCTTTATTGGCGTCTAACTAAAAAGTTTAGGCGAAACAACCTAGCTGATTTAGTTTGAACGCAGTAATAAACGGTGCAGAAAACAGCAATGATTGGCTGGGTTGTTTTCGCACTACAACGAGAGTTAGATGAGGATTAGCGATGGACGACTTAAATTATTGTACCCACTGTTGGGAAGTGGACGTAAGTGTTGATGATGGATTGTGCAGTGAATGTTATAAGGCTGCGGAAGAAGCGCGACTGGAACTAGAAAAGCATGAAAATGATGCGTGTGAAGAATGCACGCGCAGAATGGAAAGCGGAATCTAACAATTTATTAAGGCGCACCCAGCTCCGCAAAATGTTACATAAAAGGCTGGGTAGGTGTCGCACTTAAATTATGAGTTATACACGCTAACTTTTAGCGATAGAGTGCGGAGGACTGAAAATGCTATACATTTGTGCAAGATGTTTGTGCGTGCAAGACCGTGCAAGCATGAGCAACACAAAATGCAAACACACCGATAAATTTGTACCTGCGTGTAAAAACTGCAAGTGCAAAGTATTTTTAACGTAGTAGCATCTAACTACACAATTCAGCCGTAACCACTGTACACACGGCTAGTTAATTTACGCGACTGGCTTGGTGGTTATCGGTTGCAATGAGAGTTAGATGGGGATTTGCGATGAGTGTAAAATATGTTAATTGCCATGTTTGCAGAGGGTACGCATTAGAAAGCCAATGGTGCGGAAACTGCAATAAAACTGGAATGGTAATTGAAAAAACACAGGCTAACCGTTTGGCGTTTTTAGAAAACTGTAAAAAACAAAGGCAAAATGTTGAGGCATGGCCAGCGTGGAAGCGTGATTGTATGCCAATAACGCCTATTGCGAATTGAATCTAACAAGAAGTTAAGCAGTAAGCACTTCACCGCTATACAAATCTTGAACTGTCGGATGAGTGCTTATCCGACTTAAACGTGAGTTATAACCAATAAGAGGTGTTTGAAATGGCTAAATTTGTTAGTACACAGGAAAGATTGCCACAGAGCTGTAGCATTGAAGATGAGTGCAACCCTTATTATGTTGTAAAAGTACATGGCTGGGGTTTGAATAAAGCCATGTTTATTGATGGCAAATGGTACTTAACATACATTGCTGTGATTGTTGCCGATGTTGTGGCTTGGTTTGATGAAGAAGACGGGGAATAGGTTATAACTACCATAATTCAGGTGCAAGTACCCCCCTGAATTAAGCAAATGAGAGTTTGCCAAAAGCATAAACAATTTAGCAGTAAGTGGCTGGGTGCTTGTCACACTGCAATGAGAGTTAGAGGTGGCTGCTACGATGAATATAATTAAGTGCGTTGTCCCGATTAGCGGCGGCAAAGATAGCCAGTGCTGTGTAAAACTCGCTTTGCAGAAGTTTGATAAGTCAGAAATTCTAGGAGTATTTTGTGACACTAAGTTTGAACACCCTTTGACTTATGCCCATGTTGATAAAATTAGCGAGATGTACGGCATAGAAATTGTGAAGTTGAACAATGGCGATGTGCCAACGCTGGTTAGAAAATACGGAAGATTTCCAAGCGATGCGGCACGTTTTTGTACTGACGAATTAAAGATAAAAGTCGGCAAAGCGTTTTATAAGAAGTTGGCGCAAGAGCAGGGCGAAGGCTTCGAAGTTTGGTATGGAATGAGAAAGGCGGAATCTAGTCAGCGTGAAAAACGCTACGCTGGTACTGTTTGCGATGATATTTACCCGCCGCATTTATTTATGCCGTCTAAATTCCCTAAATTTTTAGAAAAGCTAGGCGTAATGATTAGATTGCCGATTGTTGATTGGCAGACAGAAGATGTATTTGAGTTTTTGGATGGTGAACAATCGCCACTTTATAAAATGGGATTTGACCGTGTAGGCTGTTTCCCGTGTTTAGCTGGCGGAGATTACTGGAAAGCAAAAGCGTTTGCTTTTGATGATTTTGGCAAAAGCCAAAGGATAAAAGTTGTGCAGTTAGCGCATGAAATAAACAAAAATGTGTTTACTAGCATAAAGTGGAAGCTAAGGAATTTAGATGCAATGGTGACGGGCAAAGGCAAAGAAAACGAAGATGATTTGTTTGATGCGCCCTGTATGATGTGCCATATCTAACTACCAACGCATAAGCCGTAACCACTTATGCGATTACTTTAGACCTAAACTGTTGTCTGAGTGGTTATCGGTTTGATGCAGAGTTAGGCATTTGTGGCCATAAAAAAGAATTAAAAATAATTGTATAAAGTGCTTTACATAGTATGCAATGAATACTATAATGGACACATAGAGAAGCACAATGCAACTCGACGCTAGACCAAGCGTACAAACTAAAGGGTCGGAGAAATATCATGACAACTATCTATACAATAGGTTGCCCAGAAGTTGAAAACCAAGTGGCGACTTTCGCTACTTGGGGCGGCGGCGAAGGCCGTTGGATGTGGACTGTCCAAGACGCGGGTGCTTGGCGCACCCTTCACAAATCTTTGATTGAGGAGGGTTACACCCTCATCCGAGATGGCAATCACTGGACGGTGCGCCGTCCAGCGTAGAGATGCGCGCCCAGCCCCGAGAGGGGCTTTTATCGTTTCTATTATTAAATAATTGTTAGGTGTATGAAATGCACGAAATTGAAGCGGTAGAAATACCTGACGCGGACGCGATAAAAGCGTTACGCGCTGAAATAAATTGTACACAGGCTAAATGCGCGAAAATGGCACAAGTCAGCATTGTGACTTGGAAACAATGGGAATCAGGTGTGAGAACCCCGTCAAAACCAAGCTGGGGAATGTTTTTGTTTGCTATTGATAAGCACCCTGATTTTTATATTGTCAGACGTGCAGTTAATGCCTAACTACCAACGCATAAGCCGTAAAGCCCGATGACAGCGAACATACACAGTTAGCTGGGGCTTTATCGGTTTGATGCAGAGTTAGGCATGATTTTAAGCAAGCTTACGATTTGATAGATTAATTTTAAACGCTGATAAAATTGCAACATCAACAAACAGGGGAACGAAAGATGAAAGCATTAGGTTACGCAACACATAAAGGAAGCTCAGGAAAGGAATTTTCATGCGCTCCAGTGGTAGTCCTTAAAAATGAGGACACGTTCGTTGCAAGAAAAGGGTTTCATGTAGCTGTAGGTAAAACGGTGCGCCAAGCACGAGCAAGGGCAAGAGAAATATGGCGTAATGCCTAACTACCAACGCATAAGCCGTAAAGCCCGATGACGGCGAACCTACACAGTTAGCTGGGGCTTTATCGGTTTGATGCAGAGTTAGGCACTTTTTACGATGAATTGGAGATAGTGAGATGACAAGCGTTAAAATTAGCGGAAAGATTGCAAATAACTGGTTTGCTGAACAGTTAGTGCAAGATTTAGGTGCGGATGAGGCAAGAAACAGAACTTGCGGCTATATGCGCGAAGCTGTTGAACAAGCAATACTTTCGGGGATTGCTGAAAGTTGCAATGACGAGCGAAAGGCGATAGTTAAACTTGCTGTTGAAATTGGGCAAGGCGTAAGAGAAAGCATGACTGCCTAACGTCAGCGCATAACGCGCAAGCACTTCACAAACAATAGACTTGCGTAGGCGACTGGGTGCTTGTCGCTGTTGATGCAAGAGTTAGAGTGTTGAGGATATTACGATGAATATTGGCGATAAAAAACAAAATACTGTTGTTGCTTTTACTGGCAACAGAAAAATAGATGTTTTGGCGTGCTTTGATAAGCTAAAAGAAGATATGGAAGAAAAAAGAATTTTAGCGTTAAAAGAAAAACAAAGGGAAGTTAATGAGGCTGCAAAAAAACGATTTTAATGCTTAAATGCTGTTGACTGTGCTAATATATTAGCACATAATACAACACATGAGGGACGCACAGTGCGAACCGAAACTCTAAGAGAGAATCAAAATGGCAACTTTCAAATACTTCAACGGTGACATTCAATTAACTAGCGTAATGGCGATTGCTAACGCTAAGTTTGACGAGTTAGGCGGTGTTAAATCAAAGCATAACCGCTTTGACAGCTTTCAGCGCATGGTAGGTAAAATTGACGGCGTGTTAGTTCCAGTAACACGCATGATTGAATACAAAAGCCGCCCAAGTTTGCACAAGTGTGATGCACGCTGCCAAAACTCGACAGGCCATGTTTGCGAGTGTTCTTGTGGCGGCAAATATCACGGAATAAACGCATGAATCAGAATGAAAAATTAACAGAGTGCGGACAAGCACTCTTTGGCAATGCTTGGAAGTCTTCGCTTGCTGAAGCATTGAATGTTGACCCGCGCCGCATTACGCACTGGCTTGACGGCACTCGCACTGTACCTGCTGGCGTGTGGGCTGACATTAAACTGTTGGCAGAGCAACGCAAGCGTCAGATAGATGAGCTGATAACTAAACTCTAACGGCAAAGCTAACTTGTAACTACCCCACTGACAGCGAACTTACACAGTTGGCTGGGTAGTTATCAAGTTGAGCGGAGAGTTAGGCATTTTTAACGATGAAAACAAAAGAGGTAAACATGAAAGCACCAAACCACATAACAAGTTTAGCAATGCACAATTTAATTGATTGCGAAACTTGTATTGACGGAAAGTGGCAACCAGCAAGACCAATGGCTTACGCTTCTATCATTAAAAGGATTAAATACGCTTGGTGGGTTTTTATTGGCAAGGCTGATGCTTTAACTTGGCCTAAACAGTGACTGCCTAACTAAAAAGTTTAGGCGAAACAACCTAAGCGATTTAGTTAGAACACTGGAATAAACGGTGCAGAAAACAGCAATGAATGGCTGTGTTGTTTTCGCACTAAAACGAGAGTTAGATGGGGAGATTACGATGATAGATAAACCTTGCGTGATACCAGACTGGATGCTCAAAACATTAAAAGACAATTCAATGTTAAGAGCGAAAGAAATGCTTGAAATTGCAGGATACAAAGAAAGCAGCTTAAACGCCCTGCAAAGAACAATTAAGCGAGGCGGAATACCAGAGCCAACAAAAAAACCAGAGTGCAAATTTGGAAAAACAAGTGCCATGCTATGGAAATTTGGCGATGTTAAAAAATGGGTGAAAGAACACAATGAAAAACTTAATGCCTAACTAGCTCTTATACACCTGACGTTATAACGCGATTAGAAGTCAGGTGTATAAGTACAGGTTATCCACAACCGCTTATGCCTAAACATAGCGGTTTTTAATGATTAAACTGCCGTCCCTGTTGAATCAACCCAAGCCGTCCCGCTCCAAAAAATAGGCTTACCAGCAGCTACGAGCGTAGTATCAAAATACTGATAGCCCGTATCTGTTGTGCCGAGTGATGGCCGATTTGCCGTAGTACCTTTGACTGATTGATAATCTTTAGCAATAAACACTGGAGCAGAGCCAGACACGGCCGCAGTCGTTACCGTGGCCGTGGCGTTGTTGGTGATAGTAACTGTATTAGTGGTTATCGCTAAAATAGTCGTAACAACTAAATCATCATAACCCGCTGTAGACATATAGACGCGAGAACCAACAGTCATGTTGGTTAAGTTACTGACGTTTTTAATAATATCAGAACCGGGGTAAGAATCACCAGTTGCCGCTATGCCTGTACCCGTGATTGCCCCACCTATTTTGTACAAAGTAGCGGCAGACGATAGCTTAATATTTTGCACGACAATATTTGTCACAATGCTATTAACAACCGCGCCAGCTACGTTAATAGGAGTCCCGACATAAATTTTAGTCAGATTGCTTAAATTGGTTAACGTCTTTGTGCCAATCGTAATATCGCCCGTGGCCGCAATCGTAGAATAAGTGCCTGTTGTCGAGCAAATCCAATAAGCATTACTGTTTGCCACGTTTGTCGCTGACACGTTTGAACGCATCAAAACGTCGCCTTGCTGCCAGTCGCCCGTTGTTGGAACTGCCGAAAACCAGCCTAGACGCCGCTGATTATGAATGACCGGAGGATAATCAACAGCGCCGATCTGAGCGCCCATGCTTTGTGTGTCTTTGTATGTGCTGTCCTCAAAGTTTTGGCTGTATGCACGCACAGCGCCGTTAAGCGTAGCCGACCGAATATAGATTTGATAGCCGCTTGGTAGCGCATAGCCTGTAGATGTATTGTCCCGCACCTGTGCAGCGCTGTTAATGCGCATAAATCCTATAGTATTAGATACGTTTGTATTTTTTCCTGAGTTGTTGATAACAATACAGGCCGGCGAGCCAATAACGCAAGCATAACCAGCGACTGGTGACTGCAAATTAAGATGTTTGTTGTTTGAATATAACCGCGCTTGATCAATGCCAATATAGCCCGCATTAGCAATATCCGCCGTATTATCAATAACATTGTCATCATAAACAGAATCAACGCCGCCACTTGTCACAATATCAAGAATGGCCTTTACTGACGGCTCAATTCGATTACCTCTAAACGTGTTATACGAGCCTAGATTGTAAATCTCGCAACCGTCTACTGAGTTTGTAAAGCCGTTATTTTTCATAAAGTTGTTAGAAACAACACAATGACGCGATGCTAATGTTAGCGCGATGCCATAAGCACCATTGTCAATGATATAGCAACCCGTGACGATTGATTTTAAAGAACCAATTGCAAGGTCAACGCCTGCGCCGGCATTATTTATAATTCGCGCACCGTTAATTGTCAGCCCAAAATTATGATTGCCAAGCGCTACGCCTTCCGACTCCGAATCAATACCGGCCTGTGGTGATGTGCCTTTTCCAGCGCCTAATTGCCCCGTATAACTGTAGCTACCACCATTGATAGCCAATCCAATAACGCGAGAAATCGACAAGCCTTGTCGATAGTTATACTCACTGGTGCAGTTATTTAGCACGATATTGGACGGCGAAACATAAGTAATTGATGGTGTAACGCCAGACGCGTCTATTTCAACACGAGATGACCCGCCCACCCAGAAACCATCCATCATTGCCCGTTTTGACGTGCATCCATTGAGCGTAAACTCTGAGCAGTTCAGGCCTATATTAAAACCATGCTGTTTGTTGATTTGGTTTGGATCGCTAACAATAGGGGTACGAACATCTAGCCGCCCATCCCAGCCCAAATCATTAACAGTCACGCCAGAGCAATTCAGCCACCACCACCCAGCATTGGCAACAAGAGCGGGATTGCTAGAATGTGACTGAATCACCGCACCATTTCCATTGATAACTAAGTTTTTATAGTTGACCATATACAGCAAAATAACACGATTATCGCCACTGCCATGCGTGTAGTAATACGGGTCTAAATCAATCACGCCGTTGGATTTTGGCACTGACCGAACACATTGCAACATCGCATAACTATCATCTGTACCATCCACGCCGTAGCTTGCATCGCCTTTTGCGCCGAAATTACAGAACGAATATTTAGCATCTTCACGCACCCAGCATCCTGAACCGCCAGACTGAGTTTCGCCGTAGCCGCCCAAAAAACCGACCATGATTGGGTTGCGCTTACGAATACAAGTAATATTGTTTACATTGTCAGGCGCATAGCCGTCCGTCGTTGTGCCAGCGGGCATTTCGTCATAAGTGGTTGTCTGGCCTGAAAAGCTTGCATGGCCGCCGACAGTGCCATCCCACGGTACAGTAGGGCTAATGATAGTCCCGCCGTTGTGCAAAGATTTTGGCGTAGTCTCAGACCACACAAAAACACCACCACCACGCGGAGCGCCCGTCGCTTGCCAGCCGTCCCAGTAACTCGAAACGATAACGCGAGTACCGGTACTTGACGGGACAACAGACAAAAGCGCTTTAATCGTGTCAACTGATTGCGTCTTAGTTGACGATGTGCTTTTAACATTATCGCGGTCAAATTGCGTAGTTCCTGCCGCGCTCTTTAAAATGAAACGGTATGTTACTGAGTCATCTAAATACAAATGACAGCGGCCATCTGCATCTAAAATCACCGGATTGGTGTTAGGTGTACCAACATCATCGCTGTACGTCGTCGCATTGGTCGTTGTTCCGGCTTGATAGGTGTACAGTTTCCCGCCTGCCAAAGGACGGTTTGTGCCAGTGATAAAGAAGCGTGTATCAACCCAAGGGGAGAGAGAGTAAGACATTATTGTTGACCGCCGTATAATTGACCGAAGGTAGAGCCATATCGCACAGCGTTTTGCTGTTTGGCCGCGTTAATTTGTTGCACTAAATCATTGAGGGTCATTAGCTTATTTTGAGCTTTTGTACCTTCAAGCAATAACGACTTGCCCATATCTGCACGCACAGACTCAGGAACGCTGACGGACTGCCAAAGGTTTGATAACTTAGATGCAGCCGCGCCACGATTACCGCTTGCCAGTGCCGCTACACCCTCACTAGCATCACGCAAAGGGCTTAGGTTTAAATCACCCATGCCGCTTTGACGTTCAGCAGTTTGAGAGCCTGCGCCAACTTTTTGAAACTTTTTAAGCTCAAACTCAGCCGCTAATTTAGATGCAAATTTTCGGTAATCGCTACCAAAAACCGCCTTAAGCCTGTCAGCAATAGCAGGGTCACGGTAGTTGTTCATTAACTCAGTACGTCCGCTCATTTTGCCAGTCTTATCAACAATGGCCTGATAAACGCCTAATCTAAAAGCGTCCTTTTCGGATTGGCTCATAGTTTTAAGTATGTCGCGGATATTCATCGCATCTTCACGGAATATCACCCGACCTTGCTCGACTGCGTTTTTTAGCTGCATATCGCCGCCATAAGCATCACGCGCCAACTTGTAAATAGAATCTCCTTGTTGGTTTTTTGGCGACAAATCATCTAGTTTATTGGTTAGCTCGTTTCTTAGCTTTGCAATGCTGCGTGATAAACCTAATTTACCGCTACGTTTCCCTGCTTCTTCCATATCGTAAAGCGTTTGTTTAAGAACGTCTAAACGCGCCAATGGTACGCTCGTAGCCGCAGGATTTAACGCTTCTTTGAGTGTTGCGCCGCCAACATTATCAACCTTAGAACGCAGATTAGAACCAGCAAAAAATGGCTCAGAACGCGCCAAAATGCCGCGTAAGTCATCATCAATCTGTAGATTAACGCCTTGTAATTGATTGTAATATGGTGCGGCTTTTAGCTTTGCTGCATTAGTAAAGCCTTCAATAGTCGTATTGTAATCAGGGCGGCCAGTTCCTAGCGCCTTCGCTGCGCTATCAGTCATGCGGCGCGCTTCTTGAGCAATCAACTCATGCTGTTTTCTTGCAACCGCTTGTTTAGTCGCGCCCTCAGTGATTGCCACAACATCCGTAAGCCCTTGAAGATTGCGCCCGCCTGCCGTTGCTAATGGTGCGCCTTGTGGCAGTTTACCAAGCCTTGTTGCTGCCATATTACCTGCGTTTTGTGTCAACACATCAGGATTACTAGCATTAAACGCCTTGCCTTGTGCGTCTCTTAAAAGTGCCTCTGCTATCTTTTGGTCAGCAAAGCTAGAAGCTGAACCTGCGCCCATTGGTGTCCGTTGGTAAATGTTACGACCTACGCCACCAATACCTAAAGCGACAGGGTAAGATAATCCACCCATGATTGCCGATGTTGCAGCAGCATTGCCCGCATCACCCGCAATACCGACTAGCGTTTCTTTTTCGCTACGACCTGCACCACTAATACCGCCATACAAAGCAGCAGTGCCAGCAACTCGGCCTGTATTGCCTAAAAGCTGTAAAGCCTTTTGTCCGCCTGTCAGTGCTACATTTGCATTAGATAATTTTAACGGGTTGTAAATAGTGGCAGGCATTGAAGCCGCCATTCCTGTACCTAGTGCAACGTTTGGATGCTCGGTTCTAAACTGTTCATCAGCACCACGGATTACATCTCTATTTTCCCGGTATGTTTCAGCAAATGGCCGACCTGTGGTGATTGCCTCAGCACCACCCGCAACACCGCCATATACTTCATCGCCAAAATTCAACATGGCGGAATTGGCAGCACTTAACATACCTTGTAGTGGTGATGGTAGTTTTGCTCCACGCGCCCTTGCTTCTTCGTTTTGAGCATCAGCAATAATAGATGATGCTAAGTCTGTATATTTACCCATAACAAGCCACCTATTTAATTATGCCGTCTGCGCGTGCTGCATCGTCGTACTGTTTAAGTGCAGCAGGATTACCCATTAACATTGCCCGGCCTTTCAAAAAGTCATTGTATAGTGCTTTTTTATCAACTGTCTGTTCCTGTTTTAGCTCATCAGGCACAATTTTACCGCTTAAAATGTCGCTCGAATATTTGCCGTATTTCTTTTTAATGGATAACGCATAAGCCTTTGCAGACTCAGCCGCCGCCAATTGTCCAGAACGCGACACAAGCGGATTTGATGCAATACCTACTTGCTCAAGATAGTTTTTTACGTCTGCATCGGTAGAAGGGCCGGGTTGTTTCTGTGCGTAGTTGATTAGCGTTTTAGCTGTTTGTTGACTAGCAGTTACAGCGTCTTGTTGCTCAGTATTACCCGCACCAAACGCACCAAGTACATTCTCAACACCACGACCTATCGCCGTTTTTGGTGTCTTTTTCAACTGCGAAATATAAACATCAAGCAATGGAATTACGTCATCAGCATCAGCGTACTTTTGAGCAACTTCTTTAGTTTGAGCATAACGCGCTTTTATTTGCTCTTTGCCTTCAACTATAGATAACGCCTTTTCAACAGGGTCAGGCTTAGTCTTATTAAGCTCACGTTCTTTTAGCGCCAATTCTTTTGCTGTTTTATCTTGCTCGGCTCTAAGCTTTCGCTCTTGAAAGTCGCGCTCGAATTTATCCTTCGCTGTAATAACATCCGGCTTAACCGTCGTCGTTCCTTGCTGCCCAAGTGGCATTTCGCCTATTTTAGTCATCACATAAGTGCCGACAAAATTGCCTTTATCGTCGTAACGAGGGTATGGATTGCCAACAGGCGCGCTTAATTCACGGTCTGCTTGTCGTTGTTGCTGCAAGGCTTGAGCATATTTAAACGCGCTATCAGTGTCACCGACAGCTAGTGCGTTTTTGGCTGCAATCTGTAGCTGTTCAGTGTAAGTAGGCTGACGACCTGCCACCGCCGGTTGCGTAACCTCCCCGCCACCAAGCTGATAGTTCCCATTAAGCAAATCTTCACCAAACGCTTTCGGCTGTGGCATTTGCTGACCTTGCTCAGAACGCAATACGCCCGTCATGCCCATTGGCATTTGACCGGTTTGCGGTGTTTGTTGATAAGTCATTGGCGCGTATTGTGCGGGCGTACCTGCTTGAATACTAGCCATGTCAGTAGCGATACCCATTTGCATCTTTTTCTGTTGTGCGCGAGCTTCTTTTGCCGCATCGTAATCATCGCGTAGCTTTTGCATTTCAAGGCGATGACGTTCTAATGCCGCCGCGCCTTGTTGCGCTTGCATGATGATAGTAGCAGGATCAAAGTTGACTTTGCCAGCTTGAAGCGGAATGTTTGGGTCGATGTTAAAAGCCATTTAATCACCCGTAGTATTTATTCATCGCGTATAGATTCGTTAAGTTGCCGAGCGTATTGCTGACCGCGTTAGCATTGGCTGCATAACCACTTGCGCGAGCATTGGCTTGCTGGCCTAAAATACCAGTCTGAGCATTAGATAAATTTGAGTAAGTCGTACCAGCATTTTGAGCGTAATTACTGCCTTGCTGTCCTAATGTCGTCGCCGCTTGTTGACCGCCCTGCGATAGTCCAGCAACCCGATTAAAGTAGTCACCAAATTCTTGATTAGCCCGATTATATTGCTTATCGTATTCCTGACTCGCTAAACCTTGGCCAAACTTTTGAGCGGCTCGCATTTGTGCGCCGCTGTAGCCCATGCCACGCGCCGCTGCCGATGAATCTAACGCCCGTTGTCCTTGTTGCAATTGGAACTGATAAGCAGGGTTGCTAGTGTCGAATCTACCACCCGCCAAACCTTTGCTTTTTAGATAAGTGTCAAATGGATTGTTAAGCTGTCCACCGCCCTGATTAGCAACTTGGGTATATTGTGGTTGTTGGTTTTTCGGATTCTGCGTCTGACCATGCAAGCCATGTACAATCGACATAATCGAATTGTTGCTAGACGAATGTGACGTGAATGGCTGCTGAGATTGTGGTATTGCTGCGCCATTGGACGTGTTTTGCATCAATTGGCCAAGACGGTTAATACCCCATTGCCCTTGTTGCAAGTACGGCGCTTGATCGGCTTGCTGTTTTTCCCAAATCTGCTTTTGTAGTGCTAATTGATTAGCCGCTGATTGTGCTTCTAATGCCGATGCGCGCTCACCTGCTGCAATCTGAGCATCACTCGCTTTACCTGCCTGATTTGCGCCATAAAGACTCGCGCCGATTGAGCCTAAGCCCAATAATGTTGTGCCTAAACCCATACCGCCCCCTGCCGCGCCAGCTCCCGCTGCTGTACCTGCCCCTGCCGCGCCAGCTCCCGCTGCTGTACCTGCCCCTGCCGCGCCACCACCAGCCAAAGCGCCAGCGCCTAGATAAGCACCGCCAAGCAATGCCCCGCCTCCAATTAATGCCGCTAGATTTTCAGGGGTATAAGGGATGCCAGCCGAAATAATAGGGTTCTCCCTTCTTAAATCGTCAAGATTCTCTGCCTCGTTTTTAACTTGATCTTCTACTTTTGACCAGAAACTATGCCAGCCCATAACTCACCCCGCTGTCATCACGACAGTGAAAATTACGTCGATTCGATACCGCTCGCACGAACAGTCACCATAGCCGCTGCATCAGCAAACCCTTGAATCGTTTGGTCATCAGTCAACCAATGACCGATTAGCTCAGGACAAGTATAACACTCGCCAGCCGCCAATGATTTAGCTGAGATTATCTTGTTTGCCGCCGTTGCGCTACCACCACTCGCGACTAAGTGAATGGTGATAGTGTGCGCTACGGTATCTTCGTTCGTACACGTGAATTTATCAATACGCGCTTTAACGCGAGTCGCTGTATATTGCGTTGCTACCGCGTTAGGTAGTTGCGCCGCTTGAATCAGTACAACTGCTGAAGTTGCCATGTTTTGTCTCCGTGTTCGTTATTTTGGATTGCCCAAAAATAGATAAATTTCGTCTAGCCGCTTAGATAGTTCTTCGGTTTGCAATTCTGGATAATTCGGTTCAGGAATCACTTGCTCATTGACCATGCGAGTTATTTCAATCTCATCTGATCTTTTGGTAATCTCTGCTAGATCTTGTTGAACTTGCAACAATACGCCGCTATCAAAAGACGCCTTTACTTCTGCCAATTCTTGCTGAATCTGCAACAAAATGCCGTTATCAAATGATTGATTAACCGTCGCTTGATCGACAAAATTAGGCGTTACATAGCTATCGACAACATCTTGTGCTGTATCTGTTGTGCCGCCCGTGGCTTGCCAAAGCTGATATAACCACGTCTTAAATGCGCGAGTGTCGGTTAAGTCTAAAGTCAGTGGTGATGGTATTTTTTTGCTCATGTATTACCTGCCTTGACATCAATATAGCCGCCAGTTAGTACGGTTTTCACCGGAGCAGAACCGAAAACACGGTAAACGCGATCGCGAGAATTACCTAGTCTAGCTGTTTGACATCTATTCCTGCGCTGCCCGATAACACCCATGCTTATCTCACGAGGCGTAATAAATTCCTGCCCGTCGCTTGAATAGGTCAAGTAACAAAGCGGGTCGCTGCCATCTTCTAGACCAACACCTGTTTCAAAATTAAGCACAACTTCAATGTGTCGCAGTCGTTTAAAGTCGCTGATAATATGTGGTGACGTGCGTGACCAAGCAATTGGCTGATCGCCGTCATAGTGATAGTTTTCGTCAAGGCTGTAGATGTTGCCAGTAATGCAATCACCGACCAAGTGCTTGCCGAACGCGAACGCATGACACGACGCCCGATCACGGCCTAATTCGTAGGTTTCTCTGACGTGCCATGCCATGTCTGGGTCAGGAATTGAGGCGTCATAGACCAATGTTTTATTCGCATCTGGGAATGTTAGCACATAGAATGAATGGCCATTTTTCTGATATGTGTACGCAAAAGCATCATCAATCCGATCAAATGAATTGATTAGAAACTCAATGCCCCGATTGCTGATAATCTGTGGCGTGTACTGATTGAGTTTATAGACCAATCCTTCGCCGTAGCTCGATTTGCCTAAAAAGAATACAGTGTTGTCCATTTTTGCGACTGAATGAGCAGCAGAACAGCCGACTTCCATCGTTGCGCCTTCACGACGTGCAAGCGGGAATGTTGAGTCATCAGTCACAAACCAGACTGTTGTCGTCTTTTCACCGAACAAAATCAGCTCGATATGGTCAACAATAAACGATACCAGATTGTCAGGGTCAGCCTCATCAGAAGCAAAATCAAGCCCGTTAAAAACTAAGAAATTATTAAGATTTGAAATATAGAATTGCTGGCTGTTTGGTTTGATAAAAACGCCATAGCCCGACAAATAATCAACACGCACAGAGCCGTAGAACGCGGGGTCTGTCATCGTTGTCAATGAGCCGCTGATTGTGTCGTACACATAGCCGTTATTGTTTGAGACTAGGCATACTTGACCAGCATTGTTAAACGATATTGATGCGCCAACAGTGACAGTCACCGCGCCAAGATACGTTACACCAAAGCCCGCAGTCACTCGATAAAATCCAGAGCCAGCCGCTACATAAACATCATTACGAAACTCAGCCATAGCGTAGATTGGCGCATCGGGCAATGTGACCTCTAAGCGCTTGCCATCGACACGGTATAAAGTGATCTTGTTATCACTCTCAGTCATGTCAACTTCGACAAACATATTAACAGTTTCTTGCGCGTTCTGTTTTGCGCTAAAGCCTTTATGTTGTCCGCCTAGAAAATTGAATTGCATGGTTACACCCCATCACTCAAAATTCTATTGCCGCCGCGAGCAGGGAATAATAGCGGATCAAATCGTGCAGCAGGAACAGACACCATCGACCGCATGACAATTGCTTTTGATTGTTCAGCCAATGTTGCCAATTCTGGCGTGACTGTAAAGCCAAACTCTGGGGATAACTCTACAGCAAGATTAAACTTTAATGCACGAATCCATTCAGGCGGATAAGGCAAATCATCTGCTAACGTCAAATCAGTAGCAGGTCGGATGTTGTCTAGTGTTAATGTGCCAGTTGTCGGAATTGGGTACAGATAGATAGTTGATAATGGGTTGTCAGGCTTGAGTGCGATAAAATCAGGGATAGTTCCTGATGCGGTTTTAAGCCCAATCTTTTGATAATCAGCATAATCAATCACTTTGACATTGTAATCAATGCCGCCATAAGTGTAAGTCACAACATACAAAGCAGTCGGGCGAGTAGTATCAATGTCGCCACTTGCGCCAATCGTGTACGAAGCTGCGCCCGTCATTGTTTTTGTGACTTTCCCAGTGCTTGCAGACAAGAAGCGCGACGCACCCCATGAGCCGAGCATAAGATTCAATGCTTCGAGAGCATCGCTTGATTCGTCAGCATTTGGAGTTTCACTAGAAGAAACTGCGCCTATCAATCGGAGCGTGGCGCGAACTAAGTCAGCAGTGACCATTTATTTTCTCCGATTTTTGACTTGTTTTTTGACCTGTGGTGTTGGTGCTTCTTCGACTATTTCTTGAATTATTGGCTTAGGCTTTTCGTACCAGCCTAGCGATTTTAAATTATTAATTTCATTGGGATTATATGCAAAGCAATGACCATGCTTGTTGTGTTTCATAA
>OFSE01000203.1_pt1 | contig 20209 bp, 25 predicted proteins | sample 1543261 | NCBI WGS metagenome assembly OFSE01 (sample SAMN07774225, study PRJEB24372) | wastewater metagenome | isolation source: Exp Tend VB 50WW | collected 2016-02 | reverse complement strand
TTTGAGTTAAGCAATTGTGCTAAGTTAATTGTTAGTGGCGAGCATCGTCACTTATGTCGCAAGCGAGGCGGCGATGATGCGCAGTGGCGAGAGGTTCAGGATACAAAAGTTGGTGACCATATTCGGGCATTTACTGAGCGGCCACGTGATAGCGGCACGTTTGAAGATGGTTGGCTTGGTGGGCTTCTTGATGGAGAGGGGAGTTTTGGCGCTAACCCATGTATTCGGATAGGAGTGAGTCAAGTTGATGGTGCTGTATTAAACCGCGCAAAACGCTACTTGACCGAGCGCGGAATTCGATACTACGAATTGATAGATAGCAGGCAATCTGGCGACAGCAGCAAGCTAGGAAACAGGCCTGTGCACTGCTTGCGCATAGATCGTCAAACTGATGTCATGCGATTGCTATGCGAGACGCGACCATCAAGATTTGTCAGTCGCGCTTTATTTGACGGCAAAAAAATGCCTAAAAGTTGCGATGGATTTGACGCATGGGCGAAAGTTGTTTCAATAAGACCAGTTGGTAAGATTGACGTTATAGATTTGCAGACTAGCGCGAAAACCTACGTTTGCGAAGGCATTGTTTCGCATAATTCAACGTATATCGGCGGCAGGTTTTATTCAAAGACGACACTGAACCCCGGACGCAAGGCTTTCATTGTTGCGCACGAAGACAAGGCGACGACCAACCTGTTCAACATGGTCAAGCGGTATCACAACAATAACCCGCTTTCGCCAAGTACAAGCGCATCAAACGCTAAAGAGTTGGTATTTGACCAGTTAGACGGCGGCTACATTCTGGCTACCGCTGGAAGTAAGGACGTTTGGCGAAGCAATACGGCGCAGTTAGCGCACTTGTCAGAGTTTGCTTTCTGGCAGGGCGCAGAAATGCACTTAGCGGGATTGGGAAACACGATTCCCGACGCGGCAGGCACAGAAATCATTATCGAATCCACGGCAAACGGGATCGGTAATAAGTTTCATCAGATGTGGCAAGACGCAGAGGCCGGAATAGGTGAATACATCGCTATTTTTGTGCCGTGGTTTTGGCAGGATGAATACCGGGCGATGGTGCCGCGTGGCTTTGAATTAACCACGGACGAATTGAAGTACCAAGAAGCTTACGGGCTTGATTTAGGTCAAATGTCGTGGCGGCGAAACAAGATTACGACCTACGGCCAAGGTTTTGAATGGCTGTTTGACCAAGAATATCCGGCCACGCCAAGCATTGCGTTTAAGTCGTCAACGGATGATCCGCTGATTAACCCGACAACCGTTATGGCGGCGGTCAATAGCGTTTTCCGCGAACGCACAGGCGCATTAGTGATTGGATGCGATCCCGCTGAAATGGGCAAGGATAGAACGGCGATTGTATTTAGGCAGGGGCGCACATGCTTCCATGTTGAATACAAAGAGAAAAAAACCACGATGGAAATCGCAGGCATCTTGGTGGCGTACTACCACAAACACAAGCCCGATGCGATTTTCGTTGATAAGGTTGGGCTTGGTTCCGGGATTGTTGACCGCTTGAAGGAATTGAATGTCCCTGTCATTGGGGTGAATTCAGCCGAGCGAGCAGAAGACCATGAGACTTACCACAACAAGCGTGCGGAAATTTGGTATCGGATGAAAGAGTGGCTTGAGGATACGCCTAACCGCATTCCTAATAGTGCCTCACTGTTGGCAGATTTATCAGCGCCCGGCTACAAGACATCGAGCAACGGGCGTAGGTTGATTGAATCGAAGGAAAGTATGGCGAAGCGGCAGGTTAGGTCGCCGGATGGTGCGGATGCATTAGCAATGACATTTGCCGAGCACGTGGAAAAGCGTGCAGGCAATGATTATGGATCGGGCAGCGATTACGTTGCCCCAAGTAACGCCGGGTATTGATCCCGGCTTTTTTATTTTAGGAACAGAAAAATGCAAGAAGCAACGGCAGTGGATGCGAGTAACGAATTAGTGACATTCGTTGATGACATCAATGAGATTGGTAAGCAAGTCATAGAAGATGCGAAGCTATCACCGCAGGAGCGCGAGGCAAAGCGCGTAGCGGCACATCTTGCAGATTTGATCGGTGAAGACGGATTGCCGAAATTCATTACGGTTGATTACGTGCAATCGAAGATTAAAGATTGTGCGTGCTTGCGTGCGCCGGACACATCGCTTGTGATTTGCTATATCACGATGAAATCTGGCGCATCGGTAGTTGGTAAGGCGAATTTCAGCGACCTTGACAATTTTGACCAAGCTAAGGGCGACGAGCAAGCCTACAACGACGCATTGCGCCAGATTATCGACATGGAAATCTATGCACTGGCAAATTTGCGTCACTTCTTAGCGTCAGCAGTGTAATAAAGCGGAATCCATGACAACAACAACGACTAGCGCCGCAGAAGAACAGGCGGAATACGCCAAGGCCGCTGAAGCTGGCATGAATTCCGACAGTAACAAAGCCTATGAATCCGTTCAGTCTATCGGCACATTGTTGCTGGCGGAGTTCAATCAAGCAGAAATTGCCAAGCGCGAGACTGAGCAGCGGTTTCTAAAAGATTTGCGGCAGTATCGCGGCATTTACGAGCCGGAAGTCTTGGCAAGGATCGGCAAGGTTCGCTCTAAGACATTTACACGCGCCACGCGAGTCAAAGTGAAGACGGTCAATGCTCGCGTATCTGATTTGCTGTTCTCTGCCAGTTCAGAAGAGCGAAATTGGACGTGTGACCCAACGCCAGTCACAAGCTTGGACAAAGAAACCAAGCAAAAAGTGATGGCGATACTCGTTAAGTCGCTTGGTAAGCAGCCAAGTAAGATTGAGTTTGAAGCCGCATGCAAGAAGGTAGCAAAGCAGGCATCAGACGGCATGACGAAGGTAATGGACGATCAATTATCTGAAGCTAAGTATAAGAAAGTAGCGCGTGAAGTGCTGCATTCAGGCCATTTATATGGCACTGGCATTCTGAAAGCGCCTTTGGTGGAGCGCAAGACGCGCACTAAGTTCGTCAAGGAAAACAAGAAGTGGGTAATGAAGACGGAAAGCTATGTGGTTCCGTTTATGGAAGCCGTTTCGATTTGGCGCTGGTATCCCGATATGTCGGCAACGACTTTAGAGGATTGTCGCTACACCTACGAGCTTCATTTATTTACGCGCCACGCCTTGTTTTCTTTATCGCAGAAAAAGTCATTCGATAAGAAGAAAATTCTCGCATACCTTGAGGCGTACCCAAAAGGCCAGCGTGAGACACGCTATTTTGACAATGAGATTCGTCAAATTGGCGACCGCACCAATTCGCAGCATAAGGATGACGGCCAGTACGAGGTATTGGAGCGTTGGGGTTGGTTGGATGGCCAACAGTTAAGCGACGCTGGCGTGTTTGTTCCGCCTGAGCGCATGCAAGAGACGTTTTTCAGTAATGTGTGGCTTTTCCCTAACGGTGAAGTCATCAAGATTGCTTTACAGCCTATCAACGGCGTGACGTGGCCTTATCATCTGTATTACGCAGACAAGGACGAGACAAGCATCTTCGCTGATGGCTTCGCGGCGATCATGCGCGACGACCAAGACACAATCAACGCGGCTTCGCGCATGGTGTTAGATCATGCCGCGATTACGGCAGGTGCGCAAATTGAAGTCAACATGGATTTGTTGTCTAACGGCGAAAAAGCCGATGATATGTTCCCATTCAAGATTTGGAAGCGTAACGGGAAGAATCCGGGCGAGCGTGCAGTTAATGTCATCACTATTCCGAGCGGCCTTGAAGAGTTGCTGCCGATTGTGAATATGTTTAAGGAAAACGCCGACGATGTAACAGCGATTCCGCGTTACATGCAAGGCGAGAACGCGACAACGGGGGCGGCAGGAACGGCGAGCGGCATGTCTATGTTGATGGCGAATGCTTCTATCGTGATGAAAGACTTAATCACGAATTACGATGAAGTGACGCGCACGTTTATCGACAGTTTGTACAAGTGGAACATGCAATTTCACCCTGACAATTCAATCAAGGGCGACTTTGATGTGGTCGCACGCGGCACGGCTTCATTGATGGCGAAAGAAATCAGAGCGCAGCAGCTTGATCAGTTCGCAGGAGCCACGGCCAATGAGTTGGACGCACCTTACATCAAACGCGAAGAATTATTGCGCCAGAGAGCCACGGCGCACGATCTAAGCGGCGTAGTGAAAACCGAGGAAGAAGTACAAGCCGAGCAAAACAACCCGGAAGCGAAACAAGCGCAGCAGGAGCAAGAGCAATTTGCCAAGCAAATGATGCAATTGCAGTTGCAAGAGGCGCAATTGAAAGTGCAGGCCGCACAATCCGAGATTGATAAGAACGTGGCAGATATTGCGCGTATCAAGGCAATCACAGTGAAAACCAATGTGGATTCTGCTTACGCTGGCATGGAAGCCGGGAACTTGGCAACCACGCGGCCAGAAGTTGCGCCAGCGGGTGACGCAATTCTTAAATCGGCAGGATGGGCAGACAACACGCCGAATGAGAGCACGCAACAAGCCGTTGACGAGCAGATTATGCAGCAGCAGGCCGCAGAGCCGCAGCAAGTTCTTGAGCAGGCTGCACCTGAGCAAATTGCACCTGAGCAAGCCGCACCAGTAGACGATGAAGACGCGCAAAACGAAGCGCTCCTTCGGGCGCACATGGAAGGGCAAGATAGTGACCCATTAACGCCGCCTAGTCCTTTTGTTGGCGCAAATGTGGGCGAGCGAGTGGGTTTAAGTGATGGCAGATTTTAAATCGAAAGAAAAAAATGGAAAAAATGAATGACAAGGCGATCTACGACGAGACAGCTAAGAAGCTTTTCAACGCTGGCGACAAGGAAAAGGCCATGATGGACAAAATGCTTGATGCAGACGCAAGCCGAGCGGCAAAGCTTGACACTGCGCATGATGGCGTCATCGAAAGCGCCGCCGAAGTTGGTGACATGAAGCCGCACAAGATGAAAACGGAAAGCGAAGCCTACCAAGAAGCTTGGGCTGAAAAGTAAAGCATGAAAACGCTACAAGAATGCCGGGAGGCGATCAATCACGAGTTTGGCGAATTCATTATGTACCGCGCAAGCGAGCAGATGCGAACATTCGTTAGGCTTCTTGATGCCATGATTGACGAGAAGTTTCTTGATTTGGTTGATATCAGCCCTGCATCGCTAGAAAAAAAGCAAGGCGCATTGCAGCAGCTTATATCGATAAGACAGGGGATCATTGACCCGGAACGCGCAGGCATTGTCTCCGTTTGATTCGCTAGCAGTAAAAGAACACCGAACCCGCTTAATGCGGGTTTTTTTATGCCCATGTCGGGCTTTTTAAAACAAGCCAACAGGAGATAAACCACATGGCAACGATGCAAAGCAAAGCACAAGAAGACGCAGATTACGCGGATGAATTCAGCAAAGAACCAGCGCCTAAGCAGGAAATGAGCGAAGACGAATCAATGGGCATTGCGCCGGAAACGGTAGCGGTAGCGGAATCAGCGCCAGCAGAGCCAGAGGCTGCACAAGTTGAGGGAGTGCCAGCGGAAGAGGTAGCGGAAACGCCAGTCGAGGAGGCCGCAGAGCCAGCAATGGAGGCCAAGCCAATGACCGAGCAACAATTGAAGTCGTGGGAAGGTCGCATTAAGGCCAAAGAACAAGAACTTGAGGCACGCGAGGCCGCAATGACTAGCTCCAATGTGGGCGAGACGGAAACCTCAAGCGAAGCGCCAACCGATGAGGCAGGCGGCGAATCAGCGTCAAGTGAATCAATGGGTGAGGACGATGGAGCAAAGGAATTGGCTGAAGATTTTGGCGAGGATTTTGTCAGGCTCTTGAGTAAGTTCGTGTCGCACATGGTTAAAAAATCGGGCGGCACTGGCGGCGATGACAGTATTGCGCAGACAGTCGATGCATTGATTGGCGAATTGCGCGAGGAGCGCCAACAAAATCATTTCAATCGCATTAGCGAGGCACATGCCGACTTCATGGAAATGACGGAATCACCTGAATTCATGCAGTGGAAAGACTCGCAGGAAGACAAGGATCATCTTGATATGGTCATCGACTCCGGCAGCGCCAAGCAGATTATCGACATGCTCACGAAGTACAAAGAGTCGCAATCGGGCGGCGGTGACATGGCAGACGACGAGGCATTGGCCGCAGCAGAAGGCGTGCGCTCTCAGTCTGGCGGTTTGAAGTTGCCCACTGCGCCGACCAACAACCAAGACTATGAAGCAGCTTGGAACGAGGCTTAAATTTTAACTGAAGTACCGCGCCGGGAGGGATAACCCGGCAACGCTGTGATTGGCGAAAATCAATCACTCCCACAGAACTACAGCCAGCTAGTTAGCCGATAAGTGCGACACGCGAAAGCGCCGTGACTTACCTGTTAGTGATGCTGGCTTTTGGTTTATGGCACGCAAAAAGGACAGGAATTTTCCCCCTTGTGGCGCTTGCTGAATTGTTGCGGATCATTTTTTAAATCTCAATTTTGCGTCCATTTTCTAAAAGGAAAAAATATTATGTCTTCGACAACTTACGGCGATATCAGTCCACGGACAGCGGCGTATGCCGAGAAGGAATTACTCAAGCGAGCGATTCCATTTTTAGTGCTGGAAAAGTTTGGTCAATCCAAGCCACTGCCAGCAAACAACTCTAAAACCATTGTTTTCCGTCGCTATTCGGCCTTGCCGTTTGCGCCCACAGTTTTAGCAGAGGGTGTGACACCAACATCACTCACTTTGTCAAAGACTGACATTCCCTGCACGTTGAACCAGTATGGCTCTATCGTGACCATTACCGACATCATCATGGATACCCATGAGGACGATGTATTGATGGAGTCAATCGAACTGTTGGGCGAACAAGCCGCGCAGATGATTGAAACAATGCGTTGGGGTATTTTGGCCGCAGGTTCCAATGTGTATTGGGCAAACGGCGGCGCAACAAACGCTGTGAATACGCCTATCACACGCGATTTGCAACGTCGCGTTACTCGTGGCCTGAAAAACCAAAACACCGAGCAAATTACGAAAGTAATTAAGTCTACTCCGGCATGGGGTACTGAGCAGGTTGCAAAAGCCTTTATCGGTCTTTGCCACCCTGATTGCGAAGCGGATATTCGCAACATGGTTGGTGCTGACGGTAAATCCATTTTTGTGCCAGTTGAAAAGTACGGCTCAATGGTTCCGTTTGAAAACGAAATCGGCAAAGTGGAAGACGTGCGCTACTTGTCTTCCACCATCTTCACGCCTTTGCTTGGCGCTGGCGGTGCCAAAGGCGCAATGATTGGTTCTGGCGCAAATGCTGACGTGTATCGCATTTTGTATGTAGGTGCAAATGCCTACGGCATTGTTGCCTTGCGCGGCCAATATGCCTTAACTCCAATGGTTGTCAACCCTAAGCCTAGCGATTCAGACCCAATGGCGCAGCGCGGTAAGGTGAGTTGGAAAGCCATGCAGGGCGCGGTCATTCTCAACGACGCATGGATGGCGCAGTTACAGGTTGCTTGCACAGCCTAATAGTAGTTAGCACTACGTAGTTGCAGTAATAGCCAGTCTTAGATAAGCCAGCCTAAAAACTGGCTTATTTTTTTAAAAAATTCATTTTTCATTTAGGAAAATTATGTCCACACTAAAAGACTCTGACCGCGAAGTAGACCGTGAACTCGGCGGCTTTCGCAACTTCACTGCCGCAGCCTTGGCAATCAATGCCGCAGCAGCAGCCACCTTCAAAACCACATCCGCGTATGTGTACACCAATGACGGCGTTTTCAAGGCAAAAGCAGCTTTGGCGGCGCAGGCATTCACAGCAGGTCATGCAACCGTCCAAATTGGTTCGGTTGGTTATTTTGTCGTTGGCTTAGATACCGCAGGCGTTGTCTCTACCACGCAAGGTATTGGCGCGATCCCGGATGTGCCAAACGGCATTACGCCCGTTGGCATTATCAAAGTGGCTGCAAATACGGCCGCATTTGTTCCCGGAACAAGTGCGCTTGATTTGGCTGGCACTGTTGCGACGTACTTCGATATCGCAGTTCTTCCGGCTGCAACCACGCTGTAATCAATCAGCAATTAACTGAACCCGCTTGATGCGGGTTTTTTTGTTTCACAAAAAAAGCCTATTGGGGGTTCCCGGTGGGCTTTTTTCTTTTCTGAATAGAGAAAAATCATGTCAAAAAATAGCTCAGACGTAACAACCTTGGATGACGCGCCAGATGTGGCCGACACTAAGGCAACAGCAGCAGCAAAAAAAGCATCAGCGCAAGAAGCAAGTAAAGAATTGGTAGAAGGCAGCACAAAAAAAGATCGAATTTTGCTGAAGATTAATGCTGGCGAAGGCGAAGAAGGCCGCTCGGCTGTCTTCTTATCAGCAGACGGCAAAAATGTTCACATTCCGCGTGGTGAATTTCACGAGGTTGATGCGATCTTCGGCTTGTTACTTGAGGGAATGGTCTACACGATCTATGAGAACGTGAATGGCGAAATGGTTCCTCGCTCAGTGCCGCGTTACGGCTACATCATCAAGCCAGTAGCGTAATAGTTCGATGGCGAATCTTTCCGACTTCATGCCGCACATTCTGCCCTATGTGGCGGGATGTTCTTATCCTCTTGCAGAGCAGCATCTTAGAAATATATGCATCGACTTCTGCATGAAAGCGCCGATTGTTCAAGTCTCTCTTGACCCGGTTAGCGTTGTGGCAAATCAGCGCGAGTACGACCTAGAAGCACCTACAGGATCGGTTGTTCACCTAATCTTAGAAGCGTGGTTTCAAGGCGTGCCATTGAGCATTTATAAGACGCGGGATGATCTCGGAATCAACATCGCTACTGGCATGCCTACTGCGATTAAGCAATCGGCGGAGCAGATTTTCACGCTGAATTATGCGCCCGACTATTCAGTGCAGGACGCAATCACCATGAACGTGTCCACCAAGCCAGCGCCTAACTCAACCACGGTTGACGATGTTTTGCTGAATGACTACAGCTACGCAATTGCGATGGGAACGGTATCGCGATTGATGATGTTGCCGCGCCAAGATTTCACTGATCCGGTAGCAGCAATGACATACCTAAAAACCTATGAAATTGAGCGAGCAGAGGCACGTATTCGTGCCGAAGCCTCGTTCGGTCAAGTCACATCTTACGTCAGACCGAGGAGCTTTATCTAATGGCTATTCCGGTAAATAGCATCATTGCTAGCGTCAGCAAGATTCTCAATGACGAGTCAAATGTTCGTTGGACGAAGCCTGAATTGGTTGATTGGCTCAATCATGGACAGAGAGAAATTGTTTTATTCAAGCCTAATGCGTGCGTGATTAATGTTGATGTTGAACTTGTGCCGGGAACTAAGCAATCGCTACCCGCAGGAGGCAACTCATTAATCGACGTGCCTAGAAATACAGGCGGGAATGCAGTGACTATCGCGGTTCGCAATTTACTCGATTTGCAAGTGCCTGATTGGCATTCGATGGCAAGAAAGAGCGCGAAAGTTATTCATTACTTTTACTCAATTACCGATCCAAAGACTTTCTATGTCTATCCGCCATCGCCCGGTGGCAACAAGGTTGAAATTAGTTACAACGCCAACCCGCAAGAGGTCGCGCTTGGTGGTGTGATTGCGCTTGATGACATTTACGCAGGCGCACTGATTGACTACATGGCCTACCGCGCATTTAGCAAAGACTCGGAAGAAACTCAAAACGAGCAAACCGCTGGCATTCACTACCAAGCATTCGTCTTGGCTGTTCGCGGCAAGTCAACGGCGGAGAAATACCGCAAGCAGAGCATTAGCAGTACCAGCAATCAAAACGAAGTATAAATTTTAGGAGATTTACATTATGGCCGGACTATCAGATTACGTTGAGCAGGGCATTATCAATGCCACATTGCGCGGCACAGCATTTTCAACGCCTACCGTTGGATCATTGCGCTTAGCGCTTTTTACCGCCGATCCAACCGACGCAGGCAACGTCAATGAAGTGGTTGGCGCTTGGTACGCTCGGCAATTGACGGCGGCATTCACTGCGCCGTCTCCATCGGGACAGGCAAACGTTTCATCGAATGTTGGATCGATTACCTTTCCGGCTGTCACTGGCTCGGCGGTAACGGTCACGCATATCGGCATTTTTGATGCGGCGACAGCAGGCAATATGCTGTACTCAGCGCCAATGACATCTTCCAAGACGCTGCAAGTTGGTGACGTGCTTAGCTTTGCGCCCGGCACTATCGTTGTTTCGTTGGATTAATAGCCAATGAATTTCTTTGGCTTAAACCGCGCAGCACTCAATGGTAGTGCTGTTAGCATTATCGCGGGTGCGGCGCTGGTTTCTGCCATTGTTTCGGCATCCGCCGATGCAACGATTATCAAAAGTGGTGGAACGACGACGATTGCACCAGCAATCACCGTCTCAGCAACTGGCACAAGGATGGCTGGCGGCGCTGCACTGGTTAATGCGCAAGGTTCGATTGCGCCAGTTCAATGGTCGCTCGTGTTTTCTGCGAGCGCAAACATTTATGCTGGCGCATCAGTCATTGCAACACCTACCGCAGCTTACTCGGCTACAACATCATCTGGTCAGGCTTCGGGGCAAATTACGCGACCCGGCGAAGCGCTATCGTCATCAAGTGCTTTGCTGAGCATCACGCCACTGGTGACAGTTGGCTACGCAGCAAATATCAATTCATCGGTATCGGTGCAGGCCGATCCTAGCGTTAAGCTAAATGGCAGCAGCCTTTGGCAGCGTGATGGCTATGCGCAAACTATTGCAACAACCGCACTCGTCACGGCATCGCCGTTAAAAACGGCGCTTGGCTATGCAAGTGCCTATGTTTTATCTAGCGCAATTGCGGACGGCATAAAAACACATGGCGGCGCTGCAAATATTGTTGGCTCGTGCTCAATTCAGGCGACCGCATCTATTGATTCGGCAACTGCCTATTGCACAAGTAACGTCACTGCAAATGGCTTTGTTACGCAATTTTCTGACGCTACCGCCTCCACTGTGTCGCAAGTTTTGGTGAGCGGAACCAATACCAAGCAGGCCGAGCCGCTCATTGTTGAGTGCTTTACATCCGCTTATGCAAGTGGTCGCTTGGCAATTACAGCATCGGCTTCGATTAGCGGTTTAGCGTCAATTTCCGAGGATGGCCGCACTGCGCAACTTGGTGAGTGCTACATCACACCAACATCATTTATTAGCGCCTCTGGCACAAAAATATTATTTGGAGCGTCGCCAGTTTATGCATCCTCAAGCGCAAGCGCTGTAGGCACGATCATCAAGAGTGGCGCATCACTCATTCAGCCAGTAGTGACTGTAGCCGCATTGGGTGAAACGAATGCGACGGTGAGAGCACCAACAACCAGAACGGCACGCATTCCACAAGAAATTAGGTTGATGAAAATACCTTACGAAAATCGATCAATGAAAGTACCGAAATGAACATAGGCAATTTCACCAAGGAATCCGGCGAGCGGCTTGATTACGACATTGATTGTAGCGAATGGCTTTCTCCCGGCGATAACTTGCTTTCGATAAATGTGACGATTGATAAGCCCGGCCTGACGAATACAAGGGCGATTATCACCGATCCATTTATCAAGCTTTGGTTCACTGGCGGCGTGAATGGCGTGTCTTATCAAGTTAAGGTGGAAATCACCACAGAAGATGACCGCCTAAAAAATGTCGAGTTCAAAATCAAAGTAAAGGATTAACCGCATGCAGTTATTTACCAATAATGCAGACTCCACATTAGCAGCATCAATCAATGCTGTAGTGACGAGCTTTTCTGTAGCGGCTGGCGATGGCTCTAAATTCCCCAATCCAACTGGCGGCGACTTCTTCTTGGTTACGATTCTGCAAAAAACAGGTGCAGCAGAATCTAATTGGGAAGTGATGAAATGCACTGCGCGTGTTGGCGATGTTCTGACCGTTGTTCGCGGCCAAGAGGGAACGGCAGCGATTGTCCACACGGCTGGCGATCCTGTCTCTCTGCGAATTACAGCAGGCTCCATGACGACAGAATCCATTTCTGAAGGCGCGACGAATAAATATTTTACCGAGAATCGCGTATTAGCAAGCGTGCTTACTGGCCTCTCTTTGGCGAGTGCCGCAGTTGTAGCGGCTACAGATTCCGTATTGGTGGCAATCGGCAAGCTGCAAAAGCAATTGAGCAACTTACTTGCAACGAATCCCGCACCATCGGACAACCCGACATTCACAGGCACTGCGACGGCTGATGTATTTGCTGCAAACGTTTACATTGAAAAAGTTGTTCCAATACTTGCCAACACTGCGACTACGAATATCGATTTAAGTCTTGGCACGTTTTTTGATGTGACGATTGCCGCAACAACGGCATTCACCTTTAGCAATTTTCCGGCGTCACCAAAAGGCTTTTCATTTACATTGCAAACAACCAACAATGCTACAGCAGGTTTTGCTATTTCATTCCCCGCTTCATTTAAGTTTCCCGGTGGTGTAATACCGCCGCGAACAACGGCGGCAAATGCGGTGGACACATGGAGCGCTTACACGATTAATGGCGGTGTTTCTTGCGTCGCCTCGCTCAATAGCCAAGACCCAAGATAATGACAATCTCAAGCAGACTACGGCAGGATAAGACTCGCGCAAAGTCTTACGGCGAAACTGTCTTTAATGCGAGCGGCAGTTATCCAATCCCTTACGGAAAAACTGTTTTTCAAATTCGAGGTCAAGGCAGATCAGGTAATTATGATAGTGGCGGCAATTACGCGGGAACTAACCCGCCAACGGGCGGCAACTACGCTGGCACAAATCCGTCTACTGGCGGCAACTACGCTGGCACTAACCCGCCAACGGGTGGAAATTATGCGACCACCAACCCCGGAACGTACACACCGGGGAACGCTAATGCGGCGACTTACAATGCAATTTATCGCTACCACATTCAAACCTGCCCACCGGGTTATATTGAAGCGCTAGACAATTGGGAGCCGGGGTTAAATGCGATTCAAAATAAAGAATGCGGCCTTTACACGCCGGGAACATCGAACCCCGGAAACTTTGCGCCCGGCAATCCAAATTACAACCCAACATCGCCCGGCAATGCGTACTACAACCCCACTGTGCCGGGTAATGCTTATTACAACCCAACATCGCCGGGATCGGATTATTACAACGCCTATATTCCCGGCAATCCGGGTGCGCCGTTCAATGTGCTTGGCGTTACCTTTCCCGGTGGCGCTGCAAACGCGGCGGCTCCTGTGATTGGCGCAACTACCGTATCTATTCCATACAGCCCAACAGCGCTCGGTGTGACCGTTCCCTCTGGCGCTTATGTTGCCATCAAAAATCAATAAGGACTCTATGTCATTCCCATTTATTCAATTCATCCCCGGCTATGAAGGCTTCTGCATTTGGAAATCGGGATTCACGCCGGAAGAGTGTCAAAAAATTATCGACATGGGAGAGAAGATCGAGTTTTTTGAGAAGGGGCGCATTGGCAGTGGCGGAAAGAGCGTTGTCAATCCCGATGTGCGCGAAACTGATATCACATGGCTACATCCAACGAATGACAATGACTGGATACATAAGCGCATTGCTGGCATTTCTGCGCGAGTCAATTTTGATAAATTTCAATTGTCCTTGCGTCAGTTTGACGGCTTTCAGTATTCAAAATACAAAGTCGGCGGTCATTATAAGTGGCATATCGACTGTATAGCCGAGCCTGAAGACCCCTCGCTCCATCGCAAGCTTTCTATGTCCGTCATGCTCACTGCGCCGGAGTCTTACGAGGGCGGTGAATTGCTTTTGCTTGATAACGGCAACCCGGAAAATCCTTCAATAGCCAAGCCAGCACAGGGCGATATTATTTACTTTTATTCCTATGTGCCACACAAGGTTGCGCCAGTTACAAAGGGTGAGCGCATAACATTGGTTACGTGGGCGCTTGGGGAGAAATTTGCCTAATGAAAAATCTACTTTCCTTCTTTAAGAACGACGTTATTGAGTTTCTTTGCGAGCCTGACGACATGGATGTCATCATGCCGCCAGTGCAGGCCGGGAAGCGTATTCCTGATTGGTATAAAAAAATACCAACACACTGCCCAAGCGGTGCGCGTGACCAATACGGCGGCGTTGCATCTACTGCCAAGAAATGCCTGCCCATGATTGACGCGATGACGCTAGGCTTCATTATCCCTTTGTGGGGCGATGTGAATATTCGCACCAACGGCGACGGCAAGTTAATTGACGCAAGCAGCAATATGCAGGGCGGAATTGTTGAGTTCCACAATAAGGAGCAATTGGGTGGTGCGACAAGCCCAACTAACGGTGCGCCAGCAATTAAATTCATCAATCGTTGGGTGATTAAAACTGCACCCGGCTGGTCAACGCTATTTATTACGCCAATCAACCATTTTGATAAACGATTTACCTGCTTGGGCGGATTGGTGGACACCGATAAATATCCGAAGCACGTCAATTTCCCTGCGATTTGGCACTTGCCTGATTTCGATGGCGTGATTGATGCTGGTACGCCGCTAGTGACGGCTATTCCAGTGCGTCGCAGCGATATGGATCAAAAGCTAGTTACGCGAGTAATGAGCGATAACGAGCGCAAGGAAATTGGCCGCATTGAACGGGTGCAACGCTCTCGCGGTAGCTACTACACGAAAGAATTGCGAGAAAAGCGATGAGATTAAGCGGCTTAATTCAGCGCTTGGAAGATAAAATTTTCAAGCCTGAGCCTATCTTGCGCTTTACGAGCACGGATGGAGCGCATCACGTCTCTTACCCGGTGCTGCCAGCGAAGTTGACTAAGGCGGAATGGCTAACTGAGCAGGTTAGACAAAAGAATGTGAGGTTTGCCAAATGTCCCGGCATGCACGACTATTTTCAGCAAGGCTTCATCATCCGCGCATGGGCAGACATTCACATTCGCGCTACCAAGCATAGCGTCTCCGTTCTAATAGACAACTGCCCACAAGTATTGCAGCCCGTAGAAATGGAATTTGCTGTTGTGGATGGCATCGCGCCGATTGGCGATGTGGCTAAGCGAGTCATTAAGTTGCATGCTCCTTGGGCGATTTTCGCCAAAGAGGGTTATTCAGCAAATGTCATTCCGGCCTTACTGCATTCACCGTTTCTTGATAAGTTATTCGTCTATCCCGGCACGGTTGATTATGAGAATTTCCATGTCTGTAATTTTATTTTCTCGCCACTTGAGGAATGCGAATTAACGATATGGGCAGGCACGCCTTTACTGCAAGTGATTCCCTTTAAGCGCGAGCTGGTGACAGCAACGTGCGGCGCATCAACCCCGGATGATCTTGATCGTCGGTACTTTAGCTTTCGCTCAAAAAGACCCGGCCTATACAGGCGCGAATTTCAGCAACGAAAACATATTCAAATGAAAGTAGAAAAATGAATGCTTACTATTTGTGCGACAAAAAAAACAAGGTAGCCCTGTCATTTGGTGTTTTGCCTCAAGGGTGGGGGACTATTGTCGGCATGGCCGATTTGCCCTATGAAATGGTTAGCGACTTGAATTGGGCGCACTACCCTGATCATGCATTCTTGACTGAGGCAGAGGCGCTTGTTATGGGCATTTCAGCGCAATCCATTGCCAATCAAAAGCAATTGGCAGCACAAGAGCGGTGGGAGTTAATTAAGCAGGAGCGAGATAACCGTGCACTCAATGGTGGCGTGAACATTGGCGGCAAGTGGTTTTACACCGATCCTGATTCCCGCACCAAGTATCTTGGCATGATGTTGCTCGGTCAAAATCTCCCGACAGACATTGCATGGAAGACGATGGACGGCACTTGGCAACCAGTTAGTCCAAGTTATGCGGCGCTGATTGTTCAATCTGTTGCGCAGTTTGATAGCGCCTTGATGAAGATTGGCGAAATCAAGAAGGCAGAAGTATTCGCCTCAGAATCGCCGCCAACCTATTCAATCACAGCCAACTTCCCAAAGACGTTTTTAGAGTCAGTTGCAAGTTAAACGCAGTACCACTACTTTTAATTTTTATATGGAGGCAGCATGAGGCAAATAGCCATTGAAGTTTTGCGTCGCATTAAAAACATCATCATCACGATTGATTATTTTCTCTATCAGGTTGTTTGCCTTGGCAATCCCGATCCCGGCGAATCGTTTTCAGGATCGTTTTATCGCGTAGAGCGGGATAAGAAGTTTTTTGGCTTCATGCGACCATTTACCGATTTTTTATTTAGTCCGTTCGAGAAAAATCATTGCTACAAATCTTATATGAAAGAGATATCAGCGAAAAATCGATAAAACTAAATTTCAAGTTTTTTTAAAAGGCGTGTGATGATCAACTTATCAGCGTCTTTTTAATTTTTTGCGAGCAATAACCATGACACTACACGACCAAGCACAATTGCAACTTCAAACAAAAATGCAAAATATGCATGATGAATTGATGCTGGTGCGAGAGAGCATTCAAGAAATCGCCAAAGCACTAACACGACTAGCTGTGCTTGAAGAAAAGCACAATATCACGTCAGATAAGTGCGACAAATTGAGCGAAAAAATTGACGATCTTGCGAAAGTGGTTCAAACAAACGAAACCAATCAAGCCATTCAATTGGCAAAGATCGATGGCGCAAAATCGGCCATGAAATTGCTATGGGCGGTATTTGGTGGTGCGGTTGTTTATGGCGGCGGTCAATTGCTCATGTTGATCATGCACTTAAAAGACCCAATACCATAATGCTAATCGAAATCATCAGGGGTAAATCATCCCAAAATTCCACCATCGGCAAATTGTATGTCGATGGTGTTTTTGAGTGCTTCACACTTGAGGACGTGGTTAGGGCGGTCAAGATTCCAAAGATAACCGCGATCCCGATTGGAACTTACAAGGTCATCATCGACAAATCCAAGAGATTCAATCGCCTATTGCCATTGATTCTTAGCGTGCCAAATTTTGACGGAGTGAGAATGCACCCCGGCAATAAGGCGGTTGATACGGAAGGATGCATCCTAGTTGGCACAACGACTGGCGTTGATTGGGTTGGCAATAGTGTTAAGGCATTCGATAAGCTCTTTGCCAAGATGACGGCGGCAAAAGAAATTACACTTATTATCAGATAGGATAAATAATGGACATTACAGGCTTAGGCTCAGTTTTTGACTTTGCAACCAAGATCATTGACAAGATATTCCCCGATCCCGCGCAACGCGATCAAGCAAAATTTGCCATGTTTAAAGCGCAGCAAGAGGGCGAATTCAAAGAGATGGATCAAGCTTTCGAGTTGGCGAAGGCGCAGATTAGCGTCAACGTCGAAGAGGCCAAGAGTGGCAGTTTGCTTGTGTCTGGTGGTCGCCCTTTTATTATTTGGATATGTGGCGTTTCTTTGGGCTATGCTGCCTTGCTTGAGCCTATCATGCGCTTTGTCGCTACCGTTTGTTTTAAATATGTCGGTACGTTCCCGGTTATCGATACAACCTTGACACTGCAACTGCTGTTTGCGCTGCTTGGTCTTGGTGCGTATCGCAGTTTCGATAAGTTGAAAGGCACTGCATCAAAATGAAAAAAATAACCTCACTTATTCTTACCTCACTGTTTTCAATGGCGATGAACCCCGCGTTTGCAGTGGATTTGTCATGCCACCCATTGCGAGACAGTCGCGGTCACATCAAGCGCAGCCCTTGGCAAGTGATGAAGTTTAAAAAGGCTGTTGCATGCCCGGCCACCGGAAAAGTTCAAGAAGGCAATAAGTACACGCCTTGCAATGGCTTTGTGGTTGATCACATCACTCCTCTATGTTTGTGCGGCAAAGATGCACCTGAAAACATGGCTTGGCAATCGCTTGCAGAATCAAAAATTAAAGACAAGTGGGAGAGGCAAGCCTGCGGCGGGAAGGGTGACTAACCCGCTATGCAGCCGATCAAGTTAAATCAATTTTCGGGCTTATTCCCGCGAATTGAGCCAGCGCTATTACCCATCAATGGCGCAACAATTGCCAGTAATTGCGATTTTGCGTATGGTGAACTGCGCTCGCTAAAAGACCACGTTCTATTGAAAACTCTGGCCGAAAGTGCTCTCTCTATATTTAGTGAGGATGGCCTGCGCTTCTATACGTGGCCGAATGATGCCAATGCCGTCATCAGCCCAATTGGTTCGGGCGAGGCAAATGCGCGGCTGTACTACACAACCAATGGCGATTTTCGCGTTGCAGCAAGATCGGGGGCGACAGTTAATGGTGGCGCACCGGGTTCCAGTTATCGCGTCGGTGTTCCTGTTGCCTCAATCCCTCCTGTGTTGGCCGTTGATGAGGCCATTACAGAACTGGCCTACATCACGCCAACGGCTAAATTCCATTATGAGTCTGGCGGCATTAAGTACCAAGAAACTGATGTGGCTATCACGGTTAATGTTGCTTCGGGCGGCGTTTCCTATACTTTTACAGCGCCAGAGAGAATAGTTAGTGCACTGTCCGGCGAGGATAGGGCGGCAGAGATACGCGATCTTGGGTACGACCCATACAGCGATGCACTCAATGACCCTACGCCGAATGGATCAATCCCTGTTCTGCATTTAATATTCACATCGGCATCGCCCGTTGCTGGCGAGGTCAAACTTGACCAGTACAGTAGTGCATCAAGCTTTGCGAAAGCTGATGACATTGCAATCACACTCAAGCAAGACAATATTCTTGATTTGCCTCATACACCCGAAGAGATTGCCGCTAGTAAGTTGCAATTCACGGCGACATTGACGAGCACAGAATCCGAAAAAGACAAATCCACACGCGCCTATCGATACACGACTGTCAATATCTATAACGAGGAGGGCGTACCTAGTCCGGCTGCGGTGGTCACTTCGTCGTCGTCATCAAAAATAACCGTTAATTGCAATATTCCGCCAGTGGATCAGTATGCGCCACTCAAAGAGCTTCGCATCTATCGCACGCAAAATAGCGGCACAAGCGCCGAGTATTTTTATGCCTTTTCTATCCCGGTGATTGGCAAGTCTGGCCTAGTTTCGCAAGTGGATGATGTGGATGCGGGGTTACTCAATGAGCCGCTTACAAGCAATTACTATTACCCGCCAAAGCCATCTCTGCAAGGCTTAATCAATGTTGGCAATGGCATTCTTGCCGCGTGGTTCGGCACTGAGCTATGGTTTAGTGATGCCTACAAGCCGTGGTCGTGGCCTCCCTCATACGTTAAGTCATTCAGTTGGCCTATCGTCGGCGTTGAGACGCAAGGTTCGGGCATGCTAGTGACAACACTAGGCAATCCGTATGCGGTATTTGGTATTTCGCCAGATGCCATGACAGAGGAGAAGCTTAATGTCGATCAAGCAGGCGTGAGTAAGTGGTCTATTGCCAGTGTGAACGGATTAATGCTGTACGCTAGCAATGACGGCATTGTCACAGTTAGGGGCGGTCAAGGCACGCTCTCTGAGTCGCAGACTTACTTTACGCGGGAAGTTTGGCGCGAGCGTTACGGCAATTTCCTTGGCACGATGCAGTTTGCCGAGTATGACGGCGGCTTACTTGTGCTTTCTCGCAATAACTCGTTCACGCCGTTCTTGTTGCGCACTGATGAAGGCAAGGGATCAATGACGGAATTATCCGGGTTGATTGCTACATCGATTTTTTACCTCGTCACGTCAGACGGCCTATATTTTTCCAATGGTCGCAATCTATACCAATTTGGCGGCGGCTTACCCCTCGTTTTTTCGTGGAAATCAAAGGAGTTCAGACTTCCGCGCCCTAATAGCTATTCGATTGCTCAGGCAATATCAGAGGGTGCGTTTTCCATTGAGTTTTACGCCAAAGATGAATCTGAAAACATGGTTTTGCGCCACACGGAAAGTATTGCGCCAACAGAGAAAAAGAAAACCTTCAGATTGCCAAGTGGCTTTATTTCCGACAATTGGCAAATAAAAGTCTCAGGAGCAGGAAAGTTCAAGCAGATTATTCTTGCCAATAGCGGTAGGCAGCTAGGAGGGGAGTAATGGCGATTGTTCCAAGTATTAATTCTTCCGCTCTTGAGGCGATAGAGGACAGAAATGTTCGCGACGTTCTCAAGCAAATTGTTAGCGGCTGGCAGGTTCGTAATGGGCAAAGCGGCAAGGGCGACGAAAAATTCTTAACTGAGGCTGATCTAAAAATCGCCTTAGAAAAAAAGCCCGTTGCCGATATCGTTGAGAAAATTGCCAATGAGTCTGTAAAGAGTGGGCGAGTTGGTTACGCGCCAACAGGAAAAATCATT
>OFSE01000202.1_pt1 | contig 20227 bp, 40 predicted proteins | sample 1543261 | NCBI WGS metagenome assembly OFSE01 (sample SAMN07774225, study PRJEB24372) | wastewater metagenome | isolation source: Exp Tend VB 50WW | collected 2016-02 | reverse complement strand
GCCTACTACTGGCGGTTCCAAAAGCATGTCGATGTATGGGGAGATGTTCTTGCGTTTCGTACGCAAGGAGTTATCCCTTCTTACGTCAAGGAACGTGTTGCCATGCTGGAAGGAAACAAAAATGGTCTATGACCTAAACCTGCCCCAAAAAGGCAGGTTACTTATTTACCAATTTGTCCTTTCCATACTTTATGTAAAGCCTCTTGCCAGTTGCCCTTGAACTCTATATTTTTGTCATCTATAATCCATTTAAAAAGAGGTTTCCCACAGATTATTCTTCTGGCTTTTATTCCGTAGTGTTCACAGTATCTTTCTATATTTTGATAGTCACTCCATGGGCGAGCTGTGTAAATAGTTATTTTATATCCCATATCGTCTATTGCTTTTAAGGCTTCTAATGCTCCAGGTAAAGGTTCTCCTGGAATAAAGTCAGGGAATCCACTATTGGATGCGATTGTGTCATCCCAATCAACTCCTATCCATTTTATTTCTGTATTTTCTAAAGGTGTCCAGTTGTATTTCATAAAAAGTAATGGGAGGCCGAAGCCCCCCATTCAGTCTTCGCAGACTGTTGCATCGTCTTTGTGCACGATGTTGAGATAACCAGCCGGCTCTCTTGACCAGTAGTATTCCGTGTCGTCCCTAATGAACGGAACTCGCTGGCCGATGAGTGTCGCATACCACATGAGCGGGTCAGGGCACTTGTCGATGATGAGGTACTTCATGTCAGTACAGCCTTGTCAGTATGCCTATGATTTCAACATACTCACGCACACACTTCTTGTGGAAGTTGTGCGTTTCATTCCTTATCAAACCACTTCTCGAATGGGTATACCCGAGGTGGGTTTCTAGTGATGACCAGGCAAGGCGGATTCCCTTCTCGATATCTTTTGCCCTCACCTCTGCTGGGGATGATTTTTTTACTGCCATGTCACACCTCCGCAAAGAGTGGTCGTTGCCCGACGATGCCGAACTTGGAGTGAACCAAGAAGTAGGCTTGTGCCGGAGGTTCAGCACCAAAGGAGATGGAGTAGGGGCTAACCCCCACCGTGCTTCCGTTGATGATGTACGACCTCGCGAGGGCTGATGGCGTGTAGGTGTGGTAATGTCCCATACACGTCAGGTCTGCACGGATTTGCTTGTCCCACTTCTGGGTGATGACTTTCCATGCTGGCCCATGAACACCACCGAGGCCGTCGTTGTACCGCCAGCCGATGTGGCCGTGGTTGAACCGAATCGTCTTGCCGTAGACCTGGAGGTAGCTATGGTAGGAATTGTCCAGTTGAAACGTCATACGCTCCTCATGGGCGAATTTTGCCTTCACAGCGTGGTACATGAACCACTCCAGGGAATGTTCCTGCTCGCTCGACTGGTTCACCGGCTTGGCCGACCCCGACAACCTGGAATGGTTGCCCACAGAGCACACAACATGGATATTCAACTTCGGCTCGTTTTGCAACAGAAACGTAAGACCAGAGACAATCAAGTCCTGGGCGAACATCACCGCCACAATCGGAGGGAAGGCCACGCTGGCATCGTGCATGGTCGAGGAGGTGAAGAAGTCCCCACCCAACCAGACAACCAGGTCGTCCACGTTCGTCTCGGCACGGTCTACACGGATGAACCGCAAGCACCGGTCGAAGATAGTGGCGACACGCCGTCGCGAGATGTCCGGGTTGTGCTCGTTCAGGCCGTTGACCTTGTGCTTCGGGATGAGTTCGTCGCAATGGACATCCGACAGCAGGAGAAACGCCGTAGCGTTGCCGCTCTTCGTGGGTGGCGTAGCCTTCATCTTGTGGATGGTAGGCGTATAGGCCATCACTTGGAGGGCGGAGGCCAGGGCATCGTTCGCCTTGTTCAACTCGTCTTGCAGAACCCTGTACTTCTTGTCCGTTTGCTTCATGGCATTGGACTTGGCACGGAGCTGGCTCTCAAGCCGAGCTTCCGCTTTCACGTTCGGTTTGGTAGCCATGATTACTCCTAGGTTGTAAAGGACAACAATGAGCGATGTGCTCGACCATAGTATACTGTATAAGTGAGAACAAAAGACTACTTTCTGTGGAGAATGTCCTTTTACTATAAACGACTCAAGGCCATTTTACTTTACATTAAAAAAGAAGAAGATAAAATTGACTAACTCACCAGAGTAAATCAAACAACAAAAAGCACCCTTACGGGTGTCTTTTGTTTTATAGATAGAATCTCTACAAATATGAAAGCGGAAATTACTAAACCACGAATAAAGCATACCATGTAAAACAAAAACAATCCATGCGATGTAATGGAAAGTTTCTGCTTAATAGGTTTATTTAATCGTCACTCTGCTTATATGAAATTGTGTGTAGAAACGAGAGCCACCTGGCTTATGAAGGTACAAACATCGCTAACATAAGTATACAATATCTATTGACAAAAAGAACGGAATAGCCCATAATATCTGTGGATATCCCTATATAGAAACCCCATGGTTCGCCCAGGAAGAAATCCCCGCAGTGATGTGGGGTTTTTCTTATCCACAGATTTTATGTTTGCTTTTTTATTTTATTGTGTATAATGATATTACTCCTTGCGTTAAAAAAGAGTGGTATGAAGACTCGCAAGGACTTCGTACAACTCTTTTTTAATTAAAGAGATAAGATGGAAGGATGAGGCTAACGCCATAATCGGAGAAATCCCCTCTTATAAGCCTCTTAAACTCCGTGTGGCAAGCCTGATGGGTTAGACAGCATTCTAACTACCTCGTACGGCAACGCGTAGACCGATAACTAATCCCTAGACGGTATCTACCAAAAACCATCCCCAATAGACCGATAAAGATGTATCCTCCTAAAGAGTAACGCACAGGTGAAATACAAGGATGAGAAAGCTAGGGAGTAAAGAGGCAGAGAGAAAACTGCAAAATCCTTTTTATAATTCAATGCTTATTAACAGGCTAAAAGCCATTCTTTTACCTCAACGGTAACGTTATGAAACATAAACTAAGAAATTCAGTAGAAGTTATAGGGTATGACAAACAATGCCCAAAATGTAATCAAAAATTACAGGTAAGAACACATAAATACTTAACAGAGAAACAAAAACGAGCTCCTTTCTTTTATGAAAAATGGTATGCCTGTATTAACCATGATTGCTACTACCAACTCAACCTAGAAGAAGATAAAGTATTTAATAAAAATGATATGGCGACTTATTTAAAATCTAAAGAGCAAGAAAGTAATTTATTGGATTTAATGAGAAATTTCTAGTTATCCCCACCGTAATACAGCAACTGTATGTATACTAACAGTAGAGCATAACCACTCTACAAAATATGGACATAACATTATTTAATAAGTATACATTACAAGTTAAAAAAAGAGGATGTTGGAGAGATGAATTTTTGGAGGAGTTTTTACAAGAAACAAATCTATCAAGGAAAGGAACAAAATGGAAACCAGTTAGCATGGCATACATGGCGAGCAAAGTATCTCATTTAAAAGAAACTAGCGACTTGTGTTACTTGCGAAGTATATGCCGAGATGCAAAAGCAAGAGGTGGAAGTTACTCTAAGGTTCTATGGGGAGCAATAAAAGTATGAGAAAATACGCATCAGTAAAAAGAAAGCATAACGAACTCATAGACAAAACAGAGCAAGAAGTATGGAAGTGGTACTGGGATGTTAAATTAACACCACATCATTTCCGTCAGAAGAAATCTAACCTATGGAGACACTATGACTGGATGTTCCTCAATGAAGTATTCGGTTACAAGCCTTCCGGGTATGTTTATGACTTATTTATTCCTAGCAATATAGAATTATGACAAACATAATTTTACCAGTACAACTCAACCCAATCTCTCGAAGAAAAGACCGAAGTGTAAAACTGAGTCTCGAGACCAGAGAACTGACTCCAAGTGAGATTTTAGCTCTCATGGCACTAGAAGGAGCAGAGATGTGGGTTCTACTATCGCACCAAAGCGAAAATTTGACCCCTGAGAGCGTTCCAAATACAAAACCCGAGCTAGGTATCAAGTCGAGGTCAGAAAGGCTCAGGGATGTCATTTTTGTCTGGTATAAGCAATCAGTTGAAAGTCAGGTATTTGTCGGGGACTTTGAAACTTTCCTAAATCAAAAACTTGACTCGATTATCGATGGGGTCAAGACAAAACTTCATGACTAGAAATGACTTTATAAAAGCAGTAGATGAGTGTGGAATTAAAAACTATCTACTTCGATACTACAAAAAAGGGAAGTATGGTACACCCGAAGCATGGCTATTTAACAATGCGACCTGGAAGAAGGGGGAGATACAGCATGGTATTCTAATCGAAGAAGGAACTATTAAAGATAAGAAGTATTTAAAAGATTATTTAGAAAACTGTTTTTAAAATGAAACATGTCAAGACAACCTACTACAACAAAGAAACAAAAACTTGGGAAACCCAAGAAGAAACAAAGTATTTCCAATCTAAAGAAAAAACTGTGGACAGAGTTTTCAATCTACATAAGAAATCGGGATAATTACATTTGCTTCACTTGTGGTAGAAAAGGAGAAGGAGGAGGAATGCACGCCGGGCATTTTATTCCAAAGTCAGTTGGTGGTAACACACTCTACTTCCACGAAGACAATGTACATGCTCAGTGTTACAACTGCAACATAAATCTAGGTGGCTGCCAATATGAGTACGGACAGAGGCTTGGTAAGGAAATGGTAGACATGCTATACAAACTAAAACAAGCCACCTTTAAGACAGACATTAACTACTATGAGGAAAAAATACAGCACTATAAAGAATTAAATGCTATCCACACATAGTACTTGCAATACATACCAAGATATGCTAGAATATACCCATGAGCAGATAACAAGGCTCTACATTATATGAAATCAACATCTTACATAAAAATCCTAATAGGTAATGACATTAGTGAGTTAGCAGAAGGAGAATACAAGCTAACCTTCGACGAAATGTTTTCAAAGTTCGGAGACAATGAGGAAATATATAAAATCATCACTCGTGCTCAGAACTATGCCAACGCAGAGAATCTTAACGAAGAAGAACTCTATGATGGTAGTTCAAAGATAGACCTTATTAACTCAGACGAGAAATTTAACTAACATGGAACAATTAACACTATTACTAGGGCTTGTAATGATTTACGCATGGTGTCACACAGGCTATCTCATGGCAACAAAGATGAAGAAACTTACTGGCTATGAAGTTTTTATTACAATAGCAGGAGCGGTAGGCTTTGCATTATACATAATGGGAACAATCAATCAATAATATGAAATTCACAGCATCCAACGTAACACAAAAAACATCATCAACAGGTAAGCCAATGTGGTCTGCACTTCTAACTGGAGAGGATGGAGCAGAGAAGCAACTTAACTTATTCGATGAAGTAAAGGAAGGCCAGGAACTTAATGGAGAACTCTATGTCAACGACAAAGGGTATACAAACTTCAAGTCAGCACAAAAAGCAGCCGGTGCAAACTTTGGCAACGCTAAGAAGGAAGAAATGATTAACAAGGTGATGGACAAGAAGTCAGACTCGATAGCCCATGCAGGGTCTATCACTAATGCCACACACTTAGTCGTAGCGATGCTTGGTGCAAACATCTACGCAGTAAAGTCAGAAGAGATGGTGAAGAACAAAGTAAGAGAGATGATTGTCTGGTATAGGGAACTCTACGAGAACCCAAACGCAGTTGCACCTTTTTAGCAACGTCATCCATTGATTATGATTTAATTGATGCGATGACAGAAACTAAACTAATGCCATTCTAATGAAAAATAAATTATCACAACGAGATAGAGTAGAGCAAAGGTTAATGTCTATGGGGTATGCAAGTAGAAACGAATACCTTGGGCTACCTTATCACAAAATACTTCGCCTTGGGGCAATAATTTGCTTACTAAGGGAATCAGGCTGGGAGATAGATACACACGATGATGGCAAGGATTGTGTGTATAAGTTAGTAAAGTGTCCGTACCAAATTAGGACAATAACATTATCAAACGGTGAAACAATTAAGCAACTATGCAAATGAATTATCTCGACAAAACAATACCAGTAGTAATAAGATTATCCCCTAAAATAAAGGATAAATGGAAGCTAGACTGTGCTAAAAAAAGGGTTACCTATGCTTCCTGGATAGAACAAAAGTTATCCACACCTAAAGAGTAGACAAGTAGCGTATCTAGCATATACTAAGTACAGAGCAATAAGCTCTACAAATATATGAACAAAGAATACTACACACAACATGGTTATAGGTCGATAACAAAGGAACAACTTATTAACAAAGTAACATTTACAAAAAGATAATGAAAAAAGAAATCACGAAGAAACCAACCAAACGTGCTCTTAACAAATCAATCAATGACATGCTTGACAAGCACTACGAATCCAAAGGCTACAGAGAATGGGATGAACCAGACCTAGACATCCCAACCTTCTACAAGCCAAAGAAGAATTACTGTTATGCTATAACTATCTCTTTATTAACCATAGCTTTCTCCATCTTACTCCTCATGTCTATGCACACAGCACAGACAGAAGCTATTAACGGATGGGTAAACTAGTATGAACGTCATAAACATAACTGTCCGTACAGATAGATGTCCTACTCCCTACGATGTACAAAGAGCAATTTGTAACCGCCAGGAACAACTAGAAGGTAGATTGCCGGACTATCCTAAGATGTCCACTCCTATTCCTTCCTGGAAACAAAAAAGCTATGGGCTGTTCCGTTCTATTGAAAGATGGGGGATGTGGGCGTAACTTATTAGCTTAGTAATAAAAAATATATGAGAGAAAAACTAACAGACTTCTTAGAAAGAGAAACAGCATTTAGAGACCCGGATGAATTTGACCACTGGATTTCCAACCTAGACACAAGTGAAGTAATTGATAGGGCAGATGAATGGATGAAAATTAGTGTAGATGGTTTACAGGAATGGCTACGAAAAAAGTATAAGACGGGGTATGTAGACGTAGAAGAAGTAATTGAGTTTATAAATCGTAAGTAGAACATTACCAACGAGGTGCATCTAAAAACCCGTTTAAGGCCGTTAGTAAACACTGTCAAATGCCTCTACAACATTTTTCAGACCTTAAACGGGGTTTCAGGTGCATCTCACAACGATGGGGATAATAATAAATTATATGAAAACAGCAACAGTATACAGAACACAAGCAAAAGGATTAAAAAGTGAACTAGAGAAAGTAAATTACAACGAACCAGATGTACCACAGTTTGAAGTATGTGTATTTACTGATGGTAGAGTTGCACAACGATGGCTTACTACTTTTGGTTCAATGGTTTGGTGGGATAATTGGGAAGTTTTGTGTGGTGTTCATATTTATGCACATCCTGACTATGGAACAAAGATTGTATGGTCAGATGGAATTACTGAAGAACTTTAACCCTCTCTCAATAAACAAATTATGAAAATATCACTTAAAGCACATGATACATATACCAATAAAAATATAGAAATTATATTGTGTGATGGTCGAGAAAATGATGATGTATGGTGGTTAGAATCGTGGTCTTCTAGTCAAGCAAACGGGAAAATTCCTGTAAGAATAGAAGGTGGAGAAGACCCAACATTTTATAGATGGTCAGACTTAAAAGATATTAAACTTGAAATCCAATGACACCAAAAGCACTAAGTAGGGAGAAAACTTGTAAAATATGTAGTAAGAAGTTTACAGGTAACGGTATTAAATACTGCTCGTATGAATGTGCATATAAAGTAATCAATTCTATGAAGAATAAAGTAGAAAAGTGTAAAGAAGTGAAATGTATCGCCTGTAATGGTAAAGGTAAAGTAAAAGTTATTATAAGGGATAAAATTTCAAATGAGAAAAAGAAAGAAATACTTAAACTTTATAGAAATGGTGGTGGTATTCGAGAAATAGCAAGAATGTTAAAGATTAAAAATCCTTATTCAGTAACTTATTATATAAAAACTTGTAACAAATAATATGTCAAAAACACACGCAACAGAGTTTGAAATGATGGCTAGTAAAAAACTAGAAGACCTAAATAAAAATATAGACTACCACGCAATTATTAGGATATACGACCTACCTAAAATGAATAGTTACAGGAAGTCAAGACTTGTCGAATGGATGCGGGAGTTAGCTGATGCAATAAATAAAGAAGAAAAACAGGAAGATTTTGACGTAGTTTATACAGTAAGAATGATGAAATAATATGGAAAAAAGAATTGAAAACTACGAAAAAGCATTACATTTAATAGGAAGTATATTTTATTACGGGAACTTCAAAGTAGAGACACCCGCTGAAGGACAATTAAAAAAATTACTTGTAAAACTTGGATTCTTTTACACGAAAGAAAGTCAAGTAATAGCAGGCTCAGAAAGATTTAAGATGGATAAATAAATATTATGCAGAATGACTATAAAATTCATTGAAGCATTACTCAAAGAACAACGTCTCGCAGTCCTAGAGGAAGTTGTAAGACAGTAAAACTATGCTAAACGACCAAGGAAATCCAATGCAAGAGTTAGTCTACAACGGAGCAACTATCAAGTTCTCAAAATACCAAAATCCTGGCACACCAGGACATCTAACAGCAGTAGCAGAGAATTACTTTAGTACAGGGAAGGAGGTGAGGGATATGGTGATTTGACAAACAATCGAACGTGGTATACTAAAACTATGGCAAGAAAAGAGCAACGAAGTAACGAAGAGAAAAAGAAACCAAAGAAAAAATGCTAAATGGCAGGAAAACCAAGTAGTCAAAGAATAACAAACGAGGACATTCTACAGATGAAACTTCTAAAAGATAGAGGTTATTCTAACAGACAGATAGCAGATATATTCAATGTAGCAAAATCAACAGTCTGGGATAATGTTTACTCGGAGAGAGGGGTAAAAATAAAACTACCAGAGTTTAGAAAGATTCAAATAGCTATAGAGGTAATAAGGATAAGGAAAGAACAAGGTAGGAACACTTTACAAGTAGCACAAGAGCTAGACATACCTTTAGGAGAAGTAAACTATATTTGGGGAACTATACATTCAGAGGTAAGTATTGTATAATTTTAATATGGAAACAGAACTGAAAGAACAGCAGGAAAACAGTAAACATCGTCTTGCTCCATACCAATTCAAGAAAGGGCAAAGTGGCAACCCAATGGGAAGACCTCCTGGTCGTTCTCTAAAGGATAGAGCAAAAGCGTATCTGGCCGGTTTAACAGATGAAGAAGCTATAGAATACTTTGAAGGGATGGATAAGAAGGTTGTGTGGGAAATGGCAGAAGGTAAAGCAGAAGCGAAGGTTGATATTCCACCAGGAGGAGAACTATCAGCATTACTTGTAAAATTCATAGATGCAGGAAAAGATAGTTGAAATCCCAATAGAGTATAAAAGACTCTTCGATAAGGATTGGAGAGAGGCTGCTGTTTATGGCGGTCGTTTCTCGTTAAAGTCACATACTGTAGCCAGGTATCTTCTCATAAGAGCTAGAATGGCTAAAACTAGAGTGGGATGCTTCCGTGAGTTTCAAAACTCTATTACTGAGTCATCACACCAACTACTAGCAGACCTTATAAAGCAGTACGAACTAACAGACTTTGAAGTAACGATTAACTCAATCATAAACAAAGTAAACGGCTCAGATTTTATATTCAAAGGACTACACCACAACGAGCAGTCAGTAAAGTCTATTGAAGGAATAGATATAGCATGGGTAGAAGAAGCACAGACCATCTCAAGGGAGAGTATCGAGGTGCTTACTCCTACAGTTAGAAAGCCTGGCTCACAGATTATATATACATACAACAGACTATTAGAAGATGACCCAGTGCACCAAAGACTGGTGGTAGAAGGAAGACCAAACACACTCATAATCAATGTAAACTACGACATCGCTATCAAGTACAAGATGATGCCGGATGTTATCAGGTTGGAGATGGAGGATGACAGGGATAAAAGACCAGCACTATACCGTCATAAATGGCTAGGTGAACCAAACTCAATGGAGCTTAAAATCTATAGAGATTGGGCTTTCATAGATGAGATACCACACGAAGCAAGATTGGAGCGTTATGGGCTAGATTTTGGTTATTCTAACGACCCAGCGGCTATCGTGGCTGTTTATAAGTATAATGGGGGCTTCATATTCGATGAGATATTCTATAAGACTAAGTTTTTTAACAATCAACTAGCAGACTTTATAAAAGCACAAGAGAAGCAAGCATTAGTTATAGCTGACTCCTCAGAGCCAAAGTCGATAGATGAAATGGCCCTGTTTGACGTGAGTATCATGGGAGCTAAGAAAGGTGCTGACTCAGTACGACATGGTATCTCAATGATGCAAGCACAGAGAATCTCGGTAACTAAACGCTCACATAACCTTATCAAAGAATATAAGAGTTACCTATGGAAGACAGACAGAGATGGAAAGATAATTGCTGGTGTGCCAGAAGGAGGTAACGACCATGCTTTAGACGCGGCTAGATATGCTATGGAGGATTTGAACATAGACACCGAGCCATCTGCTATAGAAAAGTACATGCTACAACAAGCAAGAATGAATGCAGGTAACAATTACGCCAAGTAATCGACCACTTATATACTCATTCTATGACAGATTACAAAATCAAATCGTACCTAGACGACATTATTGAGTCTTACAATGAGCCGATACAAAGAATAGATGGTCTTGTCCGTAATCCAAAGGATATAATCAGGACAGTAGAGTTCTACTCACTAGACCAATTCCTATCTGGGGACAAAGATGCTTTGGGACGTGAAAAACCTTTTATAAACCACGGTAATTCAAGAGTACGAGTAGCCAAGACAGCTACAGACATAGACGTTAAAGATATTAAGTACGAGCCTGACACACTAGAATACTCAGTAGAAGCGATGCTTATTAACCATGAGCTATATAAATACCTCAAGGAGTCTAACTTCTCTCTTACCTTGAACGAAATGGGGCTAACACGACCTAAATATGGTGGTGTTCTTGTTAAGAAATGCGAAGAGGAAGATGGACTAGAGATAGAAGTAGTTGATTGGGTAAACGTAGATTTTAACCCTTCTTCTATTGAGGACTCAGTAATCATCGAAACCCACTACATGGAGCCTTCGGAAGTAATTAAGAAAGCAGAAGTATGGAATGGCTATGATGATGTCATGGAAGCTGTGAAAGCTCACGCTAAGGCTAACAAGAACAAGCCAAAGGCTATGGAAATTAAGGAAGTTACAGGGGAGTTTCCATACTCTTTTGACCCTGACCTAGAAGTAACCGAGAAGAACGACATGAAGTTCAAGACTATGTGTTTCTATATCGCCGTAGTGAATAACAAGAAGTATCTACTCTATAAGGAGGATTTGGAGGATGACGAAGACAAGTACAAGTACCTAGCATGGGAGAAGATAGGCGACGGTCTAGGCCGTGGAGTATGGGAGGAAGGCTTCCAATCTCAAGTGTGGATTAACGACCAGTACATTCAAATGAAAAACGCCCTAGACCTAGCTGGTAAGGTATTTACTAAAGGAAGTGTGAAAGGACTAGGCAACGCTATCGTAGGCGTAGATAACGGACACCACTTTGAGTTGAAGCCTAATGAGACAATGGATGCGTTCCAGCTCTCTACAGCAGCACTTCCACAGTTTGAAAACCTTATCACACAGTTCTCTAATGAATATAACCGTATCTCCTCAACTTATGACGCTAATACAGGAGAGCAACCACCATCAGGAACGCCACTTGGGCAGACACAGATACTCAATCAAGTAGCTAACTCACCGTTCCAGTATCAGCAAGAAGTATGGGGTATATGGCTTAACGAAATACTCAATGACTGGATTCTCCCAGAAGTTAAGAAACGTATTTTAAAAGACCACAACCTAGTATCAGACTTCTCAGACGAAGAGTTGGACATAATTGATAAGGATATCGTGGCTGACCATACAAACAACGTAATCATCAACAAAATTCTCGATGAACAGGTTGTTCAAGATGGGGAACAACAAGCTATCGCAGGACAAGTAAAAAGTGACCTTATGGCTCGTCATGGTAAGAAGCGAGAGATTAAGATACCAAAAGGTTACTTGGACATCGAAGGCAAGATAACAGCGAATATCACAGGCGAGTTAAAGAACAAAGGAGCAATCCTACAGTCTTTGGACTCTGTGTTCAAGACAGTTGTGTCATCATTCAATCCGATGACAGGTCAGTATGCGGCGTTGCAAGACCCAACTCTCAAGAAAGTCTTTGCACAAATTGTAGAAATGTCAGGTATTCCTTTCAGTTCTGCACAATTATCAACAACAGGAGCATCGCCAACAAGTATGGCAGCCCAAGCAACAACAGTCCCAGCGATGGGTTAAATATATGTCATTACAAGATGAACTTAACAGAAAAAATGGGACAACAGGACTTTCTATAAGAGATTGCCTTAAAACTCTTGCTGGGGGTGACCCAAATAGAAGTACGACAGAACTTGCAAATGCTTATTCTGTTACGACTGGTAAAACTACCCAGGAGGCTCTTAACATAAAAGCAGGAATAAACCTGGCCACGCAAGAATTGCTTACAAAACAAGATGCCGCTAAACTATTATAATGACAGACCTACTAAGACAATTTAACGGCGATATTTCTACAAAAGAACAACTAATTGATTTTATACATGAACATATCAATTCCACCGCTATTGAAAAAATGTATAAAGGAGATAGTGTCGCTCACATCAAAGATGCTAAAGAACTTATCGACGGTGCTTTTGACCTTTTGGAAGAAATGTATGGTATCAAAGTAAAACAAGATGCCCCTACCAACCAAGCAAAATAACTATAACGACCCACAAGAGAGGGAAAGACTACTAGAACAATATGCTGGTATTTTCCCACATGCAATCAAGCAGTTCGGCGAGACCATGAAGAAGCAAATAAACAAACCCAAAAAGAATTACTCAAGATAACCGACCACTTGTATACTAGTAGTCAAGAGTTATCGTTCTCCGCCAAAAACGACTAACAAAAGTGTATCGTTCCATCCTGAACGTTTAATGCAAATTATCATTTCATGCAAGAAGAAAATGAACAGGCTCCAGTTGATGTAGTAGAGCAGGAAGAAATAACATCAGAGGAAGCAGAAGAATCTAACGACGAAACTGTAACCCTCACAAAGTCAGAGTATTCTAAACTAAAGCGACAAGCGATTGCATATAAAGCAAATAAAAGCGAGAAGCCAGAAGTAAAGGAAACTCAGACCACTACTAACGCAATCTCCGAAGAGGACATTGAGGTAAAGATACTGATTAGTCAGGGAGTAGACGCAGAATTACTAGAAGAGATGAAAGCACTTGCTAAGGTAAGAGGTAAATCAATTCTAAGTATTCAAAATGACCCAATACTCATAGCAATGAAGGAGGCAAAAGAGGAGGAAGCTCGTAAAAAGGCTGCACGACTCGGAGTTTCAAAAGGTTCATCTACAGTAAAGGCAACAAAATCTACAACAACCCCTGGTTTATCAGAAGAAGACCATAAAGCACTTTGGAAGGAGCAAAACTTTAAGTAACTAAACTATTCGGAAGTTATTTGATTACTCAATTATGAATTCTAAAGACTCCAAAGGTAGGTTTGTAAAAGGGTTCTCTCATAATAAGGGCAAGAAAATGTCTGAGGAAACTAAACTCAAAATTAGCCTTGCTAAGAAAGGGAAGCCAAGCAAATCACCAACAAAGTTCACAAGTGAAAGCACTCTAGGTGAAAAACATTGGAACTGGAAAGGAGGACAAACAAAGGAGCAGAGAAGTTGGCAGAAGAACAGGAGAAACCATTCTAAAAGAGCTAACGGTGGAAGCCATACTCTTTATGAGTGGGAGACACTCCTGGCTCAGTACAACTGGACATGCCCCTGTTGCCACAAGAATAAAGTAAAGTTAAGTATTGACCATATTATTCCACTCTCAAAAGGGGGGAGTGATAATATAGAAAACATACAACCACTTTGCTTGTCTTGTAACCTTAGAAAGCATACTCGAGTAATCAAATATATAAAGAATAATTAACAAACGTGGCTCTCGGAACAAACGGAATGGGTGCTGGTGTCGGTGGTTCATTGACAGCAGACATCCCTCTACTTTGGGGACAGAAAGTTAACGACTATTTTCGTTATAATCTCTCCCTAGCACAGTTCTTCATCGACCGTTCAGAAGAACTAGCAGACGGTGGTAGTGACGTATACACTCCAAACATCGTAGCGATGTCAACAGCTACAAAGACCAACAACTCACAGGTCACTCTTAACAACCCAATTCAGACCAAAGTGACACTTACTGTGTCAACTTGGAAGGAATCAAGTTTTGTTATTGAAGACCGTGAAATGGCACAACTCAAGAAGTCTTACTACCTACAGGACAAGTTTGCAAAGTCTTGTGCTTGGGAAATTGCCCAAGACCTCGATGATGCAATCGCAGCACAGTTCACTAACTTTACTCTAGCTAACCAAATCCTTGGTTCAGGTACAGCAAACGTAGCAGACTCTTCTCTTCTTGCAGCCATCGCTATCTTGGAGTCAACTGGAGTTGATGTGTACGGTGGTGATACAGCATTCATCTTCCACCCAAACACTTTCTACCGACAGATTGGTTCAGTAGACAAGCTTACTCTATGGCAGAACACACAGACTGAACTCCCACGAGTTAAGGCTCCAACACGTTCTCTCTACAGTATTCCTGTTATCGTTTCTCCAGCAGTTCCACTTGGAGCTGGTGCAGCACAAGAATCAGGTGCTCGTCTTAACATGCTTGCACATAAGGACTCAATTCATTGGGCTCGTATGTCAATGCCAGTTAAGGCAACATCAGGATTTGTTGGAAGTGAAGGTGTACGCGTACAGCAATCATACGTCCAGGAATACCTTGGAGAACTGGTTTCTGTCGACCTTTGTTACGGTGTGGTACAGAACCGAACTGACTCAGCAGTCAAGATTCGTAGTCATTCCGTAGCAAATGGGTTATAATTGACGACTTGTCAAGTTTCTTGTATAACAATTACCACCATTATGGTGGTTTTTGTTTGCTTTTATAATCGACAGTATGTATACTGTAGGTATGGAAAAGAAAAGACGTAGATTTAATAAAATAGAAGACAGGTTAGATGCTTACATAAATAAAACAGATACTTGCTGGCTATGGACTGGCGATTTGTTCGGTTCAGGGTATGGTAGACTCTCTATAGGTGGAGGAAAACAAATACGAGCACACAGGTACATATATGAGCAAAAGTATGGGGTCATACCGGAAGATATGTGTGCTCTCCATAAGTGTGATGTTCGTAACTGCGTCAACCCAGACCATTTATATATAGGTGACAAAAAAGACAATATGCAGGATTGTTTGAGTCGGGGAAGGCATAAATATATAACTCTTAGAGGGACAGACAGCCCAAATAGTAAAACCTCAAAAGAAGATGTTGAGGAAATAAAAAGGATGTGGGCGACGGGTAACTATTATCAAAGAGAAATAGGTGAAAAGTTTGGAATTTCTCAAGTTTCTGTAAGTAGGATATTATTAGGATATTCATATAATCAATAAATGACAGTAAATATTGGTACTTTGTACCGTAAAAGAACGGTTCGTAGGTTGGATGGTTCGGTTAGAGATATGATAGATGAGGCTAACGGTGGGGTAATTATTGCTAACGGTAGGGTAGTAAATGAGGAAGTAGTAAAGGAAATTAACGCTAAGGAGGCTGACAGGAAGAACTCAGCTACAGAAGCTACGCAGGTACACATTGCTCCTGAGGTAGCAGAACAGAGGACAGCAGCCCCCTCAAAGATGCAAGAGCTAGAGAAACGTATTGACTCACAGGATGCCAAGTTAGACGCTATTTTAGCGGCACTAAAGAAATGAAAATCTACTTTATCCAAGGAGATTACAACTTTTGCTACTACTACAGAGGATACCTGCCTGGTGTTTACTCCAGTAACTACGTTGTAGCAGACTTCCTCCAGGGGGCAACTTCGCTTTCAGGGGAACAAATGAAAGAGCGTGCCATGAAGTGTGATGTTATTTGTTTTCAAAGACCTTCTGGTAAGGCAGCCTTAGACCTGGCTAAAGTGTTAAAGAAAGCTGGCAAGTATATTATCTTTGACAACGACGATACTTATGCCGGTGTTCCTCTCCACAGGTTAGAAAACGAGAAGCAAGTACAGGTAGCTAAGGAGATTAATGCACGTCTAAACGAGTTTTGTGCCTTTGCAGACGGTGTTACAACAACCACACAGGTACTAGCAGATGAGTACAAGCAATGGAACCCAAATGTAGCTGTCCTAAAGAATTGCATAGACCCCGTAGATGAGTTTGTGTGTAAAAAGAATGATACAGGCAAGTTTAGGGTGGGATTGATAGGTTCTGTCACCTCAAATGATGACTATTTCCACATTAAGGAGCAAATACGAGAGCTAGACGCTAGAGGCGATGTCACAATCGTCATCTTGGGGGTCTTAATGTCCAACGGAAAGCTAATGGCTCGTACAATGAAGGAAGACTACGACTTTTGGGTAACTTTGAAGAACATAGAGTGGCATAAGGCTTGCAACGTAACAGAATATATGTACAACTTGTCACAGCTTGCCCTCGACCTTGCCATCATCCCCCGAAAAGACCACTATTTCAATAAGTGCAAGAGTAATTTAAAGTTCTTGGAGATGTCTTTACTCAAGATTCCAGTCTTAGCACAGTCATTTCCTGATGGGTTATCCCCATACGAACAGGATAAGGATTACTGCACACTTGTCACGGACAATTCTAAGTGGTACTCTACAATCATTAACATTAAAGACAATTATGCTCCATACAAAAACCTAGCACAAAAAGCACACGACTACGTTTTGAAGGAATACAACATTAAAACTTACGCCCAAGAATGGGTAAAACAAATAGAAAACCTATGCAAATCAGCAAAGAAATCCTAAGTGAGAAGAATTACGAAGGGACAAGACTTATCGAGATTACAGACGAGACAGTTATTTCACTTAATAACCAGAGAAAAGAGCTTTTAAAGGAAGGAGAACCAATCCTCAAGGAAATGGAGAAGCTATCACCACCACTCGATGCTTTTTATATCAAATTGAAGCCTGTCGAGGAAGAAAGAGCAAAGATTAAGGAGGAAATGCAACCAGCTTACGACGCTTACCACGAAAAGGTAGAGGAAATGGACAAAGTGTACCAGAAAGGTCAGCTTGTATCGAACAAGATGCAACCACTTATCAACGCTATTGTAAAACCACAGCTAGGAGAGTTTGAAACAGCAAAGACTCTAGTGGAAAAGGATGGCAAATTGTTTGTCGAAGTCATTGACGAAATAGAAGAAAAAGTGAAAGCTGTTAGGGCTAACAAGAAATAACATGAAGAGACTGTTGCTTGGCGGTTTTATTGGTGGTATAATAAGGACATGGAAAAAATATGCCCATGTGGTAAACAATTCTACTGTCCGACGTATCTTATTGTTAGAAAGAAATACTGCTCTAAAGAATGTTTTTACATTTACCGGCCGAAAGGAACCGCTAAAGGTCTTAAATATAAGATTGTTAAAATCAACCCAGGGTGGATTAAGAGGGGGCAAAGATTATCTCCAGGCACAGAGTTTAAAAAAGGAGATGGGTGGAAAGGAGACGACGTTGGGTATTCTGGGATTCATGATTGGGTTGAAAAACAACTTGGGAAACCAAGAAGATGTGAAAGTTGCCTTACAACAGAGGCTAAGAAGTATGATTGGTCTAATAAGAGTGGGGATTATAAAAGGGATATTAACGACTGGCAACGCTTATGCGTAAGATGCCATTTTTACTATGACAAAAATAAATTTGGAACAAGAGAAAGTTTCCACAGGTAAGAAAAGGTTACTGTGTACCGGAGTCGGAGGTAGTATAGGATGCCACACTCTCATTCATTTTCTTCACAACACAGACTGGCACATCATAGGGACTGATTCATTCCGCCATAAAGGTTGGATGGATAGAGTAACTGAGGTGCTGAAGGAACATCCTGAGTACAAAGAACGAGTAACCATCATCACCCACGACCTCCTGGCTCCGTTCTCAGAGTTTACTAAGAAGAAGATAGGACACGTTGACTATATAATCTCAATGGCAGCACTCTCAGACGTAGAGGCTTCTATTCATAACGCCCCAGAGTTTATTCTAGGGAACACAGCTATCGTAGTGAATATGTTAGAGTACGCCAAAGAAGTCAAACCAGAGGCGTTTATCCAAATCTCTACCGACGAGGTGTATGGGGCTTCCACAAAAGACCAGGCTTACGAAGAGTGGTCTCCTATTGTTCCGTCTAACCCCTACTCAGCCTCTAAGGCATGCCAAGAAGCTATCGCAATCTCATACTGGAGAACCTACGGAGTTCCTGTTGTTATCACAAATACCATGAACAACTTTGGCGAGATGCAACAGGGGTCTAAATATCCAGCCATGCTACAGAAGTGGATTGCTAATGATGAAACAGTTATTATCCATGGAGAACCAGATGGAGAGATAGGCACTAGGTACTACATCCACTCACGAAACCATGCAGATGCTCTCCTCTTCATTCTAAAAAAAGGAGCACCTTACATGCACCAAGGAGGACAAGTAGACAAGCCTGACAGATACAACGTGGTAGGTGACAAGCAGCTTTCTAATCTAGAACTTGCCGAGGTAACGGCTAAGCTCATGGGGAAGGAACTAAAACACAAGATAGTAGTTGACTTCCACAAGACACGACCGGGGCATGACAGGCACTATGGTCTAAATGGGGACAAATTAAAGAACTTAGGCTGGAACCCACCAGTAGACTTTGAAACCTCACTCAAGAACACTATCAAGTGGCAGGAAAATAACCCAGACTGGCTTAAATGATACCAATAACAAAATTCTCAGGGCGTTTGGGCAATCAACTAAACTTATGCTATAATTACCCAATGGTATCATTTAATGATTTAACAGGAAAAAATTTTGGCAGGTGGAAGGTTATTGGGTTTAGCTATAGAAAAGAACTACAAAAGCATAATTACCAAATGTGGGATTGTTTGTGTGAGTGTGGCGAGAAAAAGATTGTTGAAGGTTCTTCCTTAAAGAAGGGAAATTCTGTTTCATGTGGGTGTTTTAGGATAGAAACAATACCAAAAGGTAATAAACATTACGAATGGAAAGAAAAAGGACTGGGGTATTGGGGTGTCCACCACTGGTTAAGAAAGACTTTTGGAAAAGCAAATAAATGTGAAGGGGAAAGATGCCGAAATAATAGTAGTAATTACCAGTGGGCGAAATTAAAAAATAAGGGGTATGAGAGAAACCGTGATAATTTCATTATGCTATGTCGCTCTTGTCATTCTCTTTATGATGGGGCAAGCAAAAACCTTCCATGATAAACCCAGATAGACTTTTTGGTAGACTAGGGAACAGGCTTTTCCAGTTTGCCTATGTTTACGCACAAATGAAACGAGGCAGGATACCAGACGTATATGTGCAGAACAATGAGTATTTTGATGATTACAAGGAGGAAATAAGAACACTCTTTGGCGATGGCTTAGGGCATGTAGATAAGGTGGCTATTCATGTGCGAAGGGGGGACTATGTGAACAATTCGTTCTATGTAGACTTAACGAAGACAGACTACTACCAAAGAGCCATGGCACTATTCCCAGGTGAACATTTCCTAGTATTCTCAGACGACATAGAATGGTGCAAAGAGCAAGATATGTTCAAAGGATGTTCGTTTAGTGAAGGCCACGACGAAGTGAAGGATTTAAACATCATGGCATCATGTAAAGGTGTCATTATGGCTAACTCCTCTTACTCTTGGTGGGGTTCTTACCTGTCAAAAGGCAAGGTAGTTGCTCCTTCAATTAAAAATCTATGGTATACTGATAAAGTTATTAGAACGAACGTACCAAAATCATGGATTCAAATAGAATGTTAGATATAAAAAATTATGAAGGGCTTTATGCTGTATCGACTACAGGCAAAGTGTGGAGTTATCCTAAATATAACGGGGTCGGTTTCCGAGAAGGTAGATGGCTAAAAACTTTTATCCATCGTGGGTATGAATATGTTACTTTGACAAAAGATTCTGTACAAAAAAAGTACTTAATACATCGTTTAGTGGCTCAATCTTTCTTAGAAAATAATCTTCTTAAAAAAGAGGTAAATCACATAAATGGAATTAAACACGATAACAGAGTTGGTAACTTAG
>OFSE01000200.1_pt1 | contig 20307 bp, 20 predicted proteins | sample 1543261 | NCBI WGS metagenome assembly OFSE01 (sample SAMN07774225, study PRJEB24372) | wastewater metagenome | isolation source: Exp Tend VB 50WW | collected 2016-02 | reverse complement strand
GCGTCTTCTTACCCTTTGTTTGCTGACCCCAAGGGGATACAGGGTGACGTCCAGCAGCAGTCCTACCCTCACCACCACCATGTGGATGGTCTACTGGATTCATCACGACACCGCGAACGGTTGGACGGACACCACGCCAACGCATAGCACCAGCTTTACCAATTTTACGAAGATTGTGCTCACCATTACCCACTTCGCCAACAGTGGCGCGACATTCAATGTGGATGCGACGCACTTCGCCTGAGCGCAAACGGACTTGCGCGTAGGTACCATCACGAGCCATCAACACGACGCCAGCACCTGCGGTGCGCGCAATTTGCGCACCTTTACCAGGCAACATTTCCACACAATGCATCGTTGTGCCCACTGGAATGTTTCGAATCGGCATACAGTTACCAGATTTGATTGGCGCTTGCGAACCATTCATCACCTGATCACCAGCAGCCATTCCTTTGGAAGCAATAATGTACTGACGCTCACCGTCTGCATAGCACAACAAAGCAATGTGCGCAGTGCGATTTGGGTCGTATTCGATACGCTCAACCGTCGCTGGAATACCGTCTTTAGTGCGCTTAAAGTCTACCAAACGATAATGCTGTTTGTGTCCACCACCAATATGACGGGTAGTGATGTGGCCATTATTATTACGGCCAGCAGTCTTTGATTTTTTCTCAAGCAATGCAGCAAACGGACGCCCTTTATACAAACCTTCCGTTACCACTTTTACCATGCCACGTCGCCCAGGCGAGGTTGGCTTCATCTTTACGAGTGCCATAGTTATGCCCCCTCTGTAAAGTTAATTTCCTGACCCGGCTTCAAACATACGAACGCTCTGCGTGTATGATTGCGGCGACCATTAAATTTACCAGTACGTTTTTGTTTACCCATACGGTTTGCCACCTGAACCGATTCAACTTGAACCTTAAACAGAAGCTCGACCGCAGCTTTAATTTCTGGCTTTGTAGCATCCTGCATCACCAAAAATACGACCTGCTCATTCTTTTCAGCAACCATGGTTGCCTTCTCAGAAATTACCGGCGCCAACAACACCTTCATCAGGCGCTCTTCACTATGCTTAACTAATGAGTTCATGCCAGCATCTCCTCAATTTTTGCTAAAGCTGGCTTCGTGATCAACACTTTCTTATAGAAAACCAAAGAAACTGGATCTGCGTAGCGCGGCTCAACAACTAAAACATTGACAAGATTGCGTGCTGCCAACATTAGATTTTCATTGAAATCTTCAGTTATCACCAAGACGGAATCAAGACAACCCATCGCCTTTAATTTATCTGCAAGCAATTTTGTCTTTGGCGCATCAACCACCAAAGTATCAACAACACAAAGACGACCTTCGCGTGCCAACTGAGACAATATTGAACAAACTCCAGCGCGATACATCTTTTTATTCACTTTGTGTGAAAAATTTTCGTCAGGAGAGTTAGGGAATGCACGACCACCTCCGCGCCACAATGGCGAAGACGACATACCTGCGCGAGCACGACCAGTACCTTTTTGACGCCAAGGCTTTTTAGTGGTGTGATGAACATCATCACGACCCAATTGCTTACGATTACCACTACGCGCATTTGCTTGGTAAGCCACTACAACTTGATGAATCAACGCTTCGTTGTATTCACGGCCAAAAATCGTATCAGGCGCAACCACCTCTGCACCAAACTGACCCTCAGCATTTAGGAGCTTCAGTTCCATAATTAAGCCCCCTTCTTATTTTTAACTTTGATCGCAGGAGACACGACAACACGACCGTTTTTTGCGCCTGGCACAGCACCCTTCACCAACAGCAATTGACGCTCCGCGTCAATGCGGGCGATTTCCAAGTTTTGCACCGTCCGAGTAACATCACCCAAGTGACCAGTCATACGCTTACCCGGAAATACTCGACCAGGATCTTGCGCCATACCAATCGAACCTGGAACATTATGGGAACGAGAGTTACCATGTGATGCGCGGCCCGAGGCAAAATGATGGCGCTTGATCGTGCCAGCATAGCCCTTACCAATAGTAACGCCCTGAATATCAACCATTTGACCCGCCTCGAACATCCCAACAGGCACAACATCGCCTGCCTTCAATTCGGCAGCCTTAACAGTATCAACACGGAATTCTTTTAGAACGGATCCAGCTTCCACGCCCGCTTTTGCGAGGTGACCTGCAGCCGCTTTTGTAACGCGAGATGCACGGCGCTGACCGTATGTAACCTGAACTGCGGAATACCCGTCAATTTCAGGAGTTTTGATTTGCGTCACGCGGTTGTTCGACACATCTAATACTGTGACTGGAATTGAATCTCCATCATCAGTAAAAATGCGCATCATACCAACCTTGCGACCAACTAGGCCCAAGCTCATTTTTTTCTCCATTCTCACCTACGATTGGGTGAGGCTGATAAATTAATAAACTCGGTTAGAAGTTCACCTATCTAACCGAGCCTTCGATTATAACGTGTAAATTTTTACTTTACAAGAATAATTATTTGAATCTTTTAAAAATTATGGTATGTCGCTTTACTAATATGGGCACGCCAGAATTTTTAACACTTCGTATCTCACTGAAGTTTAATTTCCACATCTACGCCGGCTGGAAGATCTAACTTCATTAATGCATCAACAGTTTTATCTGTTGGATCAACGATGTCCATTAAACGCTGATGTGTCCGAATTTCGAATTGGTCACGCGAGGTCTTATTGACGTGAGGCGAACGCAAAACGTCAAAACGCTGAATACGTGTTGGCAAGGGAACTGGGCCCTTGACTACCGCGCCAGTACGCTTTGCAGTTTCTACGATTTCCAATGCCGATTGATCGATCAGCTTGTAGTCAAACGCCTTTAGGCGAATACGGATTTTTTGATTTGTTGACATATTTTTTCCTAAAAAGAACGGGCGATGAGTTTTTTAAAAAACCCACCGCGTAAATTACAAAGAGCGAGTCACTAACGAACTAAATTACGTTTAACTTGGATTACCCAGCGATAATTTTAGCAACAACACCGGCACCAACAGTACGACCGCCTTCGCGAATCGCAAAGCGCAAGCCTTCTTCCATCGCGATCGGGTTGATCAACTTGACTGTGATGGAGACGTTATCACCTGGCATTACCATTTCTTTATCCTTCGGCAACTCGATCGAGCCAGTTACGTCCGTTGTACGGAAGTAGAACTGTGGGCGATAGTTGTTAAAGAATGGTGTGTGACGACCACCTTCGTCTTTTGACAGGACGTAGATTTCACCCGTGAAGTGGTCATGCGGCTTGATCGTGCCTGGCTTTGCCAATACTTGACCGCGCTGGATGTCTTCACGCTTGGTACCACGCAAGAGTACGCCGACGTTGTCGCCTGCTTGACCTTGGTCGAGCAATTTGCGGAACATTTCAACGCCTGTGCAGGTTGTTTTAACGGTGTCTTTAATACCGATGATTTCGATTTCCTCGCCGACTTTGATGATGCCGCGCTCGATACGACCAGTAACAACGGTGCCGCGACCAGAGATGGAGAAGACGTCTTCTACTGGCAACAGGAAGGCGCCATCGACTGCGCGCTCTGGTGTTGGGATGTAGGTGTCGAGTGCTTCAGCCAATTTCATGATGGCTTCTTCACCCAATGGACCCTTGTCGCCTTCGAGGGCTAATTTGGCAGAACCTTGGATGATAGGCAAGTCGTCGCCTGGGAATTCGTACTTGGAGAGTAATTCACGGACTTCCATTTCAACGAGTTCGAGCAATTCTGCGTCATCAACCATGTCGCATTTGTTCAAGAATACGATGATGTAAGGTACGCCGACTTGACGCGCCAAGAGGATGTGCTCACGTGTTTGTGGCATTGGGCCGTCAGCTGCTGAGCAGACGAGGATCGCGCCGTCCATTTGTGCCGCGCCTGTGATCATGTTTTTAACATAGTCAGCATGGCCTGGGCAGTCAACGTGGGCGTAGTGACGTCCTGCTGTTTCGTATTCTACGTGCGCTGTGTTGATGGTAATACCACGCGCTTTTTCTTCTGGCGCTGCATCAATCTGGTCGTAGGCCTTCGCTTCGCCGCCAAATTTCTTTGACAATACTGTGGCGATCGCCGCTGTCAGTGTGGTTTTACCGTGATCGACGTGACCAATTGTGCCTACGTTGACGTGCGGCTTGGTGCGCTCAAACTTACCTTTTGCCATTTTAGACTCCTAACGATTGATGAGAACTCAGGCACACGCCCGACAAATTAAACCTAAAAACTGTCTTGGTGCCCTTGACGTGGATTGAACACGTGGCCTCTCCCTTACCAAGGGAGTGCTCTACCACTGAGCTACAAGGGCAGCTTTTGCACTAATATCCACGTGCAAAGAAAAACTTGGAGCGGGTGAAGGGAATCGAACCCTCGTCATAAGCTTGGAAGGCTTCAGCTCTACCATTGAGCTACACCCGCAGGGCTACCACTTCTGCCGCAATAATTCTTTCCTGGTGGAGGGGGCTGGATTCGAACCAGCGTACTCAGAGAGAACAGATTTACAGTCTGTCGCCTTTAACCACTCGGCCACCCCTCCGCAGGGAACCCCGAATTATGGAGATGTTTAAATCAACTGTCAACAGCTTTTTGCAATTGGGCATTAAAATTTACCTTCTTTTTTTGATTCAGGCAGTCGCCAAATCGCGTTGGCTAGGCACGATGCCGCAGACAGTGCGCATACGACGGCAAGGCGAAGTAACAACGCCAACCTCTGTTTTGCGTCAGTCCTATTGATATTGATAATGCTGATCCAGTTTAGATTGCAGCTTGGTAAGTAGCGACAGCCGCCATCAGCCTGGCCTACATTGATTGATATTTGATTTATAATGCCCACTCTTACTCATTAGGGAGTAGCCGCTTTCCGCAGCAACGCAGCAAGAAAGAGGCGCATCAACATACTTGATTGAAAGCATAGTGACATCCGCTCTCAATTATGGTGCGCTTAATCAATTTCGTCTTCTGACGATTCTGATCTGGCAAGACTTTTGATGTAGGCATTTCCACTTCCAAGGATGGGCGGGGGATGCTTATGTCATTCGTCATTTCGCCCGTCCAACATCAAAAATCATGGAAGCTTTTTTTGTTTCAACCTTGACGGTTGCCATCGGTGAAATTGGCGACAAAACACAATTACTGGCCTTACTATTGGCGGCGCGCTATAAAAAGCCGGTGCCGATTATTTTAGGCATTCTGGCCGCCACGCTGGCCAATCACGCACTGGCTGGTTTGCTGGGGCATTGGGTGGTGACCCAGATTCCGGCAGATTGGCTACGCTGGGCGCTTGGTTTGTCGTTTTTTGGAATCGCTTTGTGGACATTGAAACCAGATGAAATGGATGACACCAGTATCAATCAAGGGCGCAATGATGCTTGGTCGGGCATTTTCATATTGACTTGCATCACTTTTTTTCTGGCTGAGATCGGCGATAAAACGCAAATTGCCACCGTTGCACTGGCCGCCAAATACAGCAATCTGCCACTGGTGATTGCTGGCACCACGTTGGGCATGATGATTGCTGATGTGCCAGCGGTGTTGCTAGGCAAGATTGCCGCGCCAAACTTTCCCTTTAAGATTGTGCGCTGGATTGCTGCCGGCCTATTTGCTTGCTTGGGCGCACTAGCCTTACTGAATTTAGGTACGGATTGGTTGTAAGCACTGCCACGCTTTAAAAGGACGGTCTAATATTGGACTAAAAAATGTCCAAAACTAGACCGTTGCACGCCTCAAAATGCGCTAATCGTGACTTGAAAGCGATTTTTAAGTTATTTTAGATAATTTTATATACTATGCCGTGTATTTAAAAAGACGCTTATCAATAAAGCGGGAAATGCACAATAATTACCTATACTCCCTATTTTTTAAAATTCATGGCTTCATTTATTTTGCCTGCGGGCAGCGTTGTTAAATTCGGTTGTCTGAGCACCGCCCTGTATCCTGCCTTGCGCCAAGGGATCGCCCCTGATGTGCCGCGCTGCCAGTTTCAATTGGGTGCGCAGCTTCTTCAATATACGCAATCTAAGGGCATCGATATCGGCGAGCTAATGGCTTATTTTGGCGCGTGTATGGAGTTCATCGATGCCACCAGCCAATTACATGACGCGCATCAGGATGTCATGGCCAATTTTGTCGAGGCCTTGCAACAAGCACATGGCGAGAAACCGCGCATGCCGGAGCTAGAAGCCATCGCCGCACAAGCTGGCTTGCCTGTGATTCTGGAAATCCAGTTACAGGAAGATTGTGAAATGCAGTGCGACGAGCGCTTTGTCAGTGACGACAATGCCGAGCTCAGTTGGAAACAATGGCGCAGTGGCCGCTTGCAAACCAGCAATGGCGTGCCTGCCGCGTGGATCAAGCAATTTTATTTCCCGCGTTTATTGGATTTTCGTGATGTCAGCAATACCAAAAACCCGCGCAGTCTGGAACAAACCACCGATGCCGCTTTGCTGGTCGGCGGCTTGATGCAGGCGTGGCACAAAGATTCGCCGGGGGAATTATTGTTGGCGTTTCGACGTCAATATAAACGCGTAAATTTTTCGCAATCGAGCCCGTTTAACGACACCGCATTAGAACGATTTTTTAATCTCAACGCGATGCTAGATCCCGCCACTCGCTTGTTGAATCAAATGACGCTGTGGCAAGACATCATGGCGCTAGCGCGCAAACAATCGATTCCTTTAGCCGAGTAATTAAGCAAGTAATGCCTCTGTACCGGCTAGGGGACGACATGGCGCTTCACAAAAAACAAGGCCGCGCCTATCGTCATCAAGATGCCGCCAAAAAAACGATTTTGCCGCTGCACATGCCGCGCTTCACCCAGCCATGCTTGCATGCGCGAAGCAGCAAATGCATAGCCATGCATCACCACCAAATCGATACAACACATGGTGGCACCCAGAATCACTAATTGTGGCAGTAATGGGGCATCTTGCTGAATAAACTGCGGCAATACCGCGACCATGAAAATAATCCCTTTGGGATTGGTCGCGTTGGTAAAAAACCCGGTTAAAAAGCGTTTGCGCCAGTTAGGTAATACATAAAAATTGGACGAGGGTAAATTGGACGAGGGAGACAGTGTGTTCGGTTGCGTCGATGGTGCCGCTTTGGCACGCCACTGCATCAAACCGAGATAAATCAAATACACCGCGCCCACCGTTTTAACCACTTGAAAAGCCCGCTCGGATGCCAACAAAATCGAGCCGACACCAGCACCGGCGATCGCCAGCACCAGCACAATGCCATGCAATAAACCAAATATCGTCGCCGTGGTATTTTTGACCCCATACATCAAACCATGCGACATCGATAGCACTGCGCCAGAACCGGGCGATACTGAGATCACACAGGCGGTGAAGAAAAAACTTAACCAAGTAGCGAAACTCATAGAAAACAACGATCCGTGAAATAGCGATGAAATAAAATTGGGCGTGACAATCAATCACTGTATTGCATGTTGATGCGAAGCGGTTTGCAACGATGCGCTCACCATGTGCGCTTCATGTCCGCTTCATTTGCGCATCATGACGGCAATCAATTGACTCTTAAGCGTCTTGATCAAAGCCGCTTCATCCGGCGGCACGCCTTCTTCCGCGGTGCTGGCGCGGTCAGCATAAAAAAAGCCGAGCGGTTTATTTTGCAGCACCAAAGGCAAGACCATGAAACTGCGGGTATCGGGAAACAGGTTCTTGTGCCATAGCGGCAGTAAATTCTGTATCTTTGGCAGGCGCGCGTCGGCGATCATCAGATCGCTATTATTGCTCATCGCCAGATGAAATACGCTGTCTTCGGGGGTCGCCGCCAGCACAAAGGCTTTTTGCCGCTCGTTATAGAGCTCGCCCACCGATACCCGCGCTATATAGCGACTTTGCTGTTGATCACGCAGGCAGATCGTCACAAAGCGAAAGCCAAGTGATGCATACAAGGTTTCCAACACCAGTAAAAACATCTCATGTAATTTCACATTATCGGACGCCAACATTTGTGTCACATCCTGCACCCCTGCCAACAGGCGGTCACGTGCATTCACTGGTTTGCCGCTGGGATGGCATTGCGCCTGTTGCATGGTGTCAGCGGCAAAACTTTGCATGGTGAATTCATTGCCGAGCTGCGCACCCGGGTCGCTAGCGTCGAACGCAAAATCCAGCTCGCTTGATACCGCGCTGACTGGAATATCGATACTGTCGGCCAGTTGTCGGGTTTCATGATCGACCCGACGCAACATTTCTTCCAGCGTGCCTTGATTAATCTCCAAGCATTTTCCATAGCGCCGTAATAGCGGGGCACAGCGCTCAATCATACTTTGCGCGGGTTTCTCATTAACGTCACGATGCATCAGCAAACTAGCTACATCATCACTAAAACTCACTACCTGACGTAACCATTCGCTGCGATGTACGGCTTTCTTTAGTTCACCGCTTGGCAAAATATGTAGAGATTGAATAATGACATCAGGAATTTTCCATTCCTGCAAAACATTTTCGCCAAAGCGTTGATAGCTACAGCCAAGCAACGACGACACCACCTCTTGCTCCTGTTCTGGATGCGCTTGCAATTGTTGCTGGATTTGCGCGTGCAAACGATGATCAAACGACGCCACCAAAATTTTGCCGATGTTTTTGAAGAGCGCGGCAACCGAGGCTTCTTCGGCATCGGGGAAGCGGCTGTGGCGCCCTAACTCACTTGCCATGATGCTAGCGCATAGCGAATGAATCAATTCTTGTCGCACACTCTGCGCTTGGCGTTTGCTGCCAAAACCATCCACCAATAACATCGCCATTGCGCTGGTTTTGATGGTATTAAACCCCAGCAAATAAATCGCGCGCGACACAGTCGTGACAGGCACACCACCCGCTTTGCGATAATAAATGGTGTTGGATAAACGTAGAATTTTTTGGGTCAACGCGACGTCAGCTAACACGAAATGCGCCAGCATCGAGATCGGGTCTTCGCTAGATGAGGTGATCTCGACCACTTTAGCCACCGCGACACCCAGAGTTGGCATCGCCGGATCGTCATGAATTGCCGCCAACAAGCGTTCTTTCGCGCTTGGTATCAGCGACGGCGCTGTTGGTTGACCTCGCTGCCCTTGCTGCAGCTCCGGGAGCTTACTCGATGTTGCAGTCATCATTTAAATTTCGTTCGCACGGCATCGATACCATATTTCTTTTGTAATTCATCGTACAAACCGCGAATCGCTTTTAGCCGCGGATTCATCGGATCCAAACGGGCGGCCGATTCAATAAATTGACGCGCCTGAATACCGGTTTGATGATCCCAGCCCATATTTTCCAAACACTTCAAGGCTGCCAATGCCGCATTCATCACCACTTGGGTATTTTCTGGCGATTTTCTGGCCGCTGCCGACATCAAATCGACCGAACCACGGAAGTCACCTGCCTTGGCTTTTTGCACACCCAATGCCACCAAATCCATCACTTCTTTTTGACTGCGCTGCGCCAATTCTTTACCGAGATGTCCCTTGCCTGCATTTTCAAACACGCCCATCGCTTTACTTACCATGGCTTGATTCGGCGCGTTGCGCATCACATCCATGATGACTTCAGAGGCCGCGTCTTCCAAGTCGTTGTCCAGACAGCTCTTCGCCAATCCCAGTTTCAAATCATTCGATAAGCCTATATCTTCACGCGAAGCGGCAACTGCGGCATCGAGTTCGTCGCGCAAACGTGCGTCACCTGTGCCCGCATGCACCATGGCACTAGAAATCGCTTTGCATGCCACGGTTTTTTTCATACCAATCATGCTTTTTTCCAAATCGCGTATCACGGATTTAGCTTGATCATGATCGCCACGTTTGACCAAGGCATCAACCAGTTTCACATGATCTTCAGGATCACGAAATTCAGAAAATTTCGCCTTGCTGACGACTTTTTTCAAAGTCGCTTCGGCGGTTTCCAGATCGCCCGTTTGTAGGGCAATTTCACCTAGCTTACGCAAACGCCGCACCGCGTGCGGTGACACGGTAACAGCGGCATCCAACACTTCTTGCGCCTGCGGTAATTCGCCAATCGCCTCATGCGTTTTGGCCAGCCAGTCGTAGGCATCCATGTACTTGCTATTTTCTTCGACCAAGACTTTTAAAATCTCTTCGGCTTCTTCAAAACGCCCTTGCATATACAAGGTTTTGGCCAATCCTAATTTGGCCCATGCGACCGTTTTCAGTTCATACAATACGGTATAGATTTCTTCAGCCTCCACTGCCTCGCCCAGCGCCACATGCAGCTCGGCACGCAAACGCATGAAATCAACTGCGTATTTGGGGAATAATTTTTCGCCTTCTAAGCAAGCATCAATGGCGTCGCGCGGTGCGCCTTGATCCATCAGACCGTACACTTCAACGAAGGCTTTACGCTTCTCAAGAGCGCGAATCACACGCTCAAGCAACATATCGGCGGTAAACGGTTTCAATAAATAATCAGACGGTGCCAACTCCGCAGCGCTGACCACTTTGGCGTAAGCGCGCTCGGCGGTGACCATGATGAAAATAGTGGAAAGCGGCGCCAATTTGTGATGACGGATATCTTCTAACAATTGCTGACCATCTTGCCCGACACCCAGATCGTATTCACACAACACCAGATCAAATGGTTTAGTCTGAATCGCTCGTAACGCAGTGCCCGCAGTCAAGGCATGTTCCACCTTTGTGATGCCGCACAGGTTCAACATATTATGCAAACTCAAGCGCATGCCTGAATGCGGTTCGATTAACAATGCCTTAATTTCACTTAGTTCGCTCATATGATTCTTTTTATTTTCGCTCTATTCAATATGTTCGAGATAAAAATGACTAAACCGACGACCTCACCGACAACCTAACCAACAACCTAACCGACGCTATCGGGAACTGGCCTCAGCAAGCTGACTTGCCCTTTTTCTAAACACAGTTTCATCACAAGCCACGCGCCCCCTATGCTCGCCCGAAAAACAGAGGATCAACGCCATCTTTGTTAGTTGATAGAATTGACGGTAGTTGCTCTGCAAAACTTTAACGGAAGCAATCTATCTGCAATCTATTTTAGGTAATTTCATCCTACTTTGACACTGCCAGTGCCAAATCGTCAATCTACACGATTCAAGTTCGCCAGAATCTGACGATTTTTCACATCTCTATTTTAAAAAGCGTGCGATTAATAAGACAGCCAATGACAGCAAGATTGTCGAGGCAAACGGCAAAGAAAAGACTCTACCACGCAATTTAAAACGCAAATCCCCCGGCAAACGGCCGATCCCCAATTTTTCCAGCCAGGGCAACAAATAAGAAAATACAATCAGCGCCACAAAGATCACCACGGTCCAACGTATCATGCTTGCTCTCGATTCAATATAAATCATTTAACTTCGCTTAATTCGGAATTTGTCAGATTATTGATAGGTCAACAAACCCTCACATACTCCCTTTATTTACAATTTTTTATAGCCACTCCCGCACATTACATAAGTGTCTTCAAAAAATACTAGATACAGTATATTTTTAATCTAACTTCACAAGCGATGAGAACGATCATGGCGCAGCAAGGCTGCGGGCAATTGCACTGCACAACCCACCACCAATACTTTAAATAATTCGCCCATCTCTGCGGGTGAAATTAATTTTTGCAAGGCATTGGCCAGCGGCAAATAAGCCCGCACATCGTCGTTCGGCGTGCGCGCTAACAAATCGGTGATGCCCGCACCCAGTAAAAACGCCGCTTGGCTAGTGTAAGCCAGCAAATCCAAACCAGCATCCAACGCCGCTTGCGCCATCGCTGTAAAATCGACGTGGGCTGTGATGTCTTGCAAACCCGGCAAGTAAAATGGATTAGGATGCGCGTGGTGCCGATAGTGGCACATCAAAGTACCTTGTGCTCTTTGCGCCAAATAATATTCCCGTGCAGGAAAACCATAATCAAGCCAGATTGCAACACCACCTCGACCAGACGCACGTTGCCCTGCCAATAACATATCACTCACGCTACGTATAAAAGCTTGCGCGATTTGATGGGTCTCGGTCAAATAGCCAATTGGCAACGTATCTGGATCGGGAATCTGTGCAATGTTGGGCGCTGTTACTATATTGCCAGCCGCACGCTGTGGATTGGTGCTCAACATCAATTCTTGGTGATCGTCCAATACCACGCCGCATTCATGCCAGCCGCTATCGGTCTTCATCACCAATTGCACCGGCATTGCATCCAATACTTCATTGCCCAGCACCACACCAGAAAACGCCGGCGGCATCGCCTGCAGCCAGACCACTTGGGGGAAAGGTTTCAACAATGTTTCCTGCCGAGCACGCAATTCGCCGGACAATTCCACGATAAAATAGTGTTCAATCGTAATACCCGAAAGCTGACATTCTGACAAAAAATCAAACGCCAAACGCCCTGTTCCCGCACCAAACTCCAACACTTGCGGCATGGTCTGCGCCAGCAATTCGCCAGTTAATTGCGCCAAAGTCGCACCAAAAAGCGGCGACATTTCTGGCGCAGTTGTAAAATCACCGTCTTTACCCAATTTTGCCGCGCCACCGCTGTAATAACCTAGACGAGGCGCGTATAAAGCAAGTTCCATAAAGCGGGCGAACGATAGCCAGCCATCGTGCGTCATGATTTCTTGGGCGATGTGCTGCTGCAACACCTGCGACGCCGCCAAGGCATCGTCGCTCGGAAGTGGTAAGGAAAGTTTGTTATTGGGAGTGGGATTGAGTTTTTGCATAGCGACATTGTATGCAAGAAACGCCTTTGATCTCAAATGAATCAGGAGAATCTGATGAAAGTGCCGCGCGACCAAATTTTGGTCGCGCGCATCACTGAACCAGATCTCCTCAAATTAAAACTGAAGAGCCATCGACTATGAGTCTCAGCCCGCAAGCACCAGTAGCACCTATTGCACCCGAAGCACCCACAGCACCTGTAGCCCTCGTCACTGGTGCCGCCAAACGCATCGGCAAGCACATCGCTCTCACGCTGGCGCAACGTGGTTGGGATGTGGTTGTGCATTACGGCCACTCGGCAAACGAGGCTGCGCAAGTCGTGAGTGAGATCCACGCACTAGGCCGGCGCGCCATCGCCCTGCAAGCGGATCTGGCTGATGAGAGCGCGGTGCGGCAACTGCTACCGCAAGCGATTGCGGCCTTGGGCGCGGTGCATTGTGTGGTCAATAACGCCTCTTTGTTTGAAGAAGACGATGCCAGCAGCTTTACCCAACACCGTTTGGATCAACACATGCACGCCAATCTGGCTGCGCCGATTTTGTTAGCGCAAGCCTTGCACGCCGCCACACCCGAAGGCCAACAAAGCTGCGTGATCAATTTACTGGACCAAAAACTGTATAACCTGAATCCTGATTTTTTATCCTACACGCTATCCAAGGCCGCGCTGCAATGTGCGACCACCACGCTGGCACAGGCACTAGCACCAAAAGTGCGGGTGGTGGGAATAGCGCCGGGCTTGACCTTGCCCAGTTATTTACAGACACCTGAAGCATTCAATGAAACCCATCGACTTTCTCCCATCGGAGAATCAAGTACACCAGAAGACATCGCAGATGCCGTTTTATTTGCGATTCGCAATCGAGCGATCACTGGCACGACTTTACTGGTCGACGGTGGGCAACATTTGCTCCATTTACCAAGAGATTTTAGTTTACTTACCACAAAGGGGAATTCATGAGTTTTGCTCATCACAGCCTAGACAACTGCCGACGCGTTTTTATTAAAGACTACCGTCTGGAGATGGAAATAGGTATTTATCCGCATGAACAAAACAAAAAGCAGCTTGTTATTGTTAATATCGAATTTTGGATTCCACTCTCTCAAAATACACCCACGACAGACGATATCAGTGAAGTGATTAACCATGATTTCATTCGCCCTGGCATACAAGCCATCATCAGCAAAGGCAGAATCAATTTACAAGAAACACTTTGCGACGCCATTGTCGAACTTTGTTTCTCCGAACCTTTAGTCGTAGCCGCAAGAGTTAAGACAGAAAAAAAAGAAGTCTATCCAGACTGCGAATCGGCTGGCGTCGAAGTCTTTAAATTACGGGGTTAAACGTGAGTGAATCCGATAGCAAAGCCAATTATCTAGATGCCAAGCAAGTGGTCTACTTACCGCCGTGGGCACGCTACAGTATCATGCTGATCTTGGCTTTGATTACGATCAGCGCAGTCATTACGGCATCTGCTTTTCTAGCTTGGCCAGAACAACGAGAAATGATTACGCCTGTACTATCAATCGCCCAAACTGCCGCCGGCGGCTTTGCCGTTGTTCTCTTTGTACTTTTCGCGGAGCGCCAACTCAGCACAGATACCCTGCACAAAAAGACAGATCAATTTTTGGAACACCATTTAGTTGAGGCATTATCTAAAATAGAAATACCGCAAATCAAAAATGGGCAAACCGTCAAAGTCAACGTCGTAAAAAGAGAGGAAACGATACACGGTGGTCGAAAGGACATTTATGGCGCTAGCTATCATCTTTTCCTCGAACAATTCCAGATGAAAATGTGGGTGGGTATCAATGTAAAACGACTCAGTGTGATTTATTTCGTTAAAGCAGATGCGCCAGAAGATGCCGAAAAATTCGCAAACGACTTTAAGTTCACCATCGGCGGCGCCAAGAAGGTCGGATATGAAACAAACTTCGAATTTGCCACGACGGATGACGAAAATATCGTTTCAATTTGGTCTACCGTGATGGCAAACGATGCCATTCTAGGCAACCCAGCTGAACAATTATTTTGGGTGCAAGATATCGCGATGATGACACAATCCATCGCCAGAACTGCAGTGCGCAAGAAGATTCATCTTTATACAAAAACAGAACCCGGGCCATTGTAATGACAGCTACACCAAATACTTATTCAAATACCACGTCCATTATTTCTTGCGACGCACCCAGCAGCAAGTCACAAGAAAAAATCGCCTACGAAAACAATAAATTACACAAACGCTTATGCCGTCAAGTGGGCGAAGCGATTGGTGACTTCAACATGATTGAAGAAGGCGATAAGGTGATGGTCTGCCTGTCGGGTGGCAAAGACAGTTATGCTTTGCTGGATATTTTGATGACCTTGCGTGAACGCGCACCGATTGATTTTTCTATCGTGGCGGTGAACCTCGATCAAAAACAACCGAATTTCCCCGAGCATATTTTGCCCGCTTATCTGGAGAAACTAGGGGTTCCTTACCATATCGAAAATCAAGATACCTACAGCATCGTCAAACGCTTGATTCCTGAAGGTAAAACCACTTGCTCACTTTGCTCGCGCTTGCGCCGTGGCATTTTGTATCGGGTTGCCGATGAGCTGGGTGCCACCAAGATCGCACTTGGTCATCATCGCGACGATATTCTGGAAACTTTTTTTCTGAATATGTTTTTTGGTGGCAAACTCAAGGGCATGCCCGCCAAGCTGCAATCCGACGATGGCAAACACATCGTAATTCGACCCATGGCTTACGTCAAAGAGGCGGATACCGAGCGCTATGCCCAAGTTAAAAATTTTCCGATCATTCCTTGCGATTTATGCGGCTCACAAGAAAATTTACAACGCAAGCAAATCAAAAATTTAATGCGTGATTGGGAGAAGCAACATCCTGGCCGCGTCGAAAGTATTTTTTCTGCGCTCTCTACCGTGGTGCCCTCACATTTGATGGATCGGAGTCTTTTCAATTTCAAAGAGCTACAGCTTGACGGCATGGCTAATCCCAATGGTGACACTGCATTTGATGAAGATGCCTGTGCCACAACGCCTCCGGCAAGCGTTGGCAGCGCATTTTCTGGGATGCGCATCGCGGTGTTAAACCAAGAAACGGCAGTTGACCGCTAAAATTGACTAATAAGGTCTTGTTTTTAATCATCCATTTGCTCTAAACGTTCGCCATGTTGGTGATAGCGCTACCAACGTGATTGCCCATTTTTGCAGCTCCCTGCCGTTGTTGCCCCTTGTTGCACCTGCTAGCAGAATGTAGTCTGCGTCGTCGTCGCGCCTAGGCAGGAAGCCGCAAAAACGCACACTCACGCCCGTCCAAGCGCCGTTTCTAGGTTAAATGATGAAAATTAAATTTGATGAACAAGGGTTTAGGGTCTGTTGACCCTAATTAAACAATTCTTTGCCCAGCTTTCCATACTTCTAGCACCACTGGCATTTTCTGCACCATGCGGACGCGAATAAAATCGGCGCGCCGCTGTGCTGCAATTTCACCGCGATCATGTAGACCAATTACCGCAGCCGGATTGCAAGTCACCGTTGCCAGTGCTTTGGGCAAACTATAACCATCCTCTTGCAGCATAAATGCGGCGTGCAGCAGGCTGGCGGGGACATAATCAGACGAAAGAATATCTAGCAATTCAGCCTTAGCCAATGCCGAGGCAGACACATTGCCGGAATGTGAAGCGCCACGCACCCGGTTTGGTGCGCCCATCACAATATGCAAGCCATGTTGGCGTGCCGCCTGCGCAGCCGCAAGCGTGGTAGGAAACTCTGAAATACAAACGCCTTCGCTCACCCCTTCGCGCACATGCTCAACCGTTGTATCGTCATGCGCTGCCAAGGGTACGGGTATGTTGCGTGCGCGACAGCGCTCAATCACTGCACGCCGATTTTTCGCCACATAGGTGGCTTGTCGCTCTAGCAGAACATCGAGCATTTGATCAACTTTTTGCGCATCCCAACCACGCTTGCCAGCGACAAAAGTACGATAATGCGCCAGATCACTCCATTGTCGTTGGCCGGGCGTGTGATCCATTAAAGATACCAGCTTTAAGCGCTCATCATTGACGTAATCGGCAAACATGGCAGGTAAATTCTGTGCCGCAAGCTCCAAACGTAAATGCAGAAAATGATCAGCTCGTAATAAACCATGATCGCCTGCTTCACGTAATCCCTGAATTGAGTTCACCATGGCATCGAGGCGCATGCTATCGACATCAATGTCGCCGACCGCAATGGCATCGAGCACGGTGGTGATGCCCGCCGCCGCCATTTGCGCGTCATGCGCCACAATCGCGGACATGATCGGCCACTGTACCATCGGACGTGGCATCAAATGTTTTTCTAGGTTGTCGGTATGTAGCTCGACTAAGCCAGGCAATAAATAATCACCGTGCCAATCTTCACCGGCCAAACCGCTCGCGCCCGTATGAACTTGTTCAATACAATCGCGACTGGTGCTGATCGAGCCGAAAAATTGTTCACTCGCGGTGACAATATGGGCATTTCTGATGTGATGCATAAATCTGACTCTACAGGTATGGAACCCAGATTTTTCATTACGCGCTTGTAGCGAGATTTGTGACGCATTGATGTCACTCAGTGACGCATTGTCACAAATCCTAATGGAAAATCTGGATCGAAGTGATCTACTTTAGAAGGTACAAATAGCTTGCAACACAATAAGCGCGTGAAATTTCACGACAAACCCAATTCCTCAATTGAACTTTCCACCTGGCAAGTCTACTAAGCTTAGTAGGCTTATTAAGCTTCCTGATGGGATAGATATCATCATCCAAATAAAACAAACCAGGTGTAAAACAATGTTAATTTGTGCGTTACATTGCATAGCACGAATACTGCAAACATTTACAATGTGCCGTCATCATTGCTCTGTGTTTCCATCATGACGCGCTTTGCAATTTATATTGCCCCGAATCCTGATTCGCTCTGGAGCGTGCAGGCCAACCGTTGGCTGGGGCGCGATGCCGTCAACGGCCATAACTTGCCGCAAATCAAGATCCCCAACATTGCCCCAGAACGCCTGCGTCAATTGACCCAAGATGCAGCTTACTATGGCTTTCATGCAACCTTAAAAGCACCATTTGTTTTATCGGACAATGTATCAGAAAATGATCTGTCACAAATGGCAAAGATATTTGCCGCCGAGCAAGCGGTGATTCAAGTACCGGATTTACATGTTGTGCAAATGGCCGACTTTCTCGCGCTATGCCCAACCCAAATCAATCACGAAATCAACGCGTTGGCAATGCGTTGCGTGCGCTACTTTGATCCATTGCGAGCGCCCCCTGACGCTGCTTATCTGGCGAAGCGACGTCGCGCCGGATTGAGTGAACGGCAAGAAGTATTGCTGCAACGTTGGGGTTATCCCTATACCGAAGAAGAATTTCGATTTCACATCACACTTAGCAGTTCCTTAAAAAACTGCGATCAATCGACGATCTGGCAAATGCAACAAGCAGCGGCGAATCATTTCTTCGGCGTATTAGAGAATGTACCGTTGATCGCCGACGCGCTCTACATTTTTAAACAGGAAACACCGAACCAGCCTTTCCTTTGCTGGCGTCGTTTTCCGTTCCAGCAAACTGAAGTGGTTAACGAAGTGGTTCAAACCTAACGCCAATTTACAGTTCATCTATAATCAAATGCGGATACATTTTTTTGCAATAACATTTGCTTACAAAAATGCCGCAGTAAAGCCGTCAACGGCATCGCTGAATTGAACGTTGATTTAGCATGCCCATCAATCAAAAGGTCCCACAATGAAAAAGCATTATCTCGCTCTTGCGCTATTGAGTACCTTGTATGTCGGTCACGCTGCTGCCGCAGATGTCGGCATTTCGGTGCAAATCGGCGAACCCGGATTTTACGGTCAACTAGATATCGGTCGATTTCCAGCTCCGCAGGTCGTTTATTCACGTCCAATCGTTATTGAACGGATTCCACACGGTGTTACACGGGCACCTATTTATCTGCGTGTACCACCAGGTCACCAAAAAAACTGGCGTCGATATTGTGGTCGCTACAATGCCTGTGGACAACCGGTTTATTTTGTGAGAGATACTTGGTACCGCAATGACTATGCGCCACGCTATCGTGAATATCGGCATGATCATGGTGAAGAACGTCGTGAAGAACGGCGCGAAGAACGCCATGAAGATCATGGCCGGGGACATGGAAATCATGGTCGCGATCATCATTAATGTGACAACTTGATGCGGCAACGCAAAGATTAACAGCTTAACCACGCATCTTCTTTTCTTGGTCAGGGCACAATCGATTTTTCTATTTGTGCCCTACAATGCACTGACTGATCAGGTTTCAATACTGACTTGATCCCAATCATCCATCTCTTCGTAACAGCATATCCAGTTCACAGCGCGATGCCATTCACGCACTTGGTCTGCATTCACATTGGGGGGAGATAATTTTTGCGTCAACTGCGCATGTCGAACTGCCCAATGCATGCGATAGAGCAAATCACACCAGTCAAGCACCTTGGATTTGGAACGCATCCGTAATGCTGCACGCAAGCTCGATCCATCGTGAAAGGCAGTCGGAAAATAATGCGCTATTTTTTTTAAATTTGAAGGCTTAACCGACACCTGTAGCTCATCAACCAAGCCGGCACACCAAGCCAAAAAATACAATGCTTCGGCACAGGATTGAAACCGATGAAGTGCAGACGCATCATTGTCACTGGCAAACAAAAAAGCTGCCTCGCTGGCCGACAATATAGGCTGCAAATGGTGTATCTCAACCAAGCTGCGATACGGCTCGATCTGACCGCTTTGCGCAGCACTTGCCACCAACCACAAAGCCATCATTCTATCGATCAGCTCATCGGCGGAACGCAAGCGCACTTCCTCATCCGATTCAATCACAGGTAACTGTAGATTGATACGAATACCACGCTTATGCAATTGTAATTCGGAAGCCTCTTTGCGTAATTCTGGCGTCATGGCAGAAAGACCTAACCTTGTAAGATGAAAAGTCGCGTATTCTGGCATCAATCTGGTGAAATGCAAACCATCAAACGATGTGCGACTGCATAGACCTACGGTAATCGGCGCTGACGCAGCTTGCCCACGATGCCAGTCGGAAAAAAATACACTGACAAGATAAATAGTAGCCCCAACCACAACAGCCAACGATCAGGGTGAACCGCCTGTGCTAGGAGTGGATATTCGCTCAGTGCCGATGACGCCTGTCCCATCACCACTTTCAGATAATTCTGCGCAATGATAAACAAAGCACCGCCAATCACTGCGCCGTACATGGTACCCATGCCACCGATAATGACGATCAATAAAATATCGGTCATCACCTCAAAACTCAACATGGTTTTTGGCCCCACATAATGCAACCAAAACGCCAGCAAGCCACCCGCCAGACTCGCTACCACCGCCGCAATACAATTAGCCAAAATACGGTACAAGATGGTGCGATAGCCCAATGCTTCAGCACGAAATTCATTTTCACGAATTGCCTGCAAGACTCGGCCAAACGGTGAATTAACAATGCGCAGTAAAACCAAAAATAAACTCAGGCAACATAAAAAAACAAAATA
>OFSE01000198.1_pt1 | contig 20472 bp, 25 predicted proteins | sample 1543261 | NCBI WGS metagenome assembly OFSE01 (sample SAMN07774225, study PRJEB24372) | wastewater metagenome | isolation source: Exp Tend VB 50WW | collected 2016-02 | reverse complement strand
CCTTACGGGGTTACAAAGCGCCACGCCCGATCGAGGGTCGGCCCTCAATCATCGCCCCCAACCATCTCAATCGCGAGTTCAGCGTCGACGCCCCTAACAAAGCCTGGGTAACGGACATTACCTATATCCGTACTTGGCAGGGCTGGCTTTACTTGGCCGTGGTGGTGGATCTGCATGCACGCAAGGTCATTGGCTGGTCAATGAAACCGACGCTGGCCTGAGAGCTGGCTCTGGACGCATTGCTCATGGCCCTTTGGCGGCGTAAACCCAAGGAGCGCGTGATCGTTCACTCCGATCAAGGTAGTCAATACGGCAGCGATGACTGGAAGCGCTTCTGTGCGGCCAACAACCTGGAGCCCAGCATGAGCCGACGCGGTAACTGCTGGGATAATGCGGTGGCTGATTCTTTTTTCAGCAGCTTGAAGAAAGAGCGCATTCGCAAACGCATCTATAAAACCCGCGACCTGGCCAGGGCTGATGTGTTCGACTACATCGAAGTTTTTACAACCGAACCCGCCGCCATAGTCACTTGGGCGGCGTCAGTCCCGAGGCCTTTGAAAGTGCCTCGTTATGAGACTGGGAAATGTGTATTGGAGCGGGGGTAGTCCTATTTGGAGACGCTTGGCGATTTCAAAATGCTATTAGAGCTACGACAACCGAAATGGGGCAGCCCTAAAATACCAAATTACACACTAAGCAACCATCAGAAAATTTTGACTGTACGCCAAAAAAATTCGCATCTACCAGCATCTAAACAGGCGTTGTTGATTATCATAAAACACTGACACTGTATTATATAATCGTGCTTTTGTGTTATTTTTTTAATATTTACTGATTACGTACTTGCTTAACCACTCAGTTGCGCTAGAACTAATAGACGCGAAATTTAAATCTCTAATTTTCCAACACTTAGTAAAACCTCGTTTGCCATCCCACTACCATTGTAGGAGCAAATCAGGAGACATAAAAAATTAGCGGTAGCGTGCCTGGCCCTCTAGATAAGTATTGGAGACTGTAATGAAGTTTGAAAAGTCACAGACAGCAATCGACCACCTGACTCCCGAGCAACACCGAATTACCCAGGAGGCGGGCACCGAAAGGCCCTTCACGGGCGAGTACAACGACAACAAGGAGCCTGGCATCTACGTCGACATAGTGTCGGGAGAGCCACTGTTCGCTTCGACGGACAAGTTCGATTCGGGTACTGGCTGGCCCAGCTTCACCAAGCCGATCGTTTCGGCAAACGTGAACGAGGTGCGGGACAGCGCACACGGCATGGTCCGGACGGAGGTCAGGTCAGTACACGCAGACAGTCATCTCGGCCATGTGTTCCCCGATGGTCCTTCCGACCGCGGCGGTCTGCGGTACTGCATCAACTCAGCGTCCCTTCGCTTCATCCCGCGCGACAAAATGGAGGCCGAGGGATACGGCGAATATCTCGATCAGGAAGAGGAGGCTTAACATGCATCAGCGCGCTGTTCTCGCAGGCGGGTGTTTCTGGGGCATGCAGGACCTAATCCGCAAGCAGCCCGGCATCGTTTCCACTCGTGTCGGTTACACGGGCGGCGATGTTCCGAACGCCACTTATCGCAATCACGGCACGCATGCCGAGGGGATCGAGATCGTCTTCGACCCGGCGGTGACGAGCTACCGAAACATCCTGGAATACTTCTTCCAAATCCACGATCCGACGACAACGAACCGCCAAGGCAATGATCGTGGGCTCTCCTACAGGTCGGGCATCTATTACGTCGACGAGGAGCAGAAGCGCGTCGCCGAAGATACGATCGCCGATTTGGATGCCTCCGGGCTGTGGGGTGGCAAAGTTGTCACCGAGGTCGAGCCGGTCAGCGATTTCTGGGAGGCCGAACCGGAGCACCAGAATTATCTGGAGAAGCGTCCCGGCGGCTATACCTGTCACTTCCCCCGACCCGGCTGGGTACTTCCGAAGCGCCAAAATGCTGGCGATGCGTAGCCCGCAGGCGGGGCTGTCGCGGAGTAGGTTTCATGGACCTTACCCTAGCGCCGGTCCGGTTTGCAATCTTCGTGGCTGCGTCGACCAACTATGCGGTCATCGAACCCAGCCTTGATGAAGTGGGTCATTCCCGTCCGCCGCCGCAGTACTAGGATCGCAGAATCATGCCAGACCTCTCATCCTTTCCAATCACGCAGCGCTGGCCGGCCTCTCATCCCGACCGCCTGCAACTGTACGCCGCGCCTACTCCCAATGGCGTCAAGGTCTCAATCATGCTGGAGGAGACTGGCCTGGCGTACGAGCCCCACCTGATCGACATCTCGAACAACGAGTCGAAGGAAGCGGCGTTCGTCTCGTTAAACCCGAACGGCCGCATACCGGCGATCATCGATCCGGCGGGCCCGGACGGCAACCCCACTGCCGTCTGGGAATCCGGTGCGATCCTCCTCTACCTGGCCGAAAAGACGGGCCAGCTCATTCCAAGCTCGCCCGTCCGACGCTACGAAACCCTGACCTGGGTGTTCTTCCAGATGTCGGCAATTGGGCCGATCTTCGGTCAGCTTGGCTTTTTCCTACGATGGGGCGGTAAAGACTATGAAGACAAGCGGCCTCGGCAGCGCTTTACCGATGAAGCTATACGCCTCCTGGGAGTCCTGGATCGCCAGCTGGAAGGCCGCGACTGGATCGTCGACGATTATTCGATTGCGGACATCGCGACGCTCGGCTGGGTGAATGCGCTGGTTGAGTCGTATGCTGCTGGCGACATCCTTGGCCTCAGTAACTATTCGAACATCCAGGCATGGCTCGGACGTGGGCTGGCTCGACCGGCAGTACGGCGTGGCCTGCACACCCCTGCGAGGCCGGCATGAGCATCATCGCCGCCTACTATTACGACGAAGGCAAGCGAATCCGGGAAATTTCGCTCGATGAGCGCGTCCAGATGGACAAGGGTCGCTCGAACTTCTGCTGGATCGCGCTTAGCGAGCCCTCCACCAACGAACTTCATGCGCTCCAAGCGACCTATTACCTTCATCCGCTGGCAATCGATAACGCGATGCATCCGCTGTGTCCGCCCAAGCTCGAAGTCTACAACGATGAGCTATACATCGTCGCTCAGACCGCCGAGCTGGTCGGCGAGCGGATCAAGTATGGCAAGATGGCCATCTTCACCGGTCACATTCATATCATCAGCGTACGGCACGGCAACGCCGGAGCGCTAGGTAAACTTCGGGAGCAACTCGAGACTTCACCGGCGCTCCTCGGAAAGGGTGTCGACTACGTACTGCACGCGATCTTGCACCGCATCGTCGACCAGTATTTGCCCATCTTCGAAATGATCGAGGATGACGTCCTGGCAATGGAGAGACGGTCGTTAGACGACTTTCTCGGACGAGAAGAAGTCGCCCACATCTTCAGACTGAGATGCGAGCTCACGCGCTTCCAACGTACGCTCGGAGCTATGGCCGAACTGGTCATAAAGCTCGTCCGTGGGAATTTTCCCTGCATCAGCGCCGAAGTGAGACCGTACTTCAACAATGTCGCGGATCACGTCGATCGCGTGCAGTCTATGGCCAACGGCCTCCTTCAGACCCTGTCCACGGTCTTTGAAGCCAGCAGCCTTCTTGAAGCGCAAAGGACGGGGGTGATCACCCGCCAGCTGGCGGCTTGGGCGGCAATACTGGCAGTCCCGACGGCGATCGCTGGAATATACGGCATGAACTTTAAGCACATGCCGGAGCTGGACACGGCCTACGGATACTTTGTCGTGCTCGGAGTGATAGCGATATCGTGCGTTTTCCTATTTGTGCGCTTCAAGAAGGCTAAGTGGCTGTGAATACTGCCCATCGTTTTCTTCGCCGTCATCTGACGGTTACAGCGGGCCTTATACGGAAGCTTGTCCAATCCAACTCAAGATGAAGGTGCGTCCATGACATAGCAGCTGACCGACGCTCTACAAGCAGTTCAGTCCTTCATCGCCAAGGGCTAAGACCGCGAATAGCGCGTCAAGGACAGCAATCTCGTCGATCTCGAGCCAGGATCAACCATCGGTCCGTGCGGCATCTGCGTCGACGCGGCGTTTCGCCTCGGAAGCGGTGATGATGGCGATAACGCCTCCACCCTCTACGCGATCACCGATCCGGCGACCGAGCATAAGGGCCTGTTGATCGACGTGTTCGATGAAATCTGCTACCGCGACCCAGTTCAAGAGTCGGGACCTCAATGTAGAAGAAGTTGACTAACGAGCATTCGCGTCATCCGATCAAGCAAGCTGGAGACATTTATGAAAGCCATTGGTTACAAGGTTCCGGGACCCATCGCCGCGGATGCCGCGCTGGTCGACATCAATCTGCCTCGGCCTGTCGCTGCAGGATACGATATCCTGGTTGAGGTGAAGGCCGTCTCGGTCAACCCGGTCGACTACAAGGTCCGCAACAGCACGCCGCCGGCAGATGGCGATTGGAAGGTGCTGGGATGGGATGCCGCCGGGATTGTGCGCGAGGTCGGCCCCGACGTCACGCAGTTCGAGTTAGGCGACGAGGTCTATTATGCCGGATCGATCACACGGCCCGGTACCAATGCGGAGTTCCATCTCGTCGACGCCCGGATTGTCGGTCACAAACCTGCGTCGCTCTCCTGGGCGGAAGCGGCGGCGCTGCCGCTGACGACGTTGACGGCCTGGGAGGCGATGTTCGACCGCCTGGACGTGGCGAAGCCCGTACCCGGTGCGGCGGAGGCGATCCTCATCATCGGTGGCGCGGGCGGGGTTGGGTCGATCGCCGTCCAGATCGCGCGACAGCGCACGGACCTCACCGTCATCGCCACAGCCTCTCGACCGGAAACCCAAGAGTGGGTAAGAGGGCTTGGAGCTCACCACGTCATCGACCATTCTCGTCCGCTCGCGCCACAGATCGCCGAACTCGGCATCGGTGCTCCCGCTTTCGTCTTTTCGACCACACATACCGAGCAACATGTCGCCGACATCGCCGAACTGATCGCCCCACAAGGACGGTTCGGACTGATCGACGATCCCAAGGCATTCGATATCATGGTTTTCAAGCGCAAGGCGGTGTCGATCCACCACGAGCTGATGTTCACGCGGTCGATCTACGGCACGCCCGACATGAATGAGCAGGGCGAGATTCTGGATGCGATGGCAGCGCTGGTTGACGACGGCAAAATCCGCACGACGCTGACCCGGCGACTGTCGCCGATCAATGCCGCCAATCTGAAGACGGTGCATGCACTGATCGAAAGTGGCGCGGCTAAAGGCAAGATCGTCCTCGAAGGCTTCTAACGACCGCGATCGCCAAACATCTTGTCCAACCTCAAAAAGCCGAACGGGTTATGCCCCAGCGATGAGAATCCCATGACCAAATCTATTGCCACCGCCTCGATCAACCGCGAAACCGCAGTCGCCCTCATCGACGCGGCGCTCGCTGCGGCCCGTGCCATCGGCATCCCGGCTGCCGTCGCCGTCGTCGACGCCACCGGTAACCTGCGCGCGTTCGAGCGCACCGACGATGCGCCGTTCCTTACCGTCGATGTTGCCATCGACAAGGCCTGGAGTTCCGCCTCGTTTGGGTTCCCGACCCATGTCTGGAACGACTATGTGACCAACGATCCAAAAGTGGCGCCGCTAGCCTATCGCCCTCGGATGGTCGCTGTCGGCGGCGGTTATCCGATTCTGGAGGATGGGAAGTTGATCGGCGGCATAGGCATCTCCGGAGGCAACTATCAGCAGGATCAGGATGCGTGCGTCGAGGCACTCATGAAAATCGGGTTCCAGTTGCCAGCCTGACGACTGTGAGGCCATCACCGGTGGTAATGGCCAACAGATCCAACCTTTGAGAGGCCTAATGATGGAAGCGTTCGTCGTCTTTACGCGGGAAGAAACCAGCGACCCACATGCACTCGCAACCTATTCTGCAGGCGTCGGACCATCGTTCGATGGTCACGACGTTACCTTTCTCGCCGCTTATGGCGCGATCCAGCATTTGGAGGGGCCGCCCATCGAAGGGGCCGTAATCTTGCGTTTCCCGACGATGCAGGCCGCTCGCGACTGGTATGACAGTCCCGCCTACCAAACCATCGCTGCTCAACGCTTTGCCGGTTCCCGTTACCGCGCCTTTATCATTGAAGGGCGGCGGTGACATACCGACAGAAGCACTTCGGCGCTGACCACGAGGTATCGGCGTGTGAACTCGCATCTTGGGAATCTGTGGGGGGGACCAAGACAGCGGCGCTAGGGGCTCATATCGTCGATCGGATCAGAGAGTTGCTCGGCGAGAATGGGTTATCTATTGCCGAGCTGACGGAGCGGAGCCGCCCTCTCCCAACGGATTGATTCAATCGTTGACGCTCCTCCTATCCGGATCCGGGTTTTCGCACGCTGATCAACAGAGTTACAGCGCGCAACGCCTGTAGTGGGCATCAGGGGATGGGTGGCAATCAGGATGATTGCCCACCTTCCAACGATTAACCTTGCTCAAGTTGCTTCACTAGTCGCTCCGCGTCGAGATGGAAGTCCGAGAAAACAATGCTACCGCCAGCGTCGATAACCGTAAACCACGGAGTTCCTCGTGTGCGGTAGTCTTCCATGAAGGTTGGAAACGGCGAGCCGGTCGGTTGCTCGTCGTGACCGAAAACGATAGGAAGCTCATACTTGAGCTGGTTCACGCGCAACTTCTCGAAGGTATTCTCATGCGTTCCTTCGAAGACGGTCTGGATCACTGCGAACCCCACGTCTTTTGAGCTCAACGCTGCATGCAACTTTTGTAGCGTCGGAAACCCATGCAAATGGCAACCTTGGCACCAATGCTGGAAGGCAAACAAGATTTTCGGGCCGGGCCCGATATCTGACAGTTTGAACGGCGCGATACTTTCCCCATCTTTGCCAATCCATTTTTGCACCCGCAGCTCAGGCGCTTGTCGTTCGATCTCGTTCATCTGATCCTCCAACCCCGATACAGAAGCTTAGTGGATGATCGCGCGTCGCGACGGTGCGCGAACGTCCGACCTTATTTTCCCTATTTCCTGAAGCCAGAATAGATCAGATCGACATTTCGTCCTTAATATACTCAAGCTGCCGGCGAGCGCGAACTGGGCAACCATGCGCTGGTGAGCCTTGAGCTTTGCACGCTGCCCATCCGTTTGAGAGCGAACCTGCAACTTCCGCTCCGCATACCGCAGATCAGCGTACGCAGCCTTGGGGTTATCTACCCTATAGCCATTGGGTATTGGGAATCATGCTGGCCTGACGCTATGTTCGATACGCGATTTTTTACGATGATAGAGCATCTGTATCTGATTTTTAGTCGATTGGCTTATTCGGCGGATGTGCGGGCAAATGCTTTACGCAGAGTACTGAAATGAAGGCCGGCTTCGGTCTGCCGTATCGAGCAAGAGGGGTCACTATGGTCACCAGAGGTTTCACCGGTCGCGGTTCAGGCGACCAGTCCGATCGGATTCCGCCAGGTCAGCATCTGGTGGAGGATTTCCCTGTTCTGTCGGCCGGCCCTACGCCGAGGGTAGAGCCCTCCGACTGGAAATTCACAGTCAAAATTGGTCCGAAGCCCGTCAAAACGTGGAATTGGGGCGAATTCAACACTCTACCAAAGACCCAGGTGACAAAGGATATTCACTGCGTCACCTCTTGGTCCAAACTGGATACCGTTTGGGAGGGTGTACTCATTGAAGACATCCTTGCAGATGCAGAGCTTGATCGGCCTACCGATTTCGTCTTGGCGCACTGCTACGATAATTATTCGACAAACGTCCCTCTGACGGATCTGCTTTCCGGGAAAGCGATGGTCGCCCTCAGTTATGCGGGCAAGCCACTTTCCCGCGATCATGGGGGGCCGGCGCGTCTTCTAGTGCCGCACCTTTACTTCTGGAAATCCGCCAAATGGGTGAATGCGCTGCAATTCACGACGCGTGACGAGGCCGGCTTTTGGGAGCTGCACGGCTATCACATCTACGGCGATCCGTGGCGCGAACAACGATACACCCATGACTGAAAACGAAGCGCAAGTCCGTTCGTGGCAATCATGCGTGATCGACGACATCATCCAGCAAACACCGAGTATCAAGAGCTTCTTCCTTCGGTTGAGCAAGCCGTTCGCGCACACCGCAGGTCAGCACGTCGATATCCGGCTGACCGCGCCCGACGGCTACAGTGCAATGCGCAGCTACTCGATCGCGTCATCGGCAGTTTCGACCCCGATCGTCGAGATAGCTATCGAGCGCATGCCGGATGCCGAAGTTTCGCCGTTTTTTCACGACATCGCGGCGATTGGTGACGAAATCGAAGTTCGCGGTCCGCTCGGTGGCCATTTCCTTTGGCCTGAGCCTGCCATAGATCCGGTTCTGTTGATCGGGGGAGGCTCCGGCCTCGTGCCGTTGATGGCAATGATCCGGCAGCGCCGCGCATTGGCCCAAGCCGTTCCGACAGCGTTGCTCCTGTCCGCACGAACCGCCGAGGACGTTCTCTTCTCAGAAGAACTTCATTGCATCGAAATCAGCGATCCGGCGTTCGTCCTGGCGCTCGCGATTACGCGCGAGAAACCGGTTCGCGCATCGGACTTTGCGCGACGGATCGACGGCATGATGGTCCAAGAAATTCTAACCAGGCTTCAGGGAAAGCCGACGCAAGTGTTCGTCTGCGGGTCTAACGGATTCGTCAACATCGCAACCGATAGCGCGCTGCTGGCGGGCTTGGACGCCTCCATCATCAAGACGGAGCGCTACGGGGGCTAGCGGCGCGAGCTATCTCACGTCGCGCCGATCGTAGACGTGCGCCCTGGGAAGCTTTGGCGATCAACGTGAACCGTTTTGCCGAACACAGTCTTCGTACCCCCCGGCCTCTAGAACGCCTTCGCTCGCGATACCTGGCTCGACATCAAGCTCAATTTGAAAGTTCCTGCACTATCCGTCGTCCTGATATGCTCGACCAGCATGATGGGCGATTCGAGCGGGACCGCTTCCGTCCCAATCGAGGCTCGGTTACCTTAGAGCATCGGCTCGGCGCTACAGGAGGCGCGTGCGGCCTCTGCCTGGCGGTGAAAGCACTTTGGGCCATGTCGCCTGGATAGCGGCCAATCGTCAGCATCTGCTCCGATGTCGGCCAAGGTGCAGTCGCCATCTTTGAACGCCGCGAATTGGAGATCAACGCCATGACAGCGATCCGCGTGCAACTGCCGGAGATGCAATATGACAACTGATGTATTGCTGTACACCACGAATTGGTGCCCGTTCTGCCGCCGAGCGAAGGCGCTCCTCAAGGAAAAGGGCGTGCGATGGAAGGAGCTCGATATTGAGGCGGATCCGGCTCACCGGCAGGCCATGGCGGAAGCGTCGGGGCGAAGCTCCGTGCCGCAGATCTTCATCAATGGCACCCTTATCGGTGGCTCCGATGAGCTATTCGCGCTCGATGTCAGAGGCGAGCTCGACAAACTTCTCGGGCGCAACCCGCCTGCCACCTGAGGAGGTGCGGCTTGGGGCAGCCAGCCCGCGAGCCTTCGCCGGTTGATGAATACAAAAGGAGAGTCCGTTGGTCTCAGCCATCTGGAAAGACACTACTATCGCCACAAGCGACGAAACAGTCATCGTCGAGGGAAATCACTACTTCCCACCGTCAGGAGTCGACCTGAGCCTGCTTGAGATGAGCCCGCACACATCTGTCTGTCCGATCAAAGGCGCCGCGCGCTTCTTTCATGTTCGCGCGGGTGACGCGCTCAACGTGAACGCCGCTTGGACCTATCCCGCCCCCACTCCGGATGCCGAGGGTATCCGGGATTACATCGCTTTCTGGAAAGGCGTGGACGTTGCCTAGCAGACTGGACGGACGACTTCGCTGATAGCCATGCGGGCGCCGACATCTCAATTATCCTGCCCACCCCGGGCCTCGTCGGCTGCAGGAATCTGCCCGGCACCTTAGCGCGACCCGGCACTGGCGGTCTCGCACCCGCCGCGCCTCTGTTCTATCAATAAGGATGGATGACATGGAGCATTCCGAGTTCGATGCCGCTTTCGCGAAGCTTGCGGAGGGATACAGAGAAGGGACTTATGAAGGCCGGCGTTTCAGCTTGATCGTCCGGCGATCTGGGGACGGACGTCGCAACAGTCTGTTCGCCAGGGAGTTGGACGGGACTGACATTGTCAGCTTCAACCTCTTCCGCGTTACATCAGATAGGACATTGTTGAAGCCGTGCGAAATGTCCGCCGAAAAGGTCGTAGCGTTCGTGCTGGAGTTCCGACCGGACACCTGACGGGCAGAAGAAGATCCCGGCCAACCGGCGCGCCTGCGACGGCCGGCTATCTAAGGCTGCGCAAGCCTATAGCCGCAGCTCATTGCACTTCGTCTGGCGAGGAATTCAACATCGATACGTCGCCATCCGCGGGGATATCGGTACAGGCGCCCGTGTAAGCCAGATTGAGAAATCCTAAGCGATGACTAACACCAATGACGCCACCCTTCCGACACATTCTATTCTTGAGGAATGCACAGCGATGGCTGTCGTCAACGCTCTGAAGATTATTCTGAAGAACAGCTACGCGATCTACCTTAAGACAAAAAATGCCACTCGGGCGCATCCCGCCCCTACTTCAGGGACTTTCACTTGCTTCTCGCTCTGTCACTCACAGCATCGGCACGCCCATGACGCATGGTATCCAGGCCTCATAATTTTCCCATATAACCTTCTTGTCTTTTGCGCACCCAGAAAGACTCGAGGCTTTAACTGGACAGATGAGCCCTCGAGGGTAGTGTTCACCTGATTGGCTTTCTCATATCTGATGTTGATTCGCACAGTGTGCCAACCAGGTGATAGTTTCAAAAAACCTGCGCTTCAGAGCGAATTAGACGATCTTCGATAAGAGCGATCCGCCTCAAAATCCAAAACATCTAACATTGTCCTAGAGCCATATTTGTACCTAGTACTATGGCGCTCCCATTAACACATTTGATAATGCACAGAAAAATTAGCTCATGATAGCTTTCAGCTAACAGCTATTCGGAAGCCCGAAAGGATTCAACCGTTTAAGCGTGAACCGTCGATTATAAATACTTTCGTAAGTTAGCTTTAAAGGACGCTTTTAGTCCTTGTAAATACGCATTACGACTCCACAGCTACCAAATCCATACGGCGCCAGCAACCATTAAAACACCCGACACTACTAAAACAATAGTAGAGGCGCGATTGCTGCCTTTCAAAGTATGACCAACACCCACATCCATAACTAGGTGTCGAATTCCGGCTACGAGATGATAAATAAATGAAGAGTATACCAACCAGAAACTAACTTTGCCGAAAGGTGAAGAAAAAATCTCCTTGACTTCATTAAAACCCTTTTCTGACTCCAACGATTTGCTCAGCATATACAGTATCAGTCCCAGAAAAATAAAGAGCATAATTCCTGAAATCCGGTGCAGAATCGATGTAAGCGCCGTGAGAGGAAGCTGAATGGTTCGAATATCAAGATTAACCGGCCGCTTTTTATTCATTTTGACTCCAGTCAACAATTCTAGTGGGGGATTTCAGTTTTCGATCTCATTCATCATAGCAGCTGTAACTAAGGCTGGCGGCGACAATAATGGAGATATTCGGGGCTTACGTTGCATTTTGAGGTCGCAAGTGCATGTGCGTAAATTGAAGCAAATTGCAAGGTTATGCCCAATAGGTAGCTAGCTTATTAATTTAACAAAAGTGACGTGTGTCGTTCTGCAGGGCATGCTGTTCCCCAACCCTGGAAAACCTATCCTCTTTAACACGTCAAAGTCGATTGATAGGCTTGCTGCAACAGCTATCTGCCCGGTTGAAGTCGAAGATCGATGTATCTGTAGGGTTTGGAAATAAATGCGGGCGCCCACCGCACTCACGGCTCAGTTACCATTCTTTGTGCATCGCGGCCGCGCGGCTAGTTGGTAGCTGTTCTAAGCCTAGTCAGTGCCGCCCTTCGCCCCAAGCCCCATAGTCAGATTTGAGAAATGACAGTAGGCGATGCCGCAACGCGCTTCATCGACCTATGTAAAACGACTCCTTTATCGAAATAGTGCACTCATCGCTCTCCACGGCGATCCCTTCATCGCGAATTGCACCGCCCAAGACGATCTGCACTGAAATCAATACTTTCTGATGCCTCTTGATTAGAGATGCCAGCCATAATCATCTCATCGCCAACGCATACGGCGTTCGGCAGCCAACACACTCTCACTCACTACTGGAAGCTCAGACATGAAAACCATAGGCATTGAAAACTCGAAGTCCAGCGTACAGGCCCACTTAACGCTTGGAACCAAAACTATGGGGCTAGGTATCTATGGCGCGTACTTGGCTCTCGCTATTATTTACTTCTGGTTCGGCGGCATGAAATTTACCCACTACGAGGCCGAGGGCCTGGTTCCACTGGTGAGCAACAGCCCGCTTTTGGGATGGGTGTATAGCATTTTTTCGGTCGACATGTTCTCCAGCCTGCTCGGCATACTAGAGATTTCGATCGGCACTCTGATCGCAGGCCGCATGCTGTCGCCCAAACTATCCGTGGTAGGAGGCGCTCTGTCTGCAGGCCTGTTCTTCACAACCCTTAGCTTTATGTTTTCCACTCCGGGCGTCATTGAGCCTAGTTTAGGGTTTCCGGCGATTTCCGTTGCGCCAGGTCAGTTTCTGCTTAAAGACTTAGGGTTGCTTGCTGTTTCGATATTTGTGGCAGGCCATTCGCTGGTTGAACTGGAAAAACGTAAAATTAATGCATAATTTTTTCAATGGCTTAAGGCAGTAATGCCTTAGGCCTTTTTGCCATCATTTTCCCCCGCCAGATCTTTCAACCAGTCACGAGGGCTCAACCCCGTCTTGCGTCTAAATGCGCGAGACAGCGCCGAAGGACTTTCGTAGCCGACTTGAGCTGCAATCAGCGTAATCGAGCGCCCTTCTCGCATCAGCTTCTGAGCCAGGCTAACTCGCCAACTCAACAAATAATCAGCAGGCGTCTGTCCGATGACACTCTTGAAATGCACGGCATACGCAGCGCGTGACATATTTGACTCACTGGCCAGCTCTGCTATTGACCAGGCATGTTCCGGGGAGTTGTGCATCTGTAAAAGCGATCGGGCAAGCCGCATGTCGGCCAGTCCAGCCATCATTCCGGTGCGCAACTGGTGATGATCGAGCAGGTAACGGAGCAACAGAATGATTAGGAGCTCAAATAAGCGCTCAAGCGCGGCTTCCCTTCCACAATGCACATTTGCCGCCTCGGCAAACATCCACTCCAACGTGTCTGCCAGCATGGGCAGATCATCGAGTGCGAGCACCAAACAGTCCGGTAATGAAGCCGACAAAGGATTATCAATTCCGCCCTCAAACTCCATGGAAGCACACAACAACTTTGCGCCATCGGACTCACCCGCAAACAATTGATGCTTGGCGGGGCGTGGCATAAAAATCAAGCTAGGGCGAGTGAGCTGCAAATCCTTGCGATCGGGACCAAGCAACGTCACGCTGCCGGCCTGAAGCAGATGGATATAACCTCGCCGCTCGGCGCCATCGTAAGATGCAGAGCCGCATAGGTCGCCGTCATAGAACAGATTGGCCCGCACGCCGAACCGCGAGAGCAAATTAGACAAACGATCCATTGGCCGATCCTTGACGAGTCAGAACGCACAGACCATACCATCTGCGTTGTCGTTCAGTGCCTGTAGCGAACATGCCGGCGTAAATCAGCCAACGGATAAAGTGATCACTGAGCAGCTCAGCCTCCCTTTCCAGTTCGGCTGTTAAAAAAACAACACCGTTGTTTGAAAGCACCAGCAAATCAAGTGCTCACTCTTCTATTTTACAGTACCCCCCGGTGTCAGGCTAGTTGTCGCCTCAGTTGATTTATCAAAACGATAGATCGGGGGCGTCAAAGAGAGCTGTCATGTCGAGCTATTCACCTGAGCGTAAAGCTGCCCTTATCAACAAATTACTGCCGCCGCAAAACCTGTCCGTGGCGGAGTTGTCACGTCAAGAAGGCATCTCACAAGCCACCCTGTATGCTTGGCGATCCAAGCTCAAAGCAGGAGGCGCAGTGGTGCCTGGAGATAAAAACAACGCCGATAACTGGCCCGCTGAAGCCAAGTTCGCAGCGGTATTGCACGCGGCCTCTTTGAGCGAAATTGAGCTCAGCGAATACTGCCGCAGCAAGGGTTTGTACCCTGAGCAAATTAGCGCCTGGCGCCAAGCCTGCATTACCGGCCAGATGTCCGCTAAAGCGCAGCTCAAGGCTGAGCGTGACCAGGCGCGTGCCGACAAAAAGCGCATCGCCGAGTTGGAGCGTGAACTACGCCGCAAAGACAAGGCGCTGGCGGAAACCGCTGCGATCTTGGTGCTGCGAAAAAAGATGAATGCCTTCTGGGGCAACGACAGCGAGGACGTTTGACCTCGCTGCCAGAACGGCAACAACTCGTTGAGCGCTTTAATCACGCTGTCGCTTCGGGTGCGCGCAAGGCGATTGCCAGTGCCGAGATCGGGCTATCGCTGCGCAGCCTGCAACGCTGGACGCTGTCGCCGGTTATGCAGGCCGATGTGCGCACCACCACGCTAAGGCCGCAGCCGCCGAACGCCCTGAGCGAGCAAGAGCGCTGCGCGATCTTGGCGATCTGTAATAGCCCGGAGTTCGCCAGCTTGCCGCCGAGCCAGATTGTGCCCAGGTTGGCCGATCAGGGTCGTTACCTAGGCTCAGAGGCGACCTTTTACCGCATCCTGAAAGCCGCCGATCAACAGCACCGACGCGGCCGCAGCCATGCGCCCCACAAGCACGCTGCGCCGACCACGCACAGCGCAACCTCCGCCAATAAGGTCTGGTCGTGGGACATCACCTACCTGGCCTCAAAGGTGCGCGGGCAGTATTACTACCTGTACTTGATCGAGGATATTTACAGCCGCAAGGCCGTGGGCTGGGAGGTCTACGCGCAAGAAAGCGGCGAGCGCGCATCTGAGTTGATGCAGCGCACCGTACTGAATGAGCGCTGCGCCGGGAAGCCTTTGGTGCTGCACTCGGACAACGGCGCGCCGATGAAGTCGTCGACCTTGCTGAGCAAGTTGTACGACTTAGGTATCACCCCATCACGCGGACGGCCACGGGTGAGCAACGACAATCCGTACTCAGAATCGCTGTTTAGAACCCTGAAATACTGCCCGCTATGGCCCAAGGATGGCTTTGCAGATTTGAACGCTGCACGCAGTTGGGTGCGCGATTTTATCCGCTGGTACAACCACGAACACCGCCACAGCCGGATCCGCTTCGTGACTCCTGCGCAACGCCATCGCGGCGATGATCACGAGGTGCTGGCCAAGCGTCATGCGTTGTACCAACAAGCCCGCCATCAAAACCCGCATCGTTGGTCGAGCAATACGCGAAACTGGCAACCCATCGGCGCCGTCACACTCAACCCAGAGAGGGAGCAACCGACACTAAAAATGGCGGCATAAAAAACACGGCTGTCGCGACAACTACCTTGCAAAACGCCGCCCGCGCCCACCCTCGAATCCAGCTACAGCGCCTGGATCACCCAGGACCGAGACACCATCGCCGAGATGAAGCGCCTTGAAGAGGAGAACAACCGCCTCTTTATCGACACCTATGGCCTGGCGGACGAACTCACCCCCGACGTTCCCATCGAGCAAATCACCCTCACGGTTAACCCCGCCTACCGCTACGGCGGCAAGATGACCGAGGAAGAACTGTGGACCCGCTTTCGTGAAGACAGCATGCAGGAGCTGGTCTCCTACGCCATCGGCTGCATGATGGGCCGCTACAGCCTCGACGAACCGGGTCTGATCTACGCCCACAGTGGCAACGAAGGTTTTGACCCTAGCCGCTACGCCAGCTTCCCGGCCGATGACGACGGCATCCTGCCGCTCACCGACAAGGAATGGTTTGCCGATGACGCGGCCAATCGCCTGGTTGAATTTATCGCCCAGGCCTGGGACAAGACCCACCTCGAAGCCAACCTGCGCTTTCTGGCCGACAACCTGTCACCGAAAAAAGGCGAAGGCAGCCGCGACACCCTGCGCCGCTACCTGTGCGACAGCTTCTTCAAAGACCACCTGCAAACCTACAAGAAACGCCCGATCTACTGGCTGTTCAGCTCCGGCAAGCAGAAGGCCTTCCAGTGCCTGGTGTACCTGCACCGCTACAACGCCAGCACCCTGTCGCGCATGCGCACCCTGCACGTCATCCCACTCAGCGCCAAACTCAACAGCTACGCCAACAAACTCGAACAGGACATCGACGCCAGCACCAGCACCGCCGAGAAAAAGGCCCTGGAAAAACAACTCGCCACCCTGCACAACCAACAAGCCGAACTCGCCACCTTCGACGAAAAACTCCGCCACCACGCCGACCTTCGCATCACCCTCGATCTCGACGACGGCGTGAAGGTCAACTACGGCAAGTTTGGCGATTTGTTGGCTGAGGTGAAGGCGGTAACAGGGGATAAGGCGGAGTGAGTAAGGCTGCCCTGTAACTGTGTAGAAAGTAGTTCGGTTCACATGGATTGAGTGAGTAATAGCGATGCCAACAGTAGGATGGATACAAGAAACCGGACTGGACCGGTACTGGGAAACAGGGAGCGCGCTTGAGTATTCTGCCGTTCCCATCTGCTACCCATGCCGTCATTGCGACTTGTCGTTTGACTCCATCTCACAGCGGGATATGCATGAGATTGAGCACCCGATACAGAATCCAGTTCTGTATTTTCAGGATCGTGATATTGCCGGCAAGCATCTACGGATCACCGCACCTCTGAAGCTAGGTGACTTCGGGGCTCGCAATATTGGCGAGCTGACCATTAATGGCGATGAGCATCAGTCGGTGGGCGAGCTATTTAAGCGCATGCAAGCGGTGCAGAAAGGCTACTTCACCGTGAGTTACGGCAACTCTGCATTGCAGAAAACCCTGAAAATCGAGGTGTGTATTGCGGATAAGCAGGAGCTGACACACGTCGATCAGGCATTCGCTTTGCACTTCTCCAAGGATGATTTCACCAGCAGTGATATTGCTGCTTTTATCGACAACGTAAAGCAGCACAGGACTGTCAGTGAATACACCAACGGATTAGTGCGCTATCTGCACGGTGTCATGGCCAAGGACAGACGCTCAGACACCATGCCCTTTGATGTGTTTGATACTCGCTTCAACCAGGCCTTACAGTCGCTGCAGGAATACCGCACTAGCCTTTCCATGGCTATCAGGGCGGTAATCCGATTCAACCGCAATGATTTCACGCCACTCACAGCCGGCGGTTTGCCTGAAGTAGAAGCAGCCATGCAGTTCTTCAGGGGCGGACGATATGCATCTTCTGAGCTGGCAGAAAGCAGTGTCCGAATGCCGGTGGATTTCGCCACAGAGTTCACTCTAAAGGAGCTACTGGGTAGCTATCAACAGGCTTCGCTGCAGGATATGGAGCAGCAGATAACGGCCTTGTCGGCAAACAACCTATCACTGCAGGACAGAGGCAAATTTGACTACATCTGTTACAGAAAGGCCGCTGAGCAAGATGATGCCCTCGGAATGAATAGATACCGAAGAAAACTCAGGTTTGACGATGTGTTCAATACGCTTATTGGGGAGCAATGACAGATGACTGACATTGAGAATGAGATCGCTGAACCCAAGCCGGACGATATAAACAAGCGTAAACAGAGCAAGGCAAAGGCCGCAGTTCAAGCAAAGTCTGTGGTACAGATTTTCTCTGAGGCCTTTGCAATAACCACGGATAAAGATCAGAACATCAAGCCAGCAAGCATCACTAAGGCTGATCTGAAAACGCTGGCGACCTATCAGCAAGAAGTGCATTTAGGCAATGAGCTTGCCGAGCAGATCACCAACGCGGCCAGCAAGACTGACCCCGAACTTAAGTGCCTTTCACTCATCACGCTGGCGGCAATCAAGTGCCCGCACGACGCGTTGCGACATGATTTGCTGAGTTTCTGTGTGCGCCTGGTAAGTTCGCTGTGGATTCAGCGCCACCGTGAGTCATTCGACCTGTACCGGGACATCATGACCGCAGACATGGGGCTGGACAGCGCTCCGCTGACCTTTCTGCGCAACGCGATCACTGAGTTATACCGCAAGCGAATTGAGTTTGTCGCAAGCCAGGCACGAGAGCTGGCAAAGAATAAATCCGACAATGCCGTGGTAGCAGAGCCTGCCGCACTCGATTCCCTGCCGAAGAAAACACTGGAAGCCCAGAGGGACAATATCCTGTTGATAGGCGCACTGTGGCTGATGGCCCAGGGCAAGGCGGACCCCAGCGCGACTATCGAACTTTTCTCAAGCTTGCTGCATGAGCAAACCTCACGCAGCCAGAGCAATCGTGCGATTGCCATTTTTCTTGCAGAGCAATACGCCAATCAGGAAAACCTGCTAGCCGACACCATCGACTACTTCAAAAAGCAGTTCACTGAACTGGCCGACCAACGCAAATTCCTGCAGTCGAAACAGCACACTCAAGAGCAAGAGATCAACAAGCTGCAAGCCACGGTCAGGGATCAACATTCAGAGATCGCGAACAAAGATCAGCAAATCGCTCAACTACTGGCCGAGACTGCGCAGTTGAAAGACGCGCTGCAAGAGCAGCAGCTGGATGAGCGGGCCACAAGAACACACCTGCGTGACAATGCTGGGCAGGCTAAGGCCAAGGCATTCAATCTGTTATCAGAAGATGTTCTTGAACCATTGAAGCTGTCCTTGGCAGCCTTACAGCGTGAAAAACCCAAGACGGAAGTTGCTGCACATCACATTGAGCTGGCAGTGGAAAACATTGAAAGGGAAATCAAATGGTTCAGCGAGTAGGCATTGACTTCGGTACCACCAACAGCCTCATTACCGTGATTACCCGGGCAGGTCGAGCAAAGGGTTTCGATGATACTGGACGACCACACCCTTCAGTCGTGCGCTATGAAGGTGAGCAAGTTATCTGCGGAAAGAAAGCGCGGGATAAGCTGGAGAAGCTGGGTATTGGCGTACTGGGCAATACGGTACGCGGTCCAAAAAAGCTGCTGGGTAATGAGCATATCAACGTCGATGGACGGATCATGACGCCGGTCGAGGTCATTGCCGACTACATCAAATACCTGGTGGCTCACGCTCTCGATAACGATATTGATCAGATTGCAGATCTGACCCGTGCCGTAGTGACCATCCCGGTTGCGCTAGACGGGCGAGGCAGGCAAGCACTGCGCGAAGCAATGCTCAGCGCTGGTGTATACGTTGAAACCTTCGTGCACGAGCCGTTGGCTGCTCTGTATGGCTATTTCAAGGACCAGCCCGATACTCGGGACGTACTGGCGTATTACGACGGCAAGATGGTCTTGGTTTTTGATTGGGGCGGCGGAACGCTGGACCTGACACTATGCAAAATAGTCAATGGTTCCATCGTTCAGGTGCTTAACCGCGGCAACAACCTGGTCGGAGGTGATTATCTGGATGACGCCATTCTCAATCATGTCACCGACGTGCATGCACGCAAGTTTGGTTGGAGCGCTGAATCCAAACTACAGGTCAACCCGGGGATGCGTGCGAAGCTGATCACCCAGTGTGAGCAGGCAAAAATCACGCTATCGACCCGCGACAAGACCAATATATTTCTGCCCGATTATTTTCAGGGTACAGATGAAGAGGCTGAAATTGATATCTGGTTGACCAGGGATGATCTGGAAAAGATTTGCACTCGCCTTATCAACCAAGGCATTGATGAAATACACAGCTTACTGGCTGCCGATAAAGCCGATGTAGATCCACAGACGATCGCGCTGTGTCTTGCTACTGGCGGCATGGTCAATATGCCGCTGATCAAAAACAAGCTTACCGAAATCTTTGGCGTTTCCTCGCTGCACATTTCCGAGAAGGGTGACCGGATTATTTCCGAAGGTGCAGCCTGGATTGCGCATGACAATCTTGAGTTGGCACTGGCAAAGCCGTTTGAACTGGTTGAAGCCAGAAACTCACTGCTCACCGTTATTCATGAAGGCACCCGCTTACCTCAGCGGGGTGAGTCAATACAGAAGCAACAGTCGATGTACTGCTCCGACCCTCGGGATGGCAAAGCCATTTTCACTTTCAAGCGTCCACAGATGGTTATGAAGTCGGCCGCAGCTGATCCCCGCACTACCTACGGCAGCCTGGTTGTTGAAATGAATCCGGACTTCCCACCACTCGAGGAGCGTATTCAGCTCACGGTTACCATTGATGACAACCTGATTCTACATGCTCAAGCCATTGCGGAGGACTGCAGAGAGCCTACAGAAGCTGAGTACTACGACCTGGAATTCTCCCTGGTAGTGAGAAAAAAAGCGGGCGATTCAGGCGAAAAAAAAAACCGCTTAATACTGGCTGCTAACAAGAACGGGGCAAAACAGTTGTTTGTTCGCGCCAACATTACCAACGACAAGGAGCGCTGGGGCACAGTTCCAGGTGAGCTGCTTAAGGAGTTCAACGACGAGCATATCTATCTGCGAAAG
>OFSE01000195.1_pt1 | contig 20603 bp, 23 predicted proteins | sample 1543261 | NCBI WGS metagenome assembly OFSE01 (sample SAMN07774225, study PRJEB24372) | wastewater metagenome | isolation source: Exp Tend VB 50WW | collected 2016-02 | reverse complement strand
CGTAACTTTATACGTCACCTAATTTAATCCAACCATCTTCGTACCAAATACAAAATGCTTCCCAAACATCGGCTGAACAGGCGCTTAAATCAAGCGCTTGCAATCTACGCTGATCGGCTAATTTTTTCAGAATCACACCGTCTGCTTTGTTGGCAGTAAAAGATTCACCATTAACAAAAATATGCTTACCTTGATAAAGCATTTGCGTTTTGAGCGCCAAAGATAAACCTAATTTTTGTGCAGATGCAGCAAATTTTTTAGGTGTTAAAGGTTTTTCCGGCGATTGGAAAAAAACGGTTGATTTTGGCTCACTCAAATACTCGCCAAGAAAGATCTGGATATCATTTTTGGTGAATTTAATTTTTGCCAACTGTTCGGCAATTTTTTCTATCATTGGCGAACCAATTTCTGCCGGGCGTTTGCTTAATGCAAGCTCCGGGTCGGCGTAACGGTCTGGCAGGTCAATCGTATCAGCCATGAAGTGTAAAAAAGCTTCACCCAATTCTTGATAGGATGGCGCGCGAAATCCTATTGAATACGTCATGCATTCGCCGATAGCAACGCCATCATGCGCATAGTGCGGTGGCAAATACAGCATATCGCCTGGTGACAATTCAAAGGTTTGCTCCGCCTTAAAATTGCGCAAAATTTTTAAAGGCATACCTTCGATTAAACTCAAATCTTTCTGCGCACTGATTTGCCAACGCCGCTTGCCATGTGCCTGCAATAAAAACACATCATAAGAATCAAAATGCGGGCCGACCCCACCACCATCTCTGGCGTAGCTAATCATCAGGTCGTCTAGCCGCGCATTCGGAATAAAATTGAATTGACGTAGCAGTTTGTCGGCGGCGGGATCATGTAGATTCACGCCTTGCAGCAGTAGCGTCCAGTCCTTTTTCTGGGTAACCGGTAATTCGGCAAATGGGCCATTTTTTAAACGCCAATGCTGGCCATGTGAGTTGATTAGGCGCGACTCCACCTCATCGTTCTGCGCCAATTTAAAAAGCGCGGATGCATCAAACAGCGGCTTAAAATCAGGGAAAGCAGCGCGAATTAATAATGGCTTTTTTTGCCAGTAGTCTTTTAGAAATGTCGCTGGCGTCATGCCGCCCAAGGGCAAGGAAAAAGGCAGGGAAGAGGGATTAATTTTTTTCATAACGCGATTATAGCCGTGGCGATTTGTTACAGAAAGGTATAATCCTGAAAACGGTGTTTCGGCTCGATATTGGCTGACCTTATTGCCTGACCTGCAAGCATCGTCACACGATGAATTAGCAACAGTGATTGGGCAAGCAAGACACTCACTTTGCACGACAACAAAGGTCAAGTATGAAAATCGCAAAAAATACCGTGGTGACGGTCAATTACACGCTATCAGATGCGCAAGGCAATCTGATTGAAGAGGGACAAGAGCCCATGGTTTATCTGCACGGTGGATATGAAAACACCTTACCTAAAATCGAAGAAGCATTGGAAGGTAAAGAGGCTGGCTTTCAAACAACAATTCAGGTTGAGCCAGAAGATGCGTTCGGTGAATATGATGCTGAGTTGGTGAAAGTAGAGCCACGCAATAAATTACCAACACCGCTGGAAGTCGGCATGCAGTTTGAAGGTTCGCCAGATGATGACGACGACGAAACGGACACCTTGATTTTTACCGTGACAGATATCGCTGACGACAAAGTCGTGCTGGATGGCAACCATCCATTAGCTGGCATGGCGTTGCGTTTTTCTTTGGATGTCATTGCCGTCAGAGCTGCCAGCGACGAAGAAATAGCGCACGGCCACGTGCATGGTGCGCATGGACACCATGATGATGAAGATGAAGAGAGCGATGGTGACGCCTATCGCAGTTATCCGCTGCATTAATTACTATCATTACGATAGATTTCTGCTTGAACAGATAGCAGGTTTGGAATAAAGAGGTTACGAGTGAACGTAATGACTGATAAGGTGGTGGAATTTGAACGCCCGCTCATGGCAAGCGGCGGCAGTTGCGTGGCATCTGCTTGGGCACGGGTACCAGAAGAGCCAGACGCAGCGGAAAAATTGCGTCTCAAAAATGAAATAAAGCGCGTCTTGCAAGAAAAGCAGGCCGTATTGGTCGCGCATTACTATGTCGATGCCGAAATACAGGCGCTGGCTGAGGAAACTGGCGGCTGCGTGTCTGATTCACTGGAAATGGCACGCTTTGGGCGCGATCATCCGGCGCAAACTTTGATAGTCGCTGGTGTGAAATTCATGGGCGAAACCGCGAAGATTCTCAGCCCCAATAAAACTATTTTAATGCCTGATCTAGATGCCACGTGCTCACTCGATCTGGGTTGCCCGATTGACGAATTTTCTGCCTTTTGTGATGCGCATCCAGATCGCACCGTGGTGGTGTATGCCAACACCAGTGCCGCCGTCAAGGCACGTGCTGATTGGATGGTGACATCCAGCATCGGTCTCGACATCGTTGCGCATTTACATGCACAAGGCAAAAAAATCTTATGGGCACCAGATAAACATCTGGGCGCTTATATCCAGCAAAAAACCGGTGCCGATATGCTGTTGTGGCAAGGCTCCTGCTTAGTGCATGACGAATTCAAAGCCATCGAGTTAGAGTTGTTAAAGGAAGAGCACCCCGGCGCGAAAGTCTTGGTGCACCCAGAATCACCGGCCGCCGTGACAGCATTGGCCGATGTGGTCGGCTCCACTTCACAGCTCATCAATGCCGTTAAGACGCTGGATGCCGAAGAATTTATCGTCGCAACTGACAACGGTATTTTTCATAAAATGCAGATGGTTGCACCGCATAAAAAATTGATTGTGGCACCCACTGCCGGCAACAGCGCCACCTGTAAAAGCTGCGCGCATTGTCCGTGGATGGCAATGAATGGCTTACGCAATCTGTTGAATGCTCTGCAAACCGGGCAGGGTGAAGTCTTGGTTGATCAGTCTATCGGACAAAAAGCCAAGCTTTGCATTGATCGCATGCTCGATTTCGCTGCGCAAAAAAATGCCAATACACGCCCAAGCGGTAAGCTCGAAAACGAGCAGCAACTGTTTTCTGGTATCGGTCCGGCCTAGGGTTTAAGATGAATCAAAAAAAATCCATTAGTAATTTACGCAATCCCTTCGCGCCATTCGATGCCGATCTCGAAATCGCACTGCACAGAAATATTCGCGAGGCGATTGAAGAAGACGTTGGCAATGTCGACTTAACCGGACATCTAGTACCCGCTAACCAGCAAGTAACCGCACAAGTCATCGTGCGTGAGCCTGCCATACTATGCGGCGCGCCGTGGTTTGATGCGGTGATGGCAGCACTAGATAACAGCATACAAATTGATTGGCACTATGCAGAAGGCGATTTAATGGTTGCCAACACGGTAGTTTGTAAAATTCAAGCACCTGCCCGCTCACTACTCACAGCAGAGCGCAGTGCGCTGAATTTTTTACAGCTCTTGTCAGCCACCGCGACAGTGACACGGCGCTATGTCAATCTGATTGCAGGCACCGCTGCCAAGATTCTGGATACACGTAAAACTATTCCAGGCTTACGTTTGGCGCAAAAATACGCAGTACGGGTTGGCGGCGGTGCAAATCAACGGATTGCCTTGTATGACGGCATCTTAATTAAGGAAAACCATATCGCCGCTGCAGGCGGCATCGCAGCGGTGATGGCATCTGCACAAGCCTTGAATGCTGGCGTTAGTATCCAAATCGAAGTGGAAACTTTGGATCAATTAGAGCAGGCGCTGGCGGCAGGCGCTAAATCGATTTTGCTCGACAACTTCGATCTCAGCACGTTACGCACCGCCGTGCAGATCAATCAAAGACGCGCCAAACTGGAAGCCTCTGGCGGCGTCAACCTAGCAACAGCACGCGCCATCGCCGAAACTGGGGTTGATCGCATATCGATTGGCAGTTTAACCAAAGACATACAGGCGGTTGATTACTCATTGCGTATCATTGAGTAAATTTCTGATGACGCAGCGAAATATTTTCGGTTTCGGCAGATAAATTTCTATGCAATTCATAAAAAACCGCTATAATAGCGGGCTTGGAAGTGTGGCCGAGTGGTTGAAGGCACCAGTCTTGAAAACTGGCGAGGGTGAGAGCCCTTCGTGAGTTCGAATCTCACCGCTTCCGCCAAGATTAAGCCGATTCAAGGCTAAAACAAAAAATCCCTAATGCATTTTTATGCTTAGGGATTTTTTGTTTTGATACGGCTTATTGGCTTCTTTTGATTTTTTGCGATACCATTCGGATATATAATGTACAAAATTTTGTACAGCCTGATACAGGGAGCAATCATGACGATTTCCGCTACTGATGTTATTCCACTTTCACAAGCGAGAGCAAATTTGTCTGAATTGGCAGATCAAGTCAAAGCTGGGGCTGAGAAAATTATTACCAAAAATGGTGAAAGCTATGTCGCCATCATCGATGCAAGGCGCTTGGATTATTACCACCAGCTTGAACGCGAGCATATTCATCTATTATTAATTGACGATGCCAGTAAAGGGTTGGCCGATATAGCGGCGAATCGGGTAAAAGACGCGCACACGGCGCTTGGCGCGATCAAGCGTCGTCGCGCTTTGAAATAGTTAGTTCCATTGAGCGCATCTGCCGTGACTGACAAACATCGCGTCAAACTTACTGCCAACTTTGAGCGTAACTTGGAAGAAATTGAAGCATTTCTTTTGCAAGCCGAAGCGCCACAAGCTTTTGATGCTTTATTGGATGAGTTAGCTCTTTCTCTTATTCCCAACCTAGAACGCTTCCCAGAAATGGGGCGTTTGTTTCTCAAGCGTGCTGCAAACTCGGTAGAAGTGGTGAATGGTGTGGAGCACTTGAGCCGACAGCTTCAAGCGATTAATAAAAAAGGTGAGTTGCGCGAATGCGTGATGAAGGATTATTTATTGTTGTATGCGCGAATCGCAGACACGATATATCTGCTTTCAATTCGCCATCAAAGACAGCTTTCTTTTGATTTTGGATTATTACGTTGATTTTTGTCTGCAGAATAGAGGTGATGGCTAAAACTCTGCATTGTGTAGTCGCAGCTATTTTGCATGATTTATCAAATCATGTTTTTTATTAACATATTGCAATCGAAATAATGATGGGTAGTGATTAATAAAAAATCTGGTCTGCTTGGGTTAAGCGGCATCCTATATGCAGCAAAAATCGAGCTTGCGATTAGATTCTAAAGTCCATTATTTCAATCTTGGTTACTCGATTGTTCAATAAAAACGTCCAAATTTAGACGAAAAAAAGTCTAAATATGGACGTTTTTCCTTCGGTTTTACCGTTTTAAGGCTGTTTTTACGGCTTTTTTATGATTTTTATATACTGGGTATGGTATTTAAAAACACGCCCGTATTTATTGCGTGATTCTACAATTTTTAATGATACTGCCACTTTTTTGTAAAATAATAAATTTACCATTAGTGAATATTGATCTCAGATGGTGACGATTGAGCGAAACTATTTGAATGGAGTGTCATGTGGCAATCTTCCTATAAATTTTGTTGGGTTTGCCTGACAAATTCACGCAAATCTGCATAAACGCCCGCCTTGACTTGCTGGCATTGCCTGAAACCTAGCGCGAAGGATGTTTTCTTGGCGCAAACCCAAAAGGTCGCTTGTATTGATACGTCGAAGACGTATAATTGCATCATGCATACCATATCAGAAACCGAAATTTTTCAGCGTTATGCGAATCAGGTGTGGTCAGACGCGGAACGTATCGAGTTTATAAACTGGATTGCAGTTAATCCATTGGCGGGTGATGTCATACCTCATTCAAACGGTTGTCGTAAGGTGCGATGGAGCCGCGCTGGCATGGGTAAGCGTGGCGGGGTAAGAGTTATATATTTCAACAGTACCGATGAGCATATATGGCTTTTGATCGTCTACGCGAAGGCAAAATTCGACAATCTTTCAGCAAGTTTTTTAGCAGAATTAAAAAGAGAGGTAGAGCATGGATAAGGAAATAGAACAGTTCCAAAATGATCTTTTGGAATCAGTACGTCAAATGAAGAAAGGACAGGCGGCAAGGGTGACACAAGTTACGTTGTCGCCAACGGCTGAAATTCGCGCCAAGGTAGGTATGTCGCAAAGCAGGTTTGCCAAGTTATTGGGTGTATCAGTGCGCACCTTGCAGGAATGGGAGCAAGGCAGACGCAAACCATCAGGGGCGGCGCAAACTTTGCTGACGATCGCGCAGCGTCATCCTGAGATGTTGCAGGAATTGGCAGCCACATCATGAAAGTACAAAACACGTATAAAAGCGTATGGGATGCATTGGCAGACACGCCAGAGCAAGCGGCTAACATGCGCACCAGATCAGCACTGATGCAGCAGATAGCCGCTATCGTCAGAGACAAAGCATGGAGGCCGACAGAGGCGGCCAAGCAATGCGGCGTGACCCAGCCGCGCATGAATGACCTGCTGCGCGGGCGGATGCCTCGCTTCTCGCTTGATGCATTGGTGAATATTGCTACCGTTATTAGGCGGCGGGTGCAGGTTGAACTGGAAGCCACTTAGTAGTGCAGATCATAATGCAGATCATAATGCAGAGCGCAATACAGGTCATATTGCAGATCAAATCAAAATATAGTGATTAACCGTTAAGCTCAATTCCGAATTTCCACCCCCCCCATAATCGCATAACCCTGAATAATCAAACGCTTGTTGCCCATCGGTGCTGGGATGCTGCGGTCGTCGATGCCGCCCATGATGGCGTTGCAGTGGTTGACTACCGTCCAGTCGTTGGGAATCGCGAGTTTGATGCCGCCCCAGACGGTGAAGATGTTGAGCACCGCGTCTTGTTGGATCGATGCGCCGCGTAGGTCGAGTTCGACGCCTGCCATGAAGACGTTGATTTCGCCGCCTTTAAAATCGCTGGAGCTGTTTTTTATTTGATTGCCGCTCATTAGGCCGAGGATGTCGATGGTGCTGTTGTTGTCGGCATCCGTACTTGGCGTGTTGCTGGAAGGCGTGTAGTTTTGTACTGAGCCGCTGGGGTTATTTTGGCGCGTTTTGGGTTCTTTCAAAATGATGGCTAAGCCACCGATGATGAGAAAAACGGGCCACCATTCGCGTAGGCGGAAGTGGATGATGCCTAGATGATTGAGTGTGGTGACTACGCCGATGCTGACGAATAGGACGCCAATAAAATAACCGGATCGGCCATTGGCTTGCATGATTTTGAGTGCGCCCAAGGCGATAAAAATCATCGGCCAGAATTGGAGGTAATTGGAAGTCTCAAAGATATTGAGATTATCGACCAGTGTTAATACACCAATCAGGATGATAAAGCCGCCTAGTAAGATGGCTTGTTGTGGATTGTGGTTTTTCATGGTGTGTGCCGTTGGTTTATGTGTTGATATGAATGCGTTGATAGTGATGCGCTTGGCTTGCGCAATTTATATGTCAACAGACCCTAATTAGAGCGCGCATTTATCGTCGCTCGCAAAATCATGCTGGCACCGCCGATGATCAAGACCACTGGCCATGTGGTCGTGAAGCTCCAGCCCCAGAGGTGTTCGATACAAAGGTAGAGCCATGCGGCGAATAGTATTTGGCTGATGCCGCGGATGGTGTCGTTCCAGCCTTGGCCAAAGGCGATTTTCAGGAGGCCAAACAGGGCGATGAATAGGGGCCACCAATGCCAGAATGTCCAGAATTGCCAGATGCCATTGATATCATTGTGCTCTAATAATAAAGCGCCGCCGGCGGCGATGAGCAGGATGCCGATGATCCATTTTTTACCGTTCATGTGCTGCGCGTTATTGTCGTTAATTCGCATGATCATTTCCTCGTCGATAGTGGGCGCTGTGTCATGTTTGCGCCATGTCGGCAAGATAAAGCAGCGCTACTTGAAAGTCTTGTGATTTTCGGCGAGTGACGGTGAATGGTCGGTAATTGACGAAGAAGATGTGGTTACAGTGCTCAAAAGCTGATTTTTTTTGACAAGTGGAGGGCATCAAAGCGAATTCGCCAGCTCACTCTTAAATGAGTTAAATTACCTATACTGCCACTTTTTTATAAAAAAAATAGCATATCTCGCACATCATCATTATGTATTAAAAAAATACAGGATACAGTATATATAAATATAATTTAAGAAATCGGCAAAGCACAAGCTTCTTCGATATTGCCCGCTTCGGTCGTGCCTGAACCCAGAGTCACTTGGTACAATGCCGCATGCTCTCTGAATTTGATCTGATCCGCCAGTATTTCACCCGCTCCAATGACGGCGACCCGCGCATCGTTTTGGGCGTGGGCGACGATTGTGCGTTGTTGCAACCGAGTGCCGGTATGCAGTTGGCGATTTCTACCGATATGTTGGTGGAAGGTCGCCATTTTTTTGCCAATGCTGATCCGGCCAAGCTGGGGCATAAATGTTTGGCGGTGAATTTGTCTGATCTGGCGGCGATGGGTGCTAAGCCAATCGCGTTTACCTTGGCGCTGGCATTACCAGAGGCGAATGCGGCGTGGTTGCAGCCGTTTGCGCAAGGCATGTTGGCGCTGGCGGATTTGCATCAATGTCGTTTGATTGGCGGCGATACCACCAAAGGCCCGTTGACGATCTGCATTACCGTGTTTGGCGAGTTGCCACCTGGTTCGGCCTTGCGACGTGATGCGGCGCAGGTTGGGGATGATATTTGGGTGTCGGGCAGCTTGGGTGATGCACGCTTGGCGCTGGCGGCTTATTGGAACGAAATTTCATTGGATGCCGCAGCACACGAGCAAGCAGCGCAGCGCATGCATCAGCCAACCCCGCGCGTGGCGCTGGGTTCGGCCTTGCGCGGCATTGCGCATGCGGCCTTGGATATTTCAGATGGTTTGGCGGGCGATTTGGGGCATATTTTAAATCGCTCGCAAGTCGGGGCTAGTTTGTTTGTAGATCACTTGCCAGCAGGTGAAGTGTTGCAACAGCAGGGTATGGATCTGCGCCGTCGCTTTACGCTGGCGGGCGGCGACGATTACGAGCTTTGTTTTACCGCGCCACGCGCAAAGCGTGCTGCGGTGCAGGCGGCGGCTGTGCAGTCTGGCACGCCGGTCACGCGCATCGGTTTTATTGAAGCGACACCCGGCTTGCGTTTGCTAGATAGGCAGTTGCAGGAAGTTCGCTTATCATTGGCCTCTTTTGATCATTTTCTTACGCCATGACGACCTTACAAGAAGGCCAGAAAGCCTTGATTAGCAAGCCCGATAGCCGCTTTATGCTGGTACATCCGGCACATGTGATTGCACAAGGCTTTGGTAGTGGCTTGTCGCCGCTTATGCCGGGCACGGTCGGTACTTTGTTTGGGTGGCTATCGTTTAATGTATTGACCGCACGTTGGCCGGATGTTTTTACACCGTTGAACTGGGCATGGATCATTCTAGCCGGTTTTGTTATTGGCATTTGGGCTTGTTCGGTCACTGGGCGCAATTTGGGTGTGGCTGATCATGGCAGCATGGTGTGGGATGAGGTCATTGCGTTTTGGCTTGTGCTGTTACTGCTTAGCCCAACCTCTTTATCGACGCAGTGTTGGGCGTTTTTGTGGTTTCGCTTTTTCGATATGGTGAAGCCGCCGCCGATTGGCTATTTTGATCGCCGTTTTAAAGGCGGCTTTGGCGTGATGTTTGACGACATCGTGGCGGCGTTTTTTACTTTATTGGTGTTTGCGTTGTGGGTGCGATTTTAGGCTGGCGCTCATAACTGCCCGCTTTCTTTAATATCTAAATAGCGGTTGACCAGACTCATGCTGAGCTGTTCTGGCACGATGTCGATTAAATGGCTGGCGCGGATGCCGAGTTGTTTGATCGCGGTTTGCCGTTGCTGTAAATAATGGTGAGTGGCAGAGACACGCAAGGCATCGGCAAAATTTTGCACTGGACTTGCTATCGCGGTGTCGAGCGATTTTTCGCGCAGGCTAGCGCACATTACCAAATGTTTGGCCGATAAAAATTCACAAGCGGTACGCATCGCTTGGTCATCTTCATCGCGTAAATTGGTGATCAAGACCACGAAGGCACGCTTGTGCAATTTGCTTAATAAAGTTTGCGCAGCCAAGGTGTAATCTGGCGCAACTTCTTGTGCTTGCAGATCATAAATACCACCTAAAATGCGATCTAAACCGATGCGCCCTTTTTGTGGGCTGAGCCAACGGGTTGCGCCACCAAAGGTCATCAAGCCAACCGCATCACCTTGTTTTTGCACCAGAAAACTGAGGGTGATGACGGCGTTCAAGGCATGATCTAAATGCGAGGTATCGCCATCTTTGGCTAACATGCGTCGTCCGGTATCGAGCAAAAATACCACTTGTTGGTCACGTTCTTCTTGGTATTCGCGGGTGATCGGTTTTTGGTAGCGTGCTGTGGCTTTCCAATCAATCGAGCGTTGGCTATCGCCTTGGCGGTATTCGCGCAGTTGCCGAAAATCGGTGCCTTCACCGCGCCGTCGTTTGCGCACAATGCCTGCGCTGCTGGCACGGCGGTCGGTGGCGGTTAGGGTGTAGCCCAGTAATTTTGAGAAATCGGGAAATACTTTGACCACGTTGCTCGAACCGATCCGAACCACGCGTTGCCATAAGCCGAATCCAGAAAGCACCTTGACGTAGGCCGCATCAAAGCGCGCATCGCCGCGCTGGTCTGGCTGTAACTGATAGCTGATGTCGATGTATTCTCCGGGAGCGATCTGGGCGGCGTGTGGCAAGCCCATCAACGCCCAACTGGCAGGATACGCATCAAAAATATCGACTGTCAGTGTGCGTTGCCCTTGATTCACCACATGCAGCGTAACAGTCTGCCAGCGCTCGACTGGCCAGACACCTGGCACCTTGCGTCCGACCGTCAATGCTGGTGCTTGCCGGGTTTGTCTGGCATCAAACAGCGCGATTAAAAGTAACGCGCAACCACTGCCCCACCAAGTGTTGACGAGCGCAACATTCAAGGTGGCGGGTGCGATGGTCGCCTGCGTCGGTGCAACATGGCTAAGGATGTTGGGTAGCACATAGCAAGCCACACCCAGCAATAACCAGGCACAGGCACACAATAAAAAGCGAATGGATGGCGTCATCGGTATCTGAATATCAGGCGCGCGGCGCTGGGATTTGCTCAATCAGGCGTTGCAAGATTTGGTCGCTTTGCAAGCCATCGAGTTCGCTTTCTGGCGACAGTGCGATGCGATGTCGTAATACTGGCAGGGCGGCCGCTTTGATGTCATCAGGGGTCACAAAATCGCGCTGATTCATCAAGGCAAAAGCACGCCCGATGCGCACCAGCGCAATGCTGCCACGTGGCCCGGCACCAACCGCGACGCCCGGCCAATCGCGCGTTGCGCGTACCAGTCGCACCGCGTAATCGCTGACCGCTGGGTCGATCTGAATCATCGCAACTAATTGTTGCAGCGTGTTGATGGTTTCGGGTTTGATCAAAGTGGCGACCTGCGCGACTTCTAAGCCATCGCCAATTTTTTTATTGGTGACCATCTGCAACATGGCTAGCTCTTCCGCAGCACTTGGATAAGCAATCAGTAGCTTCACCAAAAAGCGGTCAAGCTGGGCTTCAGGCAAAGGGTAAGTGCCTTCGTTTTCCAGCGGGTTCTGGGTTGCCAGCACCATGAACGGTGTTTGCAGTAAATGGGCTTCCCCTTCAATCGTGATTTGCCGCTCTTGCATGGCTTCCAGCAGAGCAGATTGGGTTTTGGCTGGGGCGCGGTTGATTTCGTCAGCCAATAATAAGTTGGTAAACACCGGGCCTTTGCGCACACTGAAAGTTTGCTCTTTCATGTTGTAAATCGCGTGCCCCATGACATCGGCTGGCATTAAATCAGGCGTGAATTGAATGCGCGAAAATTGCCCCGAAAAGGTTTTCGCCAAAGCTTTCACCAATAATGTTTTACCTAATCCGGGTACGCCTTCAATCAAAACGTGCCCACCCGCCAAACAGCAAGCCAATATCTGATCGACAATCGCTTGTTGCCCGACCACGGCACGCGCAATTTCTTCACGCATGCGGCTAACGATGTCGATGGCTTGTTGTAAGCGTTCAGGCGGTATGGCTGAAGTTGGGGTGGCTGTGGGCTTCGCTGCGGAGGAGATTGCAGCGCTTGTGGCGGAGCTGGGAAGGACATTATCGTTCATAGAATTGCCTCAACTTTTGGAGGGTTTGAATTTGCAAGGTGTAATCATGAGGGAGCTTGGCAACGGGTGCCAGCAGTGCCAGTTGTAGGTGCTTAATGTCAATTCGGCTGGCGTTATGCAGTTGTGCCATGCGCTCTTGGATCGGCAGCTTGATTATTTCCGGTGCGCGGCGCTGAATGGCTTTTTCAGTCGCAGCGCGGCTGGCTTGTAACAAGGTATCGCGTCCAGCCATGCTTTGCCATAGCCATTTAGCACTGGCGTCGATGTGTTCCAGTAAAGAGCGGCGTTCCTGTTGCGGGTCAGGTAGTAAGGGGCCAAACCGATGCATTGCGCGCCAAGTGACAAGCAATAATACAAAAGCCAAGCTACTGAGCGCATAAGGCAGGGCGTGCAACAACATGACGTGCCAAGGTGTTGGCGCAACATCTTTGACGATTAAAATCTGTTGGCTCTCAGTTTGCAATTGCGCGAGTTGGAGCAGCACTTCTGCATGATCGAAAGCGGCGATTTTTTGATTGTCGAAATAATTATCAGCCAGCAATACGATATGGCCTTTGCCGCTGGTATACAGCCGCAGAATTTCGCCAGTATTGTCACTGGCAATCGGTTGAACAGCCTTGTTTGAGGCAATTAAACGGCGCTTGCTTTGCCAGATTTCTAGCGGATAGTCTTGATGGGGAAATTCAACATATTTTGCAAAAGATTGGCTTGGTGTTTGCGGTGGTGTTTGCTGTGGCTTTTGCTGTGCCGGTTTGTTCGCAGGGGCAGCCACGAAAACTTCTTTTAATTGGATGCCGAGCGAGCTGGTGATGGGGTCATCCTGCAACTGTTTGGCGTAGGGCGCTGTATCTGTGGTGGTGGGCGGTGCGTCAGTGTCGGCGTCATTGTCAACAGTGGCGTGTTCAGCGTTGTCTTCTTGCGGTTCGGCGTGTGTGGCTTGGTTTGATGTGGCATCTTCATGCGGCGCAGTTACTGCATCGGCTGCGGTTGGGCGAATAAAAATAAAATTGAATTTCGGCTTTAAAATCAGGGTATTTCCGGCCTGAACCCAACGCTGTAAATCGTCGGCCTGAAAGGCACTCATATTGCCGTTGTTATTCAATATCATGAGCGTGCCATGCGCAGGCAAGCTGACCAGTGCTTGGGTTAAGGTAGGTATTGTTTTGACTTGATAATTGCGCCCAGTAAGCAGGCGTTCGGCAACTAGCAAATTATTTTTGTGGGCTTCCGATTGGCGATTTGGTACCAGCGTCCAGCGCTGTTCCATTTGATCATGCCACAGCCAGATTGCGCCACCAATCAGACTCAAGAAAATAAGGCCCATCACCAATTGGCGCAGGCTGAGTTGTAGCGTTTTCATGCGGAAAACACCTGTTGCCACTGCTGGCAAATGGCGTCAATGCTGCTCGGCCAGCGCTGACCATAAGCCGCTTTTAACCACAGGTTCGTGGTTTGCCGCACGACCTGCAAACAATCTGCCGACAGCGCTACACCACCTGCGCCATTGTGATGATTGGTCTGATATTGATACTGGCTCTCGATCAGGTGCAGGCAATCGCCTTCAGTTGCACCTTGATGAATATGCAGATCATACTGACTCACCAATCTCGATAATGTAGCGCGATATAACAATGCCAGTGCCGCACGAAGCTGACCGGCCTGCCACAGTTCATGCACTGCATTGATGACCTCGGCTGGCAAACTTTCCGGGCGAATATCCAGACCTGCTACCACGCTTGCGGTCAACCTCGGTTTGGCAAAGCGCGGCAATTGCAAGCGATCTTGAAAACGCACCAGCAACCAAAATATAAATACCAGAAGCGCCGTGATCAACGCTAGCTTTAGTAAGGTCGCCAAATCATCCAGATTGGTGGTTGGCGTTTTTTGGTCGGGCTTATTTTTTTTAGGATCATTTTTCTGTTTCAAAGCCCAAGATTGCACGCAGATAAATTCTTTCAAATCATCGCTACTCAAAATCGTCGCTAAGTCGGCGCGTATTTTTTTCTGCTCAGGTGAGTGATCTTCGCTACGGAAAGCCAAATCGCCATTTGAAACGACGGTTTGCGGCTGTTCACACTGGGCTTGCGGATTGCTTCCGCCAGCCTGAGTGGACGAGGCCGATGCTGCCGCATTGCTTTCCGGTGTTGCCGACAAAGCGCCAAGCAGCACCAGTGCTAAAGCAAGGCCAAGCAATTGATCGAATCGGCCTGATTGAGCTGATTGAGCTGATTGAGCTAGTTTTTCCGCTGGCTTTTGAGAGCCTGTGGTCAATCTAAGGTTCTCCTGCGCGACCTTCATTTGACGCAACACGATTTCAATATCCCATGCTTCCAGACTGGCACGCCGGTTCAGGTATAGGGTAAAACTACAGGCCACGTAAATCGGGGCAACAATGCCGACGCTAAATGCATAAGCGAGACAAGTCAATGCATCGACTAAGAGCGTGTGCTTGTTTTTGGCTAGTTCCGTAAAAAAAATCAGCGGATTGATGCCTCTCTCATCACTGACAAAAAGACCGATCAGCGCAAACAAGCCCAGTTGCAAAATCAATTCAAAATTAGCGCAAACAACGCCAAACCAATAAGCTGAACTGGCGGTATGTTTGCCGATCACCTGCCGCCGTGCCGCCGCCGCTGCGCCCCGTGCGCCTTCTAGTTGCCAGATCGGTTGATACAAACCACGACTTGGCACAAACAAGCGCCACCAAGTCAACAGCCGAAACCAGCCACCACCTAGTTGTTTCGGCCACGCACGCAGTGCTTGCAGCCAGTGCACCTGTTCGCCAAATACCTGACGTGATAGCAAATACAAGGGCGCACGCTCCAGCAGCGGGCGCAGCCACCAAGCCAGCACTAGGCTGCCAGCACCAATGCTCGGCATGGCAATCGCAAGCAGTAGGCATAGGCCGACCAACGGTAGCCATAATCCCAGCCAAGTGAGATACAGCGCACGCCAATTGGCACGCAGTAAGGCAAAGCCTAAATCTAGTGCTTGCGCATTCGGGCGTGGATGCAAATCGAGTTGCAGGCGGTTGAGTTGCATTAGCGTTTGCCTCGCCCGGCGAATACAAAAAAGCCCAATAAGCCAAGCCAGCAAGCCGCGCCAACAAAGTATTTGATGTGGCTAGGAACATCAGCATTGGCTGACCAGAATGCCTCAAAAAATGCTGCCAACATGATCAGCAAAACCGCCCCGACGATTAAGGGAAATAAGCGTTGGCTGCATGCCACTAGCGCTTGGCGGCGGCTTAGTCGCCCCGGATGAATGACGCTCAAGCCAAAGCGCATACCAGCCACCGCAGTCAGAATCAGCCCCGTAATTTCAAAGCTGGAATGGGTAATCACAAAAGGCCAAAACGTGCCTCGTGTGCCGGGGTCGAGACTTAGCCAAGCGGCTACCGCACCACCGTGCAAGCCATTAAAAAACAGACTCAATAGCGCAGGAATGCCAGCAAAGATGCCGCCAGCAATGGTGCGAAAGCCGATTGAGACATTGTTCCAGATGTAAAAACCAAACATCATCAAATCTGTTTCGTTATCCCGTCCGAACGCAGCACGCCCAGGCCGATACATGCCTCGATAATGTTCTAGCGATTCCACCGACATGAAACTGCTGGCCCATTCTGGTTGCAGGTAAATCAGCAAGCCAACCAGTAAAGCGCTACCCCAAAAGGCAAGCATCGCAAGCAGCACTAATCGCCATTCGGCACGCACCAAACACGGAAAATCGATGTACAGCCATTGGCGTAATAAAATGGGTCGTGCCGCTTGCGCACCATATAAACGCTGGTGACAATTGGCGACCAATTGTTGCAAGAAATCAGTCAACGCAGGCGAATAGCCGCGCTGCAAAGCCAGCGCCAAATGTTGGCATAGTTGGCGATAGAGTGTTGGCAATGCTTGTGCGGTATCGGCATTCGATGGCGCTTGTAGCATTTGTTCGATCTGTGACCACAAATGCTGGTGCAATTGTTGAAACTGTTTTTGCTTCATTGGCTAAACCCCGCAACGATACTGCGCAAGCGCTCGATTGACTCGGCACCTTGGCAAGCGGTTAGCGGTGCCGCTAGATCACCTAGTTCATGCAAGCGCCCGGTTGGTAAAGTTTTTTCCCGCTCGAACAGATCTGCCAGAATACGTTGTTGCAATGGGGTGAGTGAAAAGGGCAGCACAGTCGCAGGTTCGGTCGCTGTGCTTGCCGTGAAGTTCGCAGTGAAAGCGCTGGACAAGACGCCATTTGCACTTGCCAAGGGCGGATTTTTTTTAAAATACACCACTTGCGTTCCTGCTACCATGTCACCCAGACGTCGAAAGCGGCTGTCAAAAAGCAGACAAAGTAAGCCGGTGAAGTAAAACGCAGGTAAAAAATCCGCCACCAACAATAGATTACGCAAGCTCGATTCACGCCAGCCAACCGGCAAACCATCTGCGCGTAACACCCGCAAGCCAAGCAAAGTTTTGCCAACGGTGCGACCAGAAAAATACACTTCGGACAGAATCGGGTACGCCCAATAACTGATAAACAGCAGCAGAAATAAAATGCCGTTGCCCAATTTGGAACCGCCAAACAGGAACAGTAAAAAAAACACGACAATCAGCCAGAGCACAAAGTCGATGAACCACGCCCAAGCGCGAGCTGGTGCGCCCGCCGGGGTGAGTAGCAGACTAACACCCTCAGGTGTCGTCAAGGAAATGCGACCATCTAGCAAAATGCTACTTTCAAAAAAACTGCGCACTGGTTCACCATGCGTTGCGATCAATGGTCATTGGTGCAGTGAGACCTCTGCACAACTTACTGCGCGGCCAAATTTTGCGTTTGCGATGCTCACTGACCAGTCGTACAGGTGCGCTTCTCAACGCAAACTTTGGCCGCTCGCTACAGTTGTGCAAAGGTCTCACGGTGTCAGTCGGTGTGAGTTGATCCAAGCTGATCCAAGCGGATTAATAAAAATTTAATTGTAGCAACAAGTAAATCCGCATCACAAGAAAATTTATAGTGCAATTATTTTCATTGCAGAAATAATAATTTTCATGATAGCGTGCAGCCTTACATAGGAATCGTTTGTATCAGTGATGGTTCGGATGTCTGTCGTAAATGGGATAAACAATAATTCGTGGTTGATAAAGGATAAAAAGATCTTATGGAAGAAATGCAAATGGAAACAAAACCGGCCAACAATCCTTATATGGCACCAGATGCCGATATGGCCGAAGCAACGGCAAATGAATCTGTATTGGCTGGCCTAGAACGACGTTTGGGGGCGGCAATTATTGATGGCATCATCACTGGGTTACTGGTCTTGTTGCCGATCGTTTTATTTTTTGGTGGATGGCAAAAATATGCGCTGGCGATGGCTTCGGCGGGGATATTCGGCACGGCGATTTCTATCGTGCTAGCTGCGATTGTTTATATTTTAGTAAACGGAAAATTTTTGAAAGAAAATGGTCAAACTATCGGTAAAAAATTACTGAAGATTAAAATTGTCCGTTCCAATGGCGCACCGGCGGATTTCAAGCGCATTCTGTTATATCGGTATTTGCCAGCGCAGTTAATTTTACTCATTCCTGTATTGGGGAATTTTCTGTCATTGATCAATGTCTTATTTGTATTTAGAGCATCACGTCAATGTGTCCACGATCAGATTGCAGATACTATCGTGGTGAAAGCGTGAACAAAGGCATTCAAGGTATTCAAGGCATTTGAATAAATTGGATGACATACGGCGTTGAATGTGCACTAAAATGATTTCAACGCCGTTTATTTTAAGGAGAACTTGCTATGCAATTGCCTGATTCCATCGAACTTGCAGAGCGCGTTGGTGCTGCCTTGAAAACACGTAAGCTGACACTTGCTGTGGCCGAATCTTGTACCGGCGGTGGTGTATGCAGCGCGATTACTGATGTGGCGGGGTCGTCTGAATGGTTTGACTGTGGTTTTGTGACCTATTCCAATTCATCCAAAACCGAAATCTTGGATATTCCTGCTGCATTGATTGCGCAGCATGGCGCAGTCAGTGAGGAAATCGCAGCGGCAATGGCCGAAGGCGCGCTGGCGAATTCAGAAGCACATCTGGCTTTATCTACCACCGGGATTGCCGGGCCAGGTGGTGCAGTGCCGGGCAAACCGGTGGGAACGGTGTGTTTCGGCTGGTTGGTGGGCGGCGTCACCCATACCGAGCGCAAAGTGTTTAGCGGTGACCGTTTACAGGTGCGCCAGCAAACGGTGTTGTATGCGCTGAATAAACTTTTGCGCTATGTGGATGAGTTATAACTTCGGCTAACGCAGTCAGAATCTCAGCGATACTGATTAATCGCATCGCGCGTTTCTAGCGCAACTCGTCGCGCTGCTTGCGCAAAATTTTCATCACCAATTGGCGTTGCATACAAAATCGCCCGTGACGAGTTAATCATCATGCCCGTGCCGTTGGCGGTTTTGCCAGCTTGTACGGTGGCTGCAATATCGCCGCCTTGTGCGCCAATGCCAGGTACTAGCAAAGGCATGTCGCCGACGATTTGGCGTACTTGCGCTAATTCTTGTGGGAAGGTTGCGCCTACTACCAAGCTGCATTGGCCGTTTTTATTCCAGTGATTTGCCACCAGATCGGCTACATGTTGATAGAGCGGTTTGCCATCGACTTGCAGAAATTGCAGATCCGAGCCGCCCGGGTTGGAAGTGCGGCAGAGAATGATGACGCCTCGCTCTTGCCATTCCAGATACGGCGCAATCGAATCAAAACCCATGTAGGGGTTCAACGTAACAGCATCGGCGTTGTAACGCTCAAAGGCTTCACGTGCATATTGCTCGGCAGTAGCGCCGATATCACCGCGCTTGGCGTCTAGCACGATGGGGATGTGCGGATAGCTTGATTTTAAATACGCGCAAATCGCTTCGAGCTGATCTTCTGCGCGCAATGCGGCGAAATAGGCGATTTGCGGTTTGAAGGCGCAGGCTAAATCGGCGCTGGCATCGATGATGGCTTTGCAAAAGCTAAAAATCGCATCCGGCTGTTGTGCTAATTCAGCTGGAAAGCGTTTGATATCGGGGTCAAGCCCGACGCATAACAACGAGTTATTGCGCTGCCAAGCGCCGTTGAGTTGGTCAATAAAACGCATGGGCGATCACTTTCAATCATTCATCAAATCAGTTTAAAACGCTGCAATCCCAGTTTGCGCGCGACCCAAAATCAGGGCGTGAATATCGTGCGTGCCTTCGTAGGTATTCACCACTTCCAGATTCACTAAATGGCGCGCCACGCCGTATTCATCGGAAATACCATTGCCGCCCAGCATATCGCGTGCGGTGCGGGCGATCTCTAATGATTTGCCGCAAGAATTGCGCTTCATCATCGAGGTAATTTCGACTGCTGCCGTGCCTTCATCTTTCATGCGCCCTAAGCGCAAACAGCCTTGCAAAGCCATGGTGATCTCGGTTTGCATGTCGGCTAATTTTTTCTGCACCAATTGGTTGGCGGCCAGTGGGCGGCCAAACTGTTTTCTGTCTAGCGTGTATTGGCGTGCGGTGTGCCAGCAAAATTCGGCCGCGCCCAAAGCGCCCCAGGCGATACCATAGCGCGCTGAATTTAAACAGGTGAATGGGCCTTTCAAGCCTTCACCATGCGGCAACAGGTTTTCTTCTGGCACAAACACTTGATCCATCACGATTTCACCAGTGATGGAAGCGCGCAGGCCGACCTTGCCGTGAATCGCGGGTGCGCTTAAACCTGTCCAGCCTTTTTCTAAAATGAAGCCGCGAATTTTGTCATCGTCGGTTTTCGCCCAGACCACAAAGACATCGGCAATCGGGCTATTGGTGATCCACATTTTGGCGCCAGTCAATAGATAGCCGCCATCTGTTTTTTTCGCACGGGTGACCATGCTGCCGGGGTCGGAGCCGTGATCTGGCTCGGTTAAACCGAAGCAGCCTATCGATTCGCCAGTGGCGAGTTTGGGTAGATATTTTTGTTTTTGCGCTTCGCTGCCGAATTCATTGATGGGCACCATCACTAATGAACTTTGCACGCTCATCATCGAGCGATAACCTGAATCAACCCGTTCGACTTCACGGGCGATTAAACCGTAGCACACGTAATTCAAACCAGCGCCACCGTATTCGGCAGGAATGGTCGCGCCCAATAAACCTAGTTCGCCCATTTCTCTGAAAATCGCCGGGTCGGTTTTTTCATGGCGAAAGGCTTCCAGCACACGTGGTGCGAGTTTGTCAGCGCAATATGCACGCGCCGCTTCTTGCACCATGCGCTCGTCTTCGCTGAGTTGGGTGCTGAGTAACAAGGGGTCGTCCCATTGAAAAACTGCTTTTGCCATGGTGGTCTCGTTTGGTTTTGGTTTTGGTTTGGGGGAGTCGGTATCGAATTGGGTTTGAATGTTGTATGGCTTGGTCTCTCCGACAAGAATCGAACTTGTATCCCACGCTTAGGAGGCATGTGCACTATCCATTGTGCTACGGAGAGAC
>OFSE01000191.1_pt1 | contig 20803 bp, 22 predicted proteins | sample 1543261 | NCBI WGS metagenome assembly OFSE01 (sample SAMN07774225, study PRJEB24372) | wastewater metagenome | isolation source: Exp Tend VB 50WW | collected 2016-02 | reverse complement strand
ATGATAGACCTATTAAAAGTATTTTATGAAAACGAAAACGAAAGGGAGGCGGTCAATGACTTCTTCCTTAAGGAATTGGATAAGCTCGCACTGGAAAGGGTTTATAATAAGGAAGACACGAAAGCAGTTGCCGAAGCGAAAGAGGTAATTGAACAGGCATTTGCCGAGCTTAGAGAGCGCTACAAGCCCAATAAGGCCCCTGAAGTAGCAAACCCAGCACGTTAGTTCAAGACCGGAACGTCTCTAAACTATTTAACAGGAGCTTGTCCTAGCAAAACAAGCAATAACTCTTACTTCAAGATGGAAAATGAAGAAACCGTGATCTCCGACGAGCAAACAGGAGAAGAGATAGTCACCTATGAGGAAGGTGTAACTGAGTCGACCGAAGAGTCGACTGAAGCCAAGTTATCTAGGGCGGAAGCTGAAGCTAACAAATGGCGCAGGTTGTTTGAAAAAACACAAAAGCCTCAATCCGAGGCCCCTCAAAAAGCTCCCCAACAGCTTGGGGTAGAGGAAGTAGTATTACTTGCTAATGGTATGCCAGAAGACTTGCTCGCTAAGTTAAAGGTTATCGCTCAAGTAAACGGCTCTTCTCTCATCAAGGCTCAACAGGACCCTGTATTCAAGGGAATAAAGGAGAACTTTGAGAAAGATTTAAAGCAAAAAGAAGCCAGCCTTCCAGCCTCTAGGGGATCAGGAACCGTTAAACCTAAAAAGGACTTAACGACCCCAGGTCTTTCTCGAGAGGAACACATGGCATTATTAAAAAGCCAAGGTCTACTGTAGGGGAATTATTAGTTAGTAATATTCCTATATGGCAGTCTTAACAGGAGCTTTCCCACTTGCAACAGAAACAAATGCAAGCTTGGATAGCTATATTCCGTTAGTTTGGGGCGAAAAAGTAAATGAGTTCTATCGCAATGCACTCGTTGCCGCTCCTTTCTTCACGGATCGCTCATCTGAAGTATCAGGTGGTGGAGATACTCTCTACACTCCTAATACAACGGAGTTCACAGCAAACGCCAAGACTTCGGGCGTAGTAGTTACCTTAAACAGTAACTCTGACACGAAGCAGACCCTTTCGATTAGTAACTGGTTTGAATCATCTTTCGCTATTGAAGATGCTGAGGCCGCTCAAGTAAAGCGCTCCTACACGATCATGGAACGCTATGCTAAGAACGTGTCTTATGCTATTGCTAAGAAACTTGACACAGCAATTTGTCAAATGTTCCAGCAATTCACCAACGCCGTTGGTTCTTCAACAAACAACTTAGGTGACTCTGACATTCGTGCAGCCTTCGCCTACATTGAAACCAATGGTGGTGACTCAACAGAGGGTGCATTCTTCGTTACTCCAAACGTATTCTGGCTGCAAATCCAGAAGATTGATCGCTTTGCATTAGCTATCAACTCTCCAGGCAACAACCCAGCCATGAAGCGACCTAACGGTTACCTCTATGGTCAGCCTGTATACATCACACAGCAAATCACTACGACAACCACTCCATCAGGAGGTTTGTCCAATGCTTTTGCTTTGCCTGATGCAGTTCACTGGGCCGGTGCTCCATTAGGAGCGGGTGGCTCAAAGGCAGGCGCTATGGTTGGTTCCATGGGCGTTCGTGTTCAGTCAAACTACATCCCAGAGTACCTCTCAACGGTTACAACCGCTGACATTCTCTTTGGCGTATGTTTGAACCGAAACGTAGCCGGTGTTCTCATTAAGACCACCGCAACCGCTGTCTAGTTTGCTTGACCCTTAACGGTCTTGTATAATTAGCTGAATCGAAAGATTGTTTGGTGCGACCCTGCAAAGGAAGTCGCATCAGACTTTGCAAGCAATCTAATGATCACTAATTTTGGACAGAGATCGAAAGGAGAACCGGCCCCAAAACAGGGGAAGGTTGTGGTGTCTATGAATCCCGTGAGAGAGCGAGTAATGATAGACATTAACGGCAACGAGATAGACCCCAAAACTAAACAAATAATAAAAAGAAAAGACCAATGAGAGTCTATTTCGTATCTTCGGGAAACGCCGGATGCTATTTGGTTCGATGCCTACTTCCTTTAGTGGCAAATGGGTGGGATGGAGACTCAACCTCACTTTTTCCAGAGAGTAAAACACCGGAAAACAAAGCTCGAGCGGCCCAACAGGCAGATATTGTGGTTTTTCATAGACCAGAGACCAACCAAAAAGTAGAATTAGCGCTTAATTTAAAGAAATTGGGCAAGAAAATCGTCTTTGATAATGACGATACCTACAAGGATCACACTTCGGTGAAGCTCAATGAATACTTTGATAAAGAAAGGACACGATTGGGGCTGGAACGAGTCAATAAAGCAGTAGATGCCTTTGCGGTAGAGGCAGATTTAGTAACCTGCACGACAGAATGGTTGGCCGATGAGTATCGCAAGCTCAATCCCAATGTCGTAGTCTTGCCAAACTGCGTTGATCCTGACTATTTTGATGAACCTCTAAGGAATGAGACCGATGTAGTAAGAATTGGCGTGGTTGGGTCTATTGGATCAACCACTGACCTTGAGATTGTGGCTCCTATCATCAAGCATTATGAGAACGACCCACGAGTGAAGATTGTTTTCTTCTCACTTCCACCTAATAGAAAGGAAAACCCTATCGTGGAGAAGATATTCAAGGATGAATATAATTTCTTAGACTCGGTGAATGTGGAATGGCATCCAACAGTCAAGGCAGAGGTCTATTACGACAAGATCAATTCCCTGAAGCTCGACATGATGATTGCTCCACGGGTAGATAACTATTTCAACCGAGCTAAATCAAACCTAAAGTTCCTCGAGTCTTCGATGTTTGAGATTCCATTTCTAGGGCAGGGCTTTGCTGATGGTAAGAGTCCCTATCAAACAAACCCCGAGGACGGTAAGTATATGACCATCATCATGGACAATAAGGATTGGATACCGGAGATGGAAAAACTCATCACTAACAAGGAGCTTCGCAGAGAAATGGGCAGGAAAGCCAAGGAATATGTCTCCAGTGAATACAATATCGAAAAGCACGCTCATAAGTGGGAAGAAGCTTACGAGAAATTAATGCAATGATCCCCATTTGGAAACTATCAGGTCGGCTCGGTAATCAGATGTTTCAGTTAGCCTACCTAAAGGCCCAAGAGCTTGACGGACTCATACCAGATATATATGTTCAAGGGGAAGAATACTTTGATTCTCAAAAGGGGACAATCAAGCGCATGTTCTCTGACGGTATTACCCCAATCAACCAGGTTTCCATACACGTCAGGCGGGGAGACTATGTTACGACACATAAAAACTTTTATACCAACCTCTTTAGAGAGGGCTATTACGAAAGGGCTATGGATTTATTCCCAGGGGCCGACTTTCTCGTATTCTCCGATGACATTCCCTGGTGTAAAGAGCAAGCCGTCTTTGCCGACTGTGACTTCTCGGAAGGGAATGACGAAGTAACTGACCTTAACTTAATGGCGGGGTGTGAACATAACATCATAGCCAACTCATCTTTTAGTTGGTGGGCAGCGTATCTCAACCCTAATCCTAATAAGAAGGTCATTGCTCCAAAGCATTGGTTTTTAGATGATATAGAACGAGTAACCATACCAGATTCATGGAAAAGAATATGAAAACAGCGTTAGTTATTGGAGCTGGAGGATTTATAGGTCACAACCTCGTTAAGCGCCTTAAAAAGGAAGGTTGGTATGTGGTGGGAGTAGATCGCAAGAAACCAGAGTTTGAAGAGAGCGCTGCCGATCTCTTTGAGGTGGGTGACGCTCGGATAATGAACATCCAACATCCCTTTGATCGTATTTATCAGTTAGCAGCAGAGATGGGTGGAGCGGGATATATCTTTTCAGGTAAGCATGATGCTGATGTGCTTGCTAACTCTCTAGCTATAAACCTAAACATTGCCAGTCAAGCAGTAGGGAAGTGTGGGACGTTGTTCTTCTCCTCGAGCGCCTGTGCTTATCCTGATGGTGTAGAAGGCAAGGAGTCAGACGCTTATCCAGCTAACCCTCCATTTGACTATGGTTGGGAGAAACTAACAGCAGAGCGTATCTATCAAGCCTATAGCAGAAATAAGGGCTTAAACGTGCGGATAGCTCGTTTCCAGAACTGTTTTGGGCCATTTGGGACCTATGCAGGAGGACGAGAGAAGGCCCCAGCGGCTATTTCAAGGAAGATCATTGAATCCCAAGGAGAGATAGAAATATGGGGCGATGGTGAGCAGATTAGACCTTTTGTATATATAGAAGACCTGTTAGATGGCATTGAGGCGCTAATGCAATCTGATTTAAAGGAACCAGTAAACCTTGGTCCCTCATACGGCATAAGTATTAACTATCTAGTGGAGCTTCTACACACTATTTCTAAGAAAGTGTTTACTGTGAAACACATAGAGGGTCCAGAAGGAGAACGTGTTCGCCGATGTGATAATAAATTAGCTCGAGAGGCACTTGGTTGGGAACCAAAGTGGCAACTCAAAGACGCTTTAGCCGAAACCTACGCCTGGATAAAGAGCCAGTATGAAAGTTAGTATTGCCATTCCCTACTATCCGATGAAGGACGCACTATTCTTCCTTCAAAGGTGCTTAGACAGCATTCAAGAACAAACCTTCACTGACTATGAAGTGGTCATTACCCAAGAAGGAACCATGGCAGAGAACACCAACGCAGCGATCAGAAAGTGTCGAGGCGAGATCATAAAGATTCTCTACATGGATGACTACTTTGCTCACGATGATGCCCTACAGGAGATTGTGGATAACTTCAAGGGGGGTTGGTTGGTCACCGGATGTCAGCATTCAGGCAAAGATGGCTACCGATATAACTACCACGAACCACGGTTTACAAATCAGATTCATGTCGTGAACACTATCGGTTCCCCCTCGGTGTTGACTGTGGAAAACAAAGACCCTCTTTTCTTTGACGAGAATATGACGTGGATGTTAGACTGTGACTATTACAAGAGGCTCCATGAACGCTATGGCGAGCCCACGATCATGAATGACATCAATGTAGTGATCGGTGTCGGTGACCAGCAGAAAACAGCTTCACTAACTGAAGAGGAAAAGGATAGAGAGTTGGATTACATGTTAGAAAAATACAAATGATCCCTGTTTGCAAACCAACCTATGACGAACAAACTAAAAGGGAGCTTTTAGCTGTGTTAGATAGTGGTTGGGTAGGCCAGGGGCCTAAAGTTAAAGAGTTTGAAGAAACCTTTGCAGAATATGTCGGGGCTAAATACGCTGTGGCTACGAACTCATGCACATCGGCTCTTGATCTTGCTCTTAAGGTTCACGGAATTAAAGGAGGAGAACTCATTACTACCCCAATGACCTTTGTTAGTGATGCCATAGTGGGAGAATGGAATGGTATGGATGTAACCTTCGCAGATATAGACCCCAATACCCTCTGTATTGACCCAGAAGCTATTAAAATCACCAAGGACACCAAAGCTATCATCGCAGTAGATTCACACGGCAGATTGGCTGATATAAAGGCCATTAGGGCTAAGTTTGATGGGTTAATCATCGAAGATGCTGCTCATGCTTGTTACACACCTGGAGCGGGAGAATTTGCTGACATTACTGTGTGGAGTTTCCAGGCAGTAAAGACACTCCCTATATTTGATGGTGGCATGATAACGACTAATGACGAGGCCATAGCCAAGAAGCTAAGAACCTTGACATGGTTGGGAGTAGAGAAGTCTACTTATGATCGAGTCAGTAATAAGGGATACGCTTGGCAATACGACATCACGCAAGCTGATGGGATTAAGGGATACATGACCGATGTTCAGGCGGTGATTGGCTTGGGACAACTTAGAAGACTTGAGGAAACGAATCAACGCAGGAGGGACATACAAGAAATGTACAACAGGGCATTTGCTGGAGCGGATTACTTCAAGGAACCGGAATACACGCATACAGTTCAATACTACACACCACAATGGTTAGATCGTGATGGTCTTTATCAGTTCTTGGCCGATAACGGCATTTCTACCTCGGTTCACTTCCAACCGTTAAGCGAAACTACATATTGGAAGAAAGCGGTAAAGAACCCACTACCCAATACAGAAGTATGGCGTAAGTTACTTTCCTTACCTGTGCACAATGCCCTGACTGATGAGGATGTGCGGTACATTATTAGCAAAGTTAAAGAATTTCATGGAGACACTCAAAATTGATCGCAACACCAGCGACAAAACAATCACTGAATTTATAAATAAGTGGGGCAGAGCTGGACTTGATGCAGATAATATTAGACTTATTTCGGAAGACCCGCTCTTTATTGGACAAAACATTCTCGGTTTTGAAGTGAAGCAATCATGATTTTAGTCACCGGAGGGACAGGACGCTTGGCGACAGAACTTAAAAAGCACCTAGACGGTGAGTATGTCGGCATAGAGCACTGGGACTTCACCTTTCCCGTCCCTAAAAAGGATTATGAGTTGATTGTTCACATGGGAGCCTATACGGACGTCAAAAGAGCTGAATCTGAACCAGAAAAGTGCTTCCAAACCAATGTCTTTGGGACATTCAACCTATCGCACGCCTTTCAGGATGTTCCTATGGTTTATATCTCCACTGAATATGCTAAGAACCCTCTAGGAATCTACGCTAAGACTAAATTATGGGCCGAGGAGATCGTTAAGGAGCATAAAAAGCACTTAATCATCAGGACATCTTTTAAACCAAACCCCTTTCCCTTTCCTATGGCCTACATGGATCAGTACACCCAAGGAGATTACGTTGACGTGATTGCCAAGTTGCTAGCAGATAAGATTAAAACCTGGGATCGGGTGACTAATGAGTTCTGTTACGTGGGAACTGGCCGTAAGACTATGTTTGAGTTAGCCAAAAGAACTCGTCCCGACGTTCTTCCTAACTTTGTTTCTGACTACACAGGAAAAGTCGGGAACATAATTCCTTATGATTACACTTGATCGCATTACCCTAGTAGCTTTTGGGGCAGAGAAGTATAAAGAAAGCCAGCAAAAGGCCCTCGATGCTAGTTGTGAGGGGGTGAAGTGGGGTGACGTGAAGAACATTATTGTCCCTACGAACACGATAGATGAATGGAACCGAGCAGTAGTATTCGACTTAGGTGATTACATTGAAACAGAGTTTGCCCTATTGGTGCATCCTGATGGCTATGTAGTCCACCCCGAATGTTGGAGGAATGAGTTTCTAAACTATGACTATATAGGCGCACCTTGGCCCCTACCCACAGATGATTTTTCATACAGAGACAAGAACGGAGTGATCCAACGAGTGGGCAACAGTGTGGCGATACGCTCTAAGAAGCTTATGCAACTACCTAAGAAGTTGGGCATGGAGTGGAAGTCATTCCATGGGTTCTATAACGAAGACGGCTATATTGCCGTGAACATGAGGCATGTCTTTGAGGAGCACGGCTGTACGTTCGCTCCTATCGAGGTAGCGAAGTATTTTGGCAGGGAATATGACGTGCCGGAGAATCTTGATATAGAGGATACGTTTACCTTCCATAAGGTTACAGGTCGCAACGCCATCTATGAGAGCTTTGAGATATGATTGCTGGCATATTTTACAAAGGATCGGGTCTTGGTAATCAATTGGCACGCTATGTAATGGTGCGAACGATTGCCGCAGATAAGGGTTACGAGTTTGGCATGGTCTTTCCACAAGACTTCAAAGGATCATCGTTTATGAACCTCGATATGGGTGTTCCTGTTAAGGGATTGCTCTATGAGTTTGATGAGGCTAGAGAGTTAAACCAATTTGGCCAAGACGTGAGAGACTATGATCCCAAGGTGAAGGACATAAAAGACTTCACGCTAGTAGATGGTGAGTTCCAGGGAGAGAAGTATTATCAGCACAGGCTCAACGATATACGAGAGTGGCTGAAGCTTACTAAACCAAATATATATAAAGACCCAAGGACGTGTGTTATTAACTTTAGAGGTGGTGAGTATGTCGGAGTAAGGGACTTGTTCTTACCAAAGGAATACTGGGATCGGGCCATAGCAGAAATGAGAAAGATAGAGCCGGACATGAAGTTTGAGGTGCATACTGATGATGCAGAAACAGCTCGAAAGTTCTTTCCTGATTTTCCTATTATTCAAGACATGTATCAGAACTGGGTAGCAGTAAATAGTGCCACCTATCTAATACTCTCGAACTCAAGTTTTGCCATTCTTCCCGCTCTATTAAACAGATACCAGAAGAAAATTATTGCTCCAAGATTCTGGGCTGGATACAACAAGGGTTATTGGCAACAGAAGCAATGTAGATATGAACGATTTGCCTATCTCTAAAATCTTAGCCAAATACGATACCGATAAGGTGAACGGTCATACCTACGGGGAATCCTATGATAGGTTTTTTAGTAAGTTCGATAGGAATGCTCCATTGGACATTTTAGAAGTTGGGACACAAAAGGGTGGGAGTCTTTTGGCGTGGCAAGAGTATTTTCCTAATGCCAAAGTAACAGGCGTGGATATTGTGGATGTGGTAAAACCAGAGTATCGAAGCGAGAAAATACGTTATATCGTATCTGATATAAAAAAGTGGAACACTGATGAGGCTTTTGATATTGTCATTGATGACGGATCACACACCCTTTCAGATGTCCTCTGGGTTATGGACCACATTAAGCTCAAGCCAGGAGGACTGCTTGTCATAGAAGACGTGCAAGACCCAGCCTGGTCTAAATCAATTCATAGACAACACACCATGGATGTCTTGGGTAAGACCTATGACAATACTCTTTTAACTATATGGAACCCCTAGAAAACGAAGCACTACAGCGCATGGTTAACTACTCCTTTGGGGATCACTCGGGTGTCTTGGGTGGTGTACCGAATGCCTACATGAAGAAGGCCAACTCCAGCAATACAGAGTTTTTAGACAGGGCCCATGAGTTTATCGGCAAGACTATGACTCTGTTCATAGATAACATTAGGCTCTACAAAAGACCACTAGAGTATTCTGATTGGCAACACACCAAACCAATTTCTCCACAAGATCGTCTATGGCTGAATCAGTTCAACGATGAGGATTTACTGAAACTTTGTAGTGATGTGCCAGCAGTAACCTTTGTAATCTTTACTGCGTTTGAAGATACACCGCTTGATGATTATATTTGGGGCAGAATACCGCCAAACGTGAAGGCTATTAACGCTGCGAATGGAGTTATTTTGGGCGAGAAAATACACCCGTTCCCCCACGGGCTCGAGCGCATAATGTATCCTGGCTACAACCATCACGAACTTTTAAGGGAAGCCATGGAAAGAGAGGTAGGGCCGACTAAATTACTTCTTATTTGCCATAGGGACGATACAGGGACCCGAGGAAGCATAAAGGACACCTTCAAGGACAAACCCTGGGCTACGGTGGCCCCACACCTAGAATATGAGGAATATTTAAGGGCTATTCAGGATCATAAGTATGTCCTTTGTCCTTCAGGCAATGGAATAGAGAGTGCGAGGAACTGGGAGACACTGTGTCTAGGGCGAGTGCCTGTCTTTAAAAGACATCCATACCTAGAAAAGATGTTTGAGGGATTACCAGCGGTGTTTGTGGATGACTTCAGTGAAGTAACTGAAGAGTTATTACTAAGCACAAAACAACCAACACTAGACAGAAAATTACTAGATTTAAACTATTGGTATGCCAAAAACCTTTGATTGTTTTACCCTGTTTAACGAGTTAGACCTCTTAGAGATCAGATTCAACATCCTTGATCCTTATGTGGATTACTTTGTGTTAGCTGAATCACGACAGACCTTTAGCGGTAAGGAAAAGCCACTCTATTACGAAGAGAACAGGGAACGATTTGCTAAATGGAACCACAAAATCATTCACATTGTGGCTCCTAACATCGAGACACCCATAGCATTTGAACGACACTATCTTTGCTATGACCTACTAGAGGCCAAGGTAAAAGAACTAGGACAACCTGAAGACGTCGCCTACTTCTCTGACTTAGATGAGGTATGGAAGCCCCAGGACGTTCAGGACGGGATTTATAACCTAACCCAACTGAACTACACCTATTACTTGAACAATAGATCGAGTGAGGTATGGGAGGGAACACTGGCTACTAAAGTTAAAAACCTTACACCAAATTTCAATAAGATATACCGTTCAGCCAAGCAAACAGTTCTTCCTGATGGCGGTTGGCACTTCCAGAATCTTGGTGGGCCGGATCAAATACGAAAGAAACTAGAAGCTTATGATCACACAGAGTTCAACCTAGACTTCATTAAAGAGGACGTGGAGTACCGCATGGAGAATAACGAGGACTACATAGGAAGACCAATAGACTGGAAGGGTATTCCTTTTACTTACTGGATTGACGAAGTTGACCTGCCTCAATACCTAAAGGATAATAAAAGCACATGGGCCCATCTGTTTCGGTCATAATACCTTCCTACAACTACGCTCATTACCTGGAGGAGTGTGTTAACTCGGTTAAGGCGCAAACCTATCCAGTGGAGATTATTGTGGTGAATGACGGTTCGCCCGACAACACTTCAGAAGTAGCTAAATCACTTGGCGTTATTCTGGTAGAAAAAGAAAATGGAGGACTGGCCTCGGCAAGAAACGCCGGTATCAAGATAGCGACAGGAGAATACATAATGTGTATTGATGCTGATGATAAACTCACCGCCGGAGCTGTAGAGGAACACGTCAAACTCATGGAAGATGACATGACGATTGCCCAGTGCGCCCTCATGGAGTTTGAGGAGCGACATACTATAATGATTCCTGTAGTGCCTACGGGACTTGAGCGTGTTATGCAAGCCAACTCCATTACCTGTGACTCAATGTTTTCAAAAAGAATCTGGAAAGAGGTCGACGGATTCGATGAATCGGAAACAATGAGGCTTGGGTATGAGGATTGGGAATTTTGGATACGCTGTTTGGCTAAAGGGTGTCATGTCAACAGCTCTGACTTCATAGCGCTACGCTATCGCTGTCATGAGGGGCAAATGACCCAAGCTACTTCATGGCCCAATAGGCAAAAACTTTATCAATATATTTATAATAAACACCGCGAGCTCTATGAGTCTAAGAACCTCAAGATAGCGGGACATGTACTATGATTGAACTAGAAAACAAGAAGATATACGACTTTATTGTCCAGAAAGACCTCTTAGTGGATGAGGGTAGAAAGATTTCACGTGAAATGGAGGCGATGGACGTGAAGATTAAGCGCTTTGAGGAGAAGGAAAAGAGGATTACCTCTAAGGTAAAGCTTCCACCAGACCTTGAGAAACGTGGTGATGCGATTGTGAAAGAGATTGAGGCTCTCGACAGGGAGATGTCTAAGCTCCTCAAGAAGATAAATGACGCAAAACTAGAGGCTATTCCTAAAGACATGAAAGAACAGCACGTTCAGCTTCTTAAAGAAAGGGAGATTAAGGAGCGTGATCGCAATAAGATTGCCCTCAAGGTTCAAAAACTCAAAGACAAGGTTGTGCCCGTTATCCAAAAGTATGTCAAGCCACTCTTAGGTGAATACGAAGACATTGAAACCGCCAAGGTGAAGGATGGAAAGATTGTGATTACAACATTCAGCCACTTAGAGGAGTGGAAGAGTAAATTCAAGCGCTAGACAACGGTTCGGTGGTGGGTTGCGTGGTATAATTTATGGAAATATCACCAAAACATGACTATAACCGACATCGTAAATAAGGTTTACCTACTCACCAACACTGACGTGAACTCATTCACGGCGGCTAATATGCTCTTATCGATAAACAATGCCTATGAGCGCATTGCTTCTTTGATTATGCAAACTGACGGGCGGTGGCAGTGGGATGATGCTAACCAGTCGGGCGATCCTTCCGCTACCTATACTCTGACTACCGATACCCAAAACTATGCCATCGCTACAACTATTCTTGCCATTAACCGAGTAGAAGTAAAAGACACGAATGGTAACTGGAAACAACTCCTTCCAATAAGTCAGAGTGATCTTTACGGGACATCACTAACAGATTTTATGAAGACCTCGGGTGTCCCAGTGTATTACGACAAGGTGGGAGCGCAGGTTTTTCTTTATCCTAAACCCAATTACACACAAGCCAACTCATTGAAGATGTATTTTTCTCGTCCACCACTTCTCTTCACTTCGGCCGAAGTAACAACGGGAACAAAAGTACCAGGCTTCAATTCTCTCTATCATGACATCATTCCTTTGTGGGTTGCCTATGACTACGCCATGTCTCGAGGGAAAGAAAATGCTGGACAGTTACGAACTGAAATACAAATTAGAGAAGAGGCTATGACGCTCGACTATGCCAAAAGAGATGAGGATGATCGACCTGTTATGAGAATGCGTTATCACAGCTCTCGATAAATGGCTACAAAAGTAATCACCATACAGAATATCCTTGGCGGGCTACGTCCTTCTTCACAGTTTTCCGCCAGTGGACAGTACGGACCATCTCTAGGGATTGATCCCGATATGCCCATTACTGATTCTGATACTGAACCATCGGGCGTTATTCGCCCAACCTCAATGTCGGAGTTTTCATCAACGATCCTTACTTCAAAACCTCTATGGATAAAGACCAACCCCAAGAACACAAACGTCTACGTCTATTTACAAAACGGTTTAATTGTTAGTTATGATACTGCTCTTGCCAGTGAGACTTCAGTAGGCACGCCAACCTCGGGAGCGGGTAACGGCATGGAGTACTACCGGAATTATCTTTGGTTTGCCACTCCGACAGACATCTCTCGCTACGGTCCGTTAAACGGCTCACCGGCGATCATAAACACGTCGTGGAGTGGGTCATCATATACAGGAACATCAGGAGGTTTGGGTAAGGCAGTTCTTACCAACACCACCTATCCTTCTGTGGGGGGAACAGTCATGCCTAACCACGTCATGCACCACCACATCGCTGATGGGAAACTCTATATTGCAGACGTACTTTCTGATTCCACCGCTAACACCAATAAGGGGGCTTTGCATTATGTAAACCTTAGTAAGACCACTGTAGAGGGCGACACCAATAACAACTCTTCGTATAACGCTATTGATTTTGAACATGGTTACTACCCAACCTGCATGGCCTCACTCCAAAATAGTCTTGTGGTTGGACTGATTGAAGGAACAGACACTATTACTGAACAAGGGCGAGGAATTGTCTCGGTGTGGGATGCTACTTCCGCCCAACCCACAGTTTATGTGCAAAAGGAGTTCCCTGATCCGCTTATCACAGCCATGATCAATGACAACGGTATTGTCTACATCTTTTCAGGATCAGCCCAGGGAGGTTGTCGCATTACGCAGTATCTCGGGGGCTATAACTTCCAGGAAGTAGCGTATTTACCCTATGTCCTTCCTCCACTTCAAGGAGCGGTGGATCATAAGTTAGGCCGAGTAGTATTCGGAACTAAAACAACCAAACCTTCGTCGCAGGCGGTGGTCTATGCCATAGGATCAAAGTTTGAATCTCTAGGAAGGGGTATTCATCCTATTCTCACTCCGTTAACGAGCGGAACGAACCCATCAGTCACCGCCCTTAAGTATGTCCAACAAGTTAATCCTGTTTTACTTCAACCAATCGTAGGTTGGGGTACTGACACGGCTAATGCCGCTTCATCGGGTCTAAACAAGTCATCAACAACTTACGGAACAGTTTCTAACGTATGGCGATCAGAACTCTTTAGAGTTGGATCAAGTTTTCAGATCAAGACCATAGAGATTCCTCTTTCTACAGCTATTGGCGCAAACATGACTATCGTTCCTAAAGTCTATGTTGATAATGATGTAGCTTCGTTCACCCTTACCACAATCAATAACACTAATTACCCAGGGAGCGATCGAAAGCTTGTGCTACAGCCCCAGGGTGTTGTCGGTAAGCATAACTTTTACCTTGAACTTACTTTTTCAGGATCAGCTCTTATTGCTCCAACACTACCCATAAGAATTACCTATGAAGAACAGCCTCAATGAGCGAATTTTATCAATACAATCTAGGAGACAAAAATCCTTCTGACCAATATGCCCTTCCTGATTTAACGGTGGGGACAACGCTTCTTGAGCTTCCCCAAAAGTCATTAGTACAGAAAGATATTGAGTCAGTTAACTTCGTGCCTGATCACTCGGGATATTCTTTGAGTAACGATGGAACTATCAGTGCGGTGGGTTTTGATTTCTCTGGTGGAACTCTTAGAGCAGGACAAACTGCCTACGATACTGGTGTGGGTTTTTGGTTCGGAATCGTTGATGGAACTACCCCAAAATTCTCTCTAGGGGATTCAGCGGGAACCAAGATAACTTTTGATGGTTCAACCCTAACTCTTCCCTCCTCTACTACAATCGGAGGATTTACTGTTGGGTCAGATTATATTCGAGACACTGCTAACTCTTTTGGCTTGGCCTCGACGGTAACCGGTGGAGATGATGTCCGATTTTGGGCCGGTGACACATTTGCTAACCGAGCCAGTGCCGATTTCAGAATTACTGAATCGGGAGCGGTCACAGCCACAAGTATTACCCTGACAACCTCTGGGGCATTACTCGAAGGAACGGTTATTGTGAATGCCCCATTAACAGTCTCATTTACAGCAGGAGAAGCGATCACTGCTAATGATGCCGTGTCTATTTCAGACGGATCAATCTATGGAGATACCCTGGTAAATATCGCTGGGAATAGCAACGCAATAACTATAGGCACAGGTTCAGATGGAACAGCTGAAGGACAAAAGTTAGCACAGTCATTTACCGTCACGGGGGCGAGAAATATAAAAGCATTTCAACTTTCCCTGAAGCGTGTTGGTTCAGCAGTGAACTTCACGGCATCTATTCAGGGAGATTCCGCTGGTAGTCCTGATGGGACACCAATACAATCAGTTACATTTTCTTCTGGTGACTTTGGAACAGGATCGTTCAATACAGGCATTTATTCTTTTGCGACAGCTGCGGCACTTTCAGGCAGTACGACATACTGGTTTGTCATTGAAAGAACAGGTGGTGGTTCTGATGTGGCAAATTATATTCTTTATAATGCAAACAACGGCGGCAATCCCTATGCCAATGGTCTAGCAAAGATTTATAAATACGCAGCTACGTGGGATAACGCTTTTGGTAATACCACTTCTGATATTTATCTTCAGCTTTATGAAAGTATTGTTGGGGGAAATGTCTCAAGGGCTTCAGCTTTATTGAATGACGGTAGAACAAAAAACTTTATAGGTTTTGCAAAATCAACAGTGTCCAGCGGAAGTCCGGTTGATGTAGTAATAGCCGGACTAGCTTCCCTCACAGGACTTACTATAGGGAATCTCTATTATCTTTCTGATACATTTGGAGCGATTTCAACCACTCCAGGGACGACAACACGAAAGGTTGGCATAGCAACCTCTAGCACCAAACTGCTGATAACTAACAACTGGTAGAATTACAACATGAAAATACCAAAAAGTAAAACAAGAGAGTATAAGAGGATAGAACATCAGAAGTGGAGAAATAAAAATGTTGAACATGTGCGTGCGAAAGGTAGAGAGACTATGAAAAATTACAGAAAGAATTGTCGCCTTGCTGTCTTTAGGTTTTATAGCCAAGGTAAAATGTCATGTGCGTGTTGTGGTGAAAACGCATACGAATTCTTGTGTATAGACCATATAAACGGTGGTGGCCGCAAAGAAAGAATGAATGACCCTCAAAAGTCAGGTTCAGGGCTTTACCCATGGTTAATTAGGAACGGTTTCCCAGATGGCTATCAAATCCTCTGCCACAACTGCAATATGGCAAAAGGTTTCTATGGGAAATGTCCGCATAACAACTGGTAACTATGGCTAATGAAATAAAAGATGGTGGGTTAGATTCTACTGTAGGCGATGTGCTTGTGGTAGATAGCGCTCAAACACTTGATCCTATTATAGAAACCGCGATAAAAACCATGACCGACGCTGACGTTTCTGTCCTTCTCAAGAATGCCTACAAGAAATTAGACGAGTTTGAGCAACGTATCAGCGCCCTAGAGGGAAAGTAGAGTGGTATAATTAGATGAAATTCAAATTAAATGGCTCAAAACTTTAACGATTTATATGGTAAATACGGCCTAACGGCTTATTATGATCCAACACAAAATGCCGCTCGTATTCACGATAGCGGCGCAGTTTCAGGAGTAACGGGCATTCGTGATGTCCAAGATACACAAGGCTTTCTTAATCAATACGGTTCTGACTACGGCACATATAATCCTGGTGGCGGGTCAGTTACTTCTTTAGGCAATATTGGGTCGGGAAGTGTCGGGACCCTTGATAACTATTTAAGCGGGGTTGCTAGTCAATACAACAGTCAACAAGCCCAACAACAACAAGTTGCCCAAACCAATCAATATAATTCCGCTCTAGCTACACAACCAGTAGGAACACAACTACAAAATCCTGGTAATGCACCTACCGTTATAGGTCAGGGGGGCACGGCCATGTCTGTGGGAGCCCAAGCCCAACAAGATCAGTTTAAGGCTGGTGTAGCTAACGGCACGTTAAAGGAAATCGCCCCAGGGCAATACGTCCCTGTAGGAAGTAATGCTGCCAAACTTTCTGCCGGACAACTCATGACTCAATCTGGAGTTATTTCAGATCAGCAACGTCCACCCAATACCGCAGCCCAGTCGGCGACCAACCTAGCAGAGTTTTATCAAGCACTCGGTCAACCACTTGCTTCGATGCAGGATCGTGCAATTAAATACCAAGCCCTCACAGGAAAGTCAGGTTATCAAGGAACCGCAGCACAAAATGTTGAATTATTAAATGGACTCAAGGCCCAAAACGGCATGAATGTTACAGGCCAAGCCCCTGGGGTGGGTAATACTATAAGTGCTGGTAATCTTGGTTCAAAAGGTCCTGACATACAGTCTATTTTACAGGGCATGAGCACGGCGGCGGCCACAGGAGACCTTAATGGTTTCGTGGCTGGTGCATTAGCCGCCTTTCCACAATCAGGAAACGAAGGAGTTTTAGATGCCATTACTCAAAGAACCTCTGATCTTTTAGGTAAACAGGCCAACAAGGGAGCTGATCTTATCGCTGAACGAAATAAACTCGGTGTTGATACACAAACACAACAGCTTCAACAGTTGAATGTTCAAATGGCCACCGCTAAGGCTAAGTATGATGCTATCAATCAGGCTATTGAAAACGGATCAGGAACAGTAGGTATAGCTATTGGTCAACAGAATCAGGAAGCCAAAGCCGCTGCCATAGAAATGGGAGCCATCTCCTCCATGGCCCAAGTAGTTCAGGGAAACATTGAAATGGCTAAACAGTTAGCCCAAGAAACGATTGACATGAAGTACGCAGACCAACAGGCTCAGATTGATCAGCTAAACTTTCTTTCCCAATCCATTCAGGGAAAGATGGACCGTCAATCAAAGGTTGATGCCCAGAACCTCCAGCTCTATCTCCAATTTAGACAAGAGTCTCTTGATGCTAAAAAGACAGCTGATGCCCAAGACTTCCAAAAAGAAATGACAGCTATTGATCATCAGAACCGACTATCGGAGGCAGCCTACCAGGCGAAGTTACAAGCTCCAACTGGCCCAACGATTGACACTAAAATAAGTGATGCCTTTATGAAGGGCGATCCGGCTCAAGTATTCAGCACAGTCAACACCGCCTACACAAACCTAAACGCCGTTACTAAAGCAAGAGATTTGGCCACTATAACATCGCAAATAAACAACGGAACCATAGGAGATGCTGATTCCCAAACAGTTCTTTCGGCACTTGCCCGACTTCAACGTCCTGATCTTTCGAGGTTGGCAGACAACGGAGATGTTTTATCTTCTCAAAGTTTGTCCGGCATAGTTACTGCCCTTGGACAAAAATACCTGAATGATAATCAATTTACCCCAAAGAAACTCAAAGAGGCCCTTGATGCTGCGGATAAAATCTACAATGCACAACAGGCTAGTTATAGCCAATACGAAACTAATTTCAGAACCCAATACTCTATACCAGAGAGTTATTCCTTGCCTAAAATTGGCACTTATGGGCAGTTAAATACCACGACAAATCAACCACCGAACAGCACTCCAACCTTTCCGAGCGGTTCTTCTGGTACGACCTCGGGAACAACTTCAACAGGACTTGGCTACACCATAATTAAATAATATGGCCATCATACAATTTTCCAACGGGACAAAAGTAAACTTCAACGGCAATCCAACCCAAGCCGACATTGAGGAGGTGGCAAATAAGCTGGGAATAAACCAAGCACCAACAACTAATAACGTGCCCCAGAAGAGTGGCGGAATGTTCTCAAAGCTTGGTGTTGCTGGTAGTACAAAAATAAAACCACTTTCAGTTGACTTAAGCGGTGATCCAAACGGGAGCATGCTTAAGGGAGCCGCTCTAGGCTTAGGACAGGGTCTAAAAGTAATCCCCAACATCGCCATCGGCGCCTACAATATGACCGCTGGACAAACAGGTGACATATTAAAAAATGTTTGGGAATCTGGTAAAACACTTGCTGGTGCAAAAAAAGAGGGAGTCTTAGGTCAAACTATAAAAAATATTCCAGGAGCTGCCTCTAGTCTTGAGGGTAATTTTCTTGAATCCTTAGCGGGAGTTCCCCAGGGTTCCTTGGCCGGTTCGGGCTTGTCGGGAGTAGGCAAAACTATTACTGGTATAGGAAGCAGAATTGCAAAATCAGTCGGTGGTGCTGTAAATTCTTTTATGAATGACCCACTTTCTGCCACATTAAGCGGAGCAACTAAGGTGTCTCAAGCACTCAACGAACACCCGTTTGAAACCGCTGTAGCATTTAAAACAAGTTTTGATCAATTAAAAGCTCATGCAGTAGCCACGAATAATACCGAGTTACTTAAAAAACTCGACACTATTGACAACGTCATCACAAAGACAGGTGATGCGGTTATTGATACTGCAACAGGGGCAGCCAAGAGTGTTGTCGGTGGGACAGCGAGAACTCTTTTAGGAGACAAAACAGTTGACACGGTGGCCGAGAACTATAAAAACCCTAAACTTGTTCAGCAATATCGTTCTGGTGAGAAAAATCTTGATACACTTTCTCAACAGCTAAAGGACGAAACCAGTGCTTTCCAGAAAAAATCAATCAGTGAATATAACGCTGTTAAAAACCAACTTCCCGATACACCAGTAGATCAAGAAGCCATAACACAGAACATTCAAAACAGAATCAAGGACATAACCGGACTATCACCAGAAGAAAAACTAAACCTTTCACAAACATCATTATCGTCACAAGAGCAAACTCTTGTAGAGAGACTTACTAATAAAGTAGATGGTTGGAAGAACTGGACAAACAGGGGTGTGATTGATCTACGCCAATCTATCGACAAGGGTGGGTTTTACAAGGGAACAGAGGACTTTGGCACAAGCGATAAAATTGTTGGTGCTCTTAGACAAGAATTAAACAGTGCGGCTATTTCAGGAGGCAACGAGCAGTTTGCTGGAGCACTTGAAACCGCCTCAAAGAACATAGACTTCCTTGATAAGGTTAAAGCCACCTTAATTGGTTCGGGTGACAACGTAGAAACAACCGCAAACAGAATCCGAGCACTCTTACCAAAACTTGATGACCCTATTGAAAGGAGGGCTACCTTTGACCTCATTCAACAGCTCGATAGTGCCAACGGAACAAACATGCTTGAGGAAATGCGTGCCGCCACCGCCGCACGAACACTATCAGCCCCCATTCCAGGAGCAACCAAACCACTACAGGCCATTCAACAAGGATCAAATAAGATACTAAGCGCAGGGGCAAGAGGCATTAGTAATACAGAAACGGCAGTAGGTAATCTACCAGGAAATATAGAGGGCGCCGTTTCAAAAGCTTTTGATGGGTTGGCAAATACCCCCAATAAACAAGGGGGGTTCATCAATATTGGCAACGTCACCAAAGCAGCAGAATATGATCCATCAGTTCCTATTAGCGAGCAGTTGTCTAAGGGAATCAAGTTTTATTCGTACGACGGTGGACCAACCGGACAACAATATGGAGCTTTCAAAGACGCCATTCCTGGTTCTGGTGCAGTTATGGGACCCAATACCATCAGTGTAGCTATGGACCCCGTTTCCTCTAAAGGAGTCTATGGTGACATTGGTTCTCAAGGAGTCTTACCCAAGTCTCTCAATGTCCTTGAACCTGGCAACAAACTCTATACAGAAATTACCTCATATGGTAATCCTATGGCCGAAGCTTTGAAAAAGGGTTACAACGCCATCCTCCATGAAGCAGATGGTGGTAATGGTTGGTGGATGGCTATAGATAAATCACAAGCAGAGAGTGGCCCACTCAAGGCTCTACTTAATATCAAAAGTCAGATTAGTAAAGTATCAGGACAGGGAGCTATGGCAGCCCGTGATCCCTTTAAAGCCGGTGGCACTACAGCTCTCAACCAGGGAGCTAACGAGGCGATTGATAACTACAACAAGGTTCTTGATGGATTGACCAGATCACCGGCTCACATGAAATTGCGCACCCAGATACAAGCCGAGATTGCTAAACTTGAAAAGACCATGGCAAGTGAAACAAAAAAGATCGTTACCCCTGCCGTGAAGTTTTTAAGGAAGACCAATGGCCAGTATAATGGGTCTAAGAAGATATGATGGACGAACTCAAAAAACTCCAAACACTCAAAGACTCGCCCGAGTTAGCTATCTTTGATGAACTCACTAGTGCTAATGAGAAACTACAGGCTCTTGTAGATAAAGAAGAACCAGACAAGACTACTGAAATCATTGATGCCCTCAATGTCGGTTTTGAGAACCTTGCAGAGGAAATAAAAAAAAAT
>OFSE01000189.1_pt1 | contig 20870 bp, 18 predicted proteins | sample 1543261 | NCBI WGS metagenome assembly OFSE01 (sample SAMN07774225, study PRJEB24372) | wastewater metagenome | isolation source: Exp Tend VB 50WW | collected 2016-02 | reverse complement strand
CTGCGATGCTCGCTGTACAGTCGTACAGGTGCGCTTCTCGATTCAAACTTTGACCGCTCGCTACACTTAATCAGAGCCTCCTTAATGCTTCGCTAGTGTTGTTCCGCGTCATTGCGAGAACTCAACCATCGAAGAGCTCGATAACAATGTGGCCGAAGGTAAGTTACTTCTCAAGCATTGGTTGGAGGATAATTCGGCATTGGTAGAACTTACGCAAAACTGCACCAGCCTTGTTGCACTGCTTTGTTCAGAAGTACTGCCTGCGGCAGCACGGCTAGCTGGGACAATTTTGCGTAAGTCATAATTGAAATGTGGCTTGCTCCATGTTTACACCGACTGGCCTGTTTTCCCGCTATTTTCTTAATCAACCTGACGTTGACCCGTGTGAAAAATTTTTGTGAGACGCTATTGAGTATGGAAATTGTTGATGCCTTAAAGCAGCATCTTTTTCGCTTTGTGGCGATGATTGCGTTTGCGCTATCGTTTGGTTTGGCGCACTCACAGGCCATTCCGGACACCTTAGATCAAAGATTGAAAGCATGTACCGCTTGCCACGGCGATGAGGGTAGAGCGACCACAGCGGGATATTACCCACGCATTGCCGGGAAACCTGCGGGTTACTTGTTCAATCAATTGAAGAATTTTCAGGAGGGCAAGCGTAGCTATCCGCCTATGGCTTACTTGGTGCGGCATTTGTCTGAGCCGTATTTACAAGAAATTGCTGTGCATTTTTCCAATCAACATCCGCCTTATGCGGCGGCACAAAATTCAACTGCGTCTGGGCAGCAAATGCAACGAGGAAAGCAATTAGTACAGGTGGGCGACGAATCGAAAAAAATCCCCGCTTGTATGGCGTGTCACGGAAAAAATTTGACTGGCGTAGTACCGTATATACCAGGACTTTTGGGCTTGCCGCGAGACTACATCGTGGCGCAATTGGGCGCTTGGCAAACCGGTAGTCGGCGCACTGCACAACCAGATTGCATGCACGACATCGCGCAACGACTTTCCGCTTCCGATGTGGCAGCAGTGTCTGCTTGGTTGGCAATGCAAAACGTGCCGTCAGACGCATCTATCTCCGCGTCAGTCGCGCGTGACGACCGTGCTACCTTACCGCTGGAGTGTGGCAGCGTGGCTAACGCCGGCACGTTTTTGTTACCAGCAGGGGTAGGCAAATGAAGCGATTTTTGATGGTCATTGTTGGATTGTTTGGATGTTGCTTTATTGTTTTACTTGTCCTTGTTTTGATTGGTTCTCGTCTCGGCGGCGAGTCGCCGATTTCCGATAAAAACCAAGCGCCGATTGATACTTTGGCTCAATTAGCGCGTGGTGAGTACTTGGTGAAAGCAGCAAACTGTGTCGGCTGCCACACGGAGCAAGGAGGCTTACCTTTTGTTGGTGGGCGGATATTGCAATCTGAATTTGGTGAATTTGTGACGCCAAACATTACGCCAGATAAGCGAACGGGTATAGGCAATTGGAGCGCCGACGATTTCTGGCAAGCATTGCATAATGGTAGGGGGCTAAATGGAAAGCTGTTATACCCTGCGTTTCCATTCACGAATTACTCGCTTATAAGCCGAACCGATAGCGACGCGATGTTCGTGTATTTTCGTCACCTTCAACCGATCTCCAAAGAAAATCAAGAGCACAAACTCAGCTTCCCTGCGAATCAACGTTGGTTGATAGGCGCTTGGCGTGCACTTTTTTTTCGTCCGCAGACCTTTGCTGTGGATCAGCAAAAGAGCAGAGATTGGAATCGTGGTGCGTATTTAGTTGAAGGGCTAGGGCATTGCAGTGCATGCCACAGTAAGCGCAATTTTCTAGGCGCGAATAAAGGTAATCGTGACTTCTCTGGAGGCGAAATGCCGAAAATTTTTTGGTACGCCCCGGCACTGGCTAATTCTTTAGAAACCAACCTCGCTTCGACCAGTCTTGATGAGGTGCAGACCTTGCTTAGCGCGGGTCGATCTTCCACAAATGTCGTGAATGGTCCTATGGCCGAAGTTGTGAAAAACAGCCTGCAATATCTCTCATTTGAAGATAGCCGAGCGATGGCGGTTTATTTGAAAGAATTGCCACTGGAAGCGGCAGTTCAACTTGATGCACTTGACCGTGCACTCGAAAAACAAGGCGTAAGTGAAAATGAGATGAACGCACTCCTGGCGAACGGCGCGAAGCTTTATGAGAAACATTGCGTCGAGTGCCACGGCGTAGATGGTGAAGGCGTGCCTTTGATTTATCCCAAGTTGAAAGGCAATGCGGCGGTGTTGATGTCGCATCAAGGTAATGCACTTCGAATTGTGCTTGCCGGAGGTTTCGCGCCTTCAACTATGGCTAATCCGCGCCCTTACGGCATGCCGCCTTTTGCACCTCTTTTAAGTGACGCGGAGATAGCGCTGGTATCAACTTACATTCGCAACGCGTGGGGAAATCGTGCCTTACCTGTCCTTTCCTCGGACGTGAACCCGTACCGAACAGCGCCGCAAGATTGATACTATTTGCGCGCTGGCAGCGTTTTTTCGCTATGAAATTAGCTCATAATAGGGCTTCAAAAATTTTTCAAAAGCGCTTCGCTCAAATGAAACGTTTCCACACTGATTTCCTATGAATTCGATGCACAATCCATCTTTAAATGATTTATCGAGCTCGGAACGTCGACGCCTACAAATGGCAGATATCGCCCGCCTTGCGGGGGTCTCTACGTCGACAGTGTCGCGTGCGTTAAACCGCAGCCCTTTGGTGAACGAAGAGACGCGGGTACGTATCGAGGAACTCGCTAAATCATTAAATTATTCGATCAATGTTGGAGCACAAAATTTACGCTTAAAACAAAATAAAACCGTCGCTGTGGTTGTCCCCTACGACAACGCTAAACGACAGCACTTATCCGACCCGTTCTTTCTCAGCATTCTGGGTAGTCTTGCCGACGCGTTGACAGATAGAGGCTACGACATGCTGTTATCAAGGGTCGATGCTGAACAGCTTGATTCCGCTGCACAAATTGTCGATACAGGGCGTGCCATAGGCGTTATTTTGATCGGACAATGGCGTCACCATGACCAACTAAATCAAATGGCGGCGCGCCGTGTTCCCATTGTCGTATGGGGCGCGCAGCTTCCGCAACAACTCTACGTCACAGTTGGTAGTGACAACATTGCCGGTGGTTTTTTAGCTACCGAACATCTCCTACGCGAAGGGCGTAAAAATATCGCTTTTTTTGGTGACGTGCTATTGCCAGAAGTTGCCCATCGTTTTGAAGGTCACAAACGCGCCCTCCATACACACGGAATCGAATTTAATCAGGATCTTGTTGTGCCTGCCGCATTTATCGAAGAGGGTGGTCGTTTAGCAGCGCTGGAACTTTGCAAACGCAAGCAAAAATTTGATGGCTTGTTCGCTTGCAGTGATCTGCTTGCCATGACCGCGATTAACACCTTCCGCGAACTGCACTACGCCGTGCCAAAGGATATCGCCGTGGTTGGTTATGACGATATTGAACTCGCGCGCTACTTTCACCCCCCGCTCACTACAGTGCGCCAACCTATCGCGGCAGCCGGCCAAGCCTTAGTTGATGCGCTCTTGTTACTCGCCGAAAATAAAAGCGTCTCCCCGCAATTACTCACTACCCAGTTAATGTGCCGAGCAAGTAGCCAAGCCATTACCGAGTAGATTCAAAGATGACTGCCAGATGTGAACATGACGTGGTTTTATAAAAAACTGCAATCGTTTGCATTAAAAATTTCCATGCGGTAATTTTAGTTTCTGTTAAACAAATTTACTTCATTAAATCGTATGATTTATTTCTTAAATTCTTCTTGTGCGACGCAGTATAGTCAGCTCGTCTTTTGATGAATTGTGTCAATTTACAGACATAATTTTATGACTTAGGTTTGTTTTCTCGCACTACTTTACGCTTAAAGTTATTGCATTTTATGAGGGATGGGCAAGCAAAATTGGGCGCGCCGCGCTTTGGCTGTTTTAGAAACTTTAAGTCTTTCAAATCGTATTGCACTGCACTATTGCAATCGATTGCAATTTCAATTGGCATGAACCATACTTCGATCCAACGCAAGCCAATACAAATTTTCATTTGTCGCTTTTTGTGCTGGTGTGGCCAAAAAACTTGTGTTTATCGATGCCGGTATCGTGCTTGAATGCTTTTGTAAATAGAGCCGGCAGCGCATGAAAAATGATTAAATTTTGCCAAGTCACTCTTTGTGAAGTTGCTGCTGATTTAGCGCCAATAGCTACGGAAGCGAGATAAAGCAAAAGATTTTTTTAACCAAAAATGATGGAGACCAACATGAACCGCGCAATAAATCGACCAAATTCTCAACCAATTTCTCGTCTTAGCAATATGAGCATCGCTATTTCGCTGGCGTTGCTGTCTATGGCAAGTGTGCACGCGCAAGAAGCAGCAGCGCCAATCGATAAAAGTATTTTGAACTTGGATACTGTCGTCTTGACTGGCACGCCCATTGCGAAATCGAAGCTCAAGACGAGCGTGTCGATTAGTACGCTTGAGGCAGAGCAAATTCTGCAATCTTCGCCCACAAACGCGGCGGAAATTTTGCGTGCAGTACCTGGTGTGCGTTCAGAGTCCTCCGGCGGTGAAGGCAATGCCAACATTACCGTGCGTGGCGTGCCAATTTCTGCAGGTGGTGCGCGCTATGTGCAGTTTCAAGAAGATGGTTTGCCCTTGTTGCAGTTCGGCGATATCGCATTTGCGACGCCGGATTCATTTTTTCGCGCTGATGGCAGCTTGAGTCATTTAGAGGTCGTGCGGGGCGGAACCGCTTCAACGCTGGCGACTAACTCTCCCGGCGGCATCATTAATTTCTTGACGAAAAATGGTAAGGAGAAAGGCGGCAGTGTTGGCATTACAAAAGGTGTCGACTTCAATCAAACGCGTTACGACTTCGATTATGGCGGGGCACTTGCTGAGAAAACGCGCTTCTTTGTCGGTGGATTTTATCGAGATGGTGATGGCTCTCGACCATCGGGCGTGAACCTTGAGCAGGGCGGGCAGTTCAAAGCGAATATAACGCAAGAATTAGCCAATGGATTTGTTCGCTTAAGCTACAAACATTTGGACGATCGCGCACCTTCTAATCTTCCCGTACCAGTTCGCACGGTGGGTGGCAAGATTTCGGCGTTTCCTGGTATAGATCCGCGTACGGCGAGTTTTTACTCACCTTATTGGACTAAAGATATTGTTCTTGATCGTAACAATAATCGTATTGCCACTAACGTGAATGATGGCCTGCGCGTGATTAGTAATGCGTTTGGTGCCGAAGCTTCTTTCGATCTCGGCGCAGGTTGGACTGTGGATGAAAAATTTCGCACAACCACGAACCATGGACGTTTCATTGGTATCTTCCCCGCAGATACCACCAATGCGCAAACGGGTGTGACCTACGCAACTGGCCCAAATGCTGGGCGTGCATACAGTGGCGCAGCTTTCACTGCAACAGCATTTAACACGTCGCTCGATAATCTTGGCTTGACCGTCAACGACGTAAAGGTGTCCAAAACTTTTAACATTGCGCCTGATCAAAAATTCTCCATCACAGGGGGCTTTTACACTTCACAACAAAACCTTGGTGTAACTTGGAACTTTAATCAGTATCTCTTAGAGTCAAAGGGCGAAAAACCAGCGCTCCTAAATTCGAGCAAAACAATCACGGGTTCTCAAGGTATTTTGGCGCAAGGTACTGACGTTTTTGGGGGGTGCTGTAACCGTAACATCGACGCCGACTACAGAACCACGGCGGGTTATGGAAACGTGAGCTGGGAAATAGGCGATTTCAATTTTGACGGCAGTATCCGTTACGATGATCAAAAAGCCTCTGGTACCTACAACCAAGCAGTAAATCAAGTCTACCGCCAAGCAAACGTGAAGACCATCGATTATTCGGTTGATCATACGTCCTATTCGGCAGGTGTTAACTACCGTCTTGATACCAACCTTGCATTGTTCGCGCGCGCCAGTGAAGGTATCGCGTTTAACGCTGATCGCATTCTTTTTGGTAATCCTGTTGACGGTTCTGTGCCCATCAATACCAACGTCGTTAAGCAATATGAAGCGGGTATTAAATGGCGGGCAGGTGCTTTTAGCAGTTTCGTCACACTATTCCAAGCAAAGACCAAAGAGTCGAACTATGAAGCGACGACACAGCGCTTCACCGCCAATAACTACAATGCAAAAGGTGTCGAAGTAGAGGCAAGCTATCGTTTGGGTGACCTAAGAATCAACGGCGGTTTTACATATACCGATGCTGAAATCACTGGCGCGAATGATCGTACTGTGGTGGGCAATACACCGCGTCGCCAAGCGAAGTTTGTGTACCAAGTGGCACCGACCTACTCAATTGGTGATCTTAACTTTGGTGCCAGCCTGATCGGCACAGGTAAATCGTATGGCGACGATGGTAATACTTTGAGACTGGATGCATTTGCCGTGGTCAACGGCTTCATTAACTACCAATTGACGCCCAAACTGCAGGCGGCTTTGAACTTCAATAATCTCTTCGACAAAATTGGTTACACTGAAGTTGAGGGCGATGGACATGCAGCGCGGTCTGTCAATGGGCGCACAATCAGGGCGACGCTCAAGTACTCGTTCTAAAAGACGATCCAACGCGTTTGATTTACCCCGCGCTATTGAATTCTGTAGCGCGGGGGTACTTATTGACCCCCATGTTTTTTCAACAACGCTTTAGCCCATGCTACTTTCCCGCCATATTTTAAATGCGATTTTTGTCGAGTTCGACGATGATGAGCGCGCGCAAATGATTTCTCGATACGAGAAGCATGCACCGATGTTCGTTGAGCAATTGCGACATATATATGGGTGCTTGCCCGAGTTTAATGATTGGTGTTCAAATTTGATGTTGGGTTTTATGGAGCTAGCAGCGCAACGGCCCACCACTTTGCGGGAACTTGATCGTCGTCGCACTGTAGACAAAAACTGGTTTGTGCAGCAAGACATGATTGGCTACTGTACCTACGTTGATCGCTTTGCTGGCGATCTTCAAGGTGTGATGAAGAAAATTCCGCATCTTGTGGATATGGGTGTTCGGTATTTACATTTGTTACCGTTTTTAAAAGCGCGCGAAGGCGATAACGATGGCGGCTTTGCTGTGTCGAGCTACGACGAAGTCGAGCCTGCACTGGGCACGATCGACGATCTTGTTTCGCTCACGGCGCAGCTACGTGCCGCGAATATCAGCTTGTGCTCGGACTTTGTTTTAAACCACGTTGCTGATGATCATGCTTGGGCCCTCGCTGCGCAACAAGGGGACGAAAAATACAAATCGTATTTTTACACCTACCCTGACCGTCAAACGCCAGATATTTTTGAAAAAACAGTAGGCGAGATATTTCCACAAGCGGCACCAGGCAACTTTACATTTGTAAAAACACTGGATGCTTGGGTTTGGACGACGTTTTATCCCTATCAGTGGGACCTCAATTACACAAATCCAGCCATCTTTTATGAAATGTCGCTCGCTTTGCTGCGCTTAGCTAATCGTGGTGTTGAAGTTTTTCGTCTTGATTCGACAGCGTTTCTTTGGAAGCGGGAGGGCACGAATTGTATGAATCAAGCGGAAGCACACTGGATCTTCAAGCTATGCGCAGCATGATCGAGATTGTAGCCCCCGCCGTTTTGTTAAAGGCAGAAGCAATTGTGCCGACCGCTGATTTACCTGCTTATATTGGGGGAACATGTGCAAGCAAAAACGAACAGATGCACGTTTCTGATGGGGGCGACAAAACCAATAGCACCGCACCCATTCAAGAGTGCCATATTGCTTACCACAGCAGTTTGATGGCGGCCTCATGGGTCGCACTGGCACAACAAGACGCGACGATGATCTACCGTGTGATGACGCGCACTCCGGCGCTTCCAGCGCAAACTTCATGGCTCACGTATGTGCGCTGCCATGACGATATTGGATGGAATGTATTGCGCGCGGAAGCCGGCGAAGATGGTGCGAACACGCGTGAGACTTTATCGAAAATTGCACAATTTTATGCCGGTGAAGCCAATAGTTATGCGCGCGGCGCAAGTTTTCAGGCGGCTGACGCTAATGCGGTGCATGGTACGGTTGGCATGACCGCCTCTTTGTGCGGAATGAGTTCGGCGAAAAGTTACCAGGAGCGTCGAGCAGCGCAGCAACGTATTTTGTTGCTGTATGGTCTAGCGCTATGTTTTGGTGGTTTGCCGGTGATTTATATGGGCGACGAAATTGGCCAAGGGAATTTTGACGATTACGCACTCAATCCCGCAGCAAAAAATGATAGCCGCTGGCTGCAACGGCCATTTCTAGACGCGGTTGGTTTTCAGCAGCGAAATGATGAGCGCTTTTTGGCGGGTGATTTTTTTCATTCTTTGAAACATTTATTAGCGCGACGTAGGGAAACGAGTCAGATTGCTGCCTCGATGCCTAGGTACATCATTCCATCACAAAAAAAAGAATTGCTCATTTTTGGGCGAGGAAATGAAAGAAGCGAATCGCAATTCGTTTTTGTAGGAAATTTCTCTGAATATAAAATGCGTTTGGATTTACGCGAACTGGATCATCATCAAAATCTGCCACATAGTTGGCGCGATGTGTTGACTGAAACTACTTTTCGGGCAGATTCAACGCACTTGATTTCGCTGGAACCGCACGAACAATTATGGTTGAGTCAAATCTAAGATTTGAACATTTAGTTTGAAAATAACAGGAACGCGAATCTATGACTGGCAAACCACGTCTCAGTTTTTGGCAAATCTTAAACATGAACATTGGATTCTTCGGTATCCAATTTAGCTTCGGTTTGCAGCAAAGCAGTATGAGCCCAATTTACTCGTATCTCGGTGCTGACGAGGCGAGTTTGCCCTATCTTTGGCTTGCCGGCCCCATGACTGGCCTGATTGTGCAACCCATCATTGGCGCGATGAGTGATCGAACCGTGACCAGATGGGGGCGACGCAGCCCTTATTTTTTGATCGGCGCAATCTTCTGTAGTTTAGGCCTTTTCTTTATGCCCTATAGTTCCAGCTTGTGGATGGCAGCCAGTTTGCTTTGGATTTTAGATGCGGCCAATAATGTCACCATGGAGCCTTATCGCGCCTTTGTGAGTGACAAGCTCGATAAAAATCAGCATTCGATAGGTTTTTTAACACAAAGCGCAATGACAGGTTTAGGGCAAACCTTGGCGTATTTGACGCCGTCAATTTTAGTTTTTCTGGGTATGAATAAAGACGCTGTCAACAGCAACCATATTCCTCATATCATTATTGCTGCCTTTATGATTGGCGCAGTCGTTTCAATTTCGTCGATTCTTTGGACCTTAAAAACGACACCAGAAATACCACTTACTTCCGAGGAATTGAATGCAATCAATGCGAAGCCCAAAGGTGCGGGGGAGACGTTGATGGAAATTTGGCATGCGATGAAAGACATGCCATCTACTATGAAGCAGCTCGTGCTAGTGAAATTTTTTCAGTGGTACGGCATGTTTTGCTACTGGCAATACATTAATTTGTCGCTTGCTCGATCCATTTTTAAAACGGGCGATCAAACCAGTTCAGCATTTCACGATGCTGGCTTGCTGACTGGACAGCTTGGTGCGTTCTACAATTTCGTCGCCTTTTTGGCCGCCTTCACAATGATGCCATTCGCACGTCGTTTCGGCCCAAAGTTAACCCACGCGGTATGTTTAAGCTGTGCGGGCGTGGGCATGTTGTTCATCCCAAGCATACAAAACCACGCTTTATTGTTTGTGCCCATGCTGGGTCTCGGAATGGCTTGGGCGAGTATTATGGGCAATCCTTACATCATGTTAGCGGGAAGCATTCCGCCTGAACGCACCGGCGTTTACATGGGGATATTCAATATGTTTATTGTCATCCCAATGATTATTCAGATTTTCACTCTGCCGCTTTATTACCGTTCCTTGTTGGATGGCAATCCGGAAAACGTGATTCGTTTAGCGGGCGGCTTGCTGATTCTTGCCGGAATTTCTGTGCTTTACGTGAAATCGAAACCAGCGCAGGAAGCCGGCGGAGGGACGTAACTTTCTACTGCACGGTCCAGTTTAAGGGCTTGCCTGCGGAATCAGTTACTGTTGTCATTTCCTTGAAAACACGAGCTTGAATGGCGTCTGGTAAGCGAACAAAATCCACCGCGCCTACTAGATGGTCTCCATTAATAAATGACCAGGTGAAGAATTTCAAGGTTGCAGAAGTTTTATCGAGATTAACTGCACTTTTTTGAAGAATGACGAAAGTCCCCATCGCAATCGGCCAAGATTTTGGCCCCGCTTTGTCAGTCAACGTTTCCTCAAAGTTGCCGCTTTTTTTCCAATCGCTTGCGTTGAGTGCGGCGGCAAATGATTCTGCACTCGGCATGATAAATTTGCCGTCTTTATTTTTAAGTTTTGCGAAATCTAACTTATCTTGCACCACGTAGTTGTAATCGACATAACTAATAGAGTAGGGGGTCTTCTTTACTTCCGCAACAATGCCGCTGCTTCCTTTAACTTGTTTTAATTCCTTGTGCCACTGGATAGTGAAATTATTGCCGTAAGTTTTTTGCCATTCAGCACTCAATTTAGAGAGATAGTTGGTGAAGTTGTAGGTGGTTCCTGATCCATCGGAACGTACGATGACTTCAATGTCTTTACCAGGTAAGGCTAAGCCTTGATTCAAGCTGACGATGTCAGGATCGTTCCAACGCGTGATTTTGCGCTCAAAAATACGTGATAACACTTCCCCGGATAGTTTTAAATCGCCAGCTCTAACCCCAGGTAAATTGATTACGGGTACGACGCCAGAAATAGCTGAAGGGAATTGAATTAGGTTCTCTTTCTTCAGCTCCGCCGCAGTTTGGGCAACGTCGCTCGCACCAAAATCCACAGTTCTTGCTTTAATTTGTTTGAGCCCCGCAGACGAGCCGACCGGCTGATAATCTAAAGTCATGCTGGTTTTTTCTTTGTACGCTTCTGCCCATTTTTTGTACAAGGGCGATGCAGCAGATGAGCCGGCGCCCATGATATCTGCGGCGTGCGTCAATGCTGGAAAACAAGCTAGCAGCGAGAGAGTGACAATGATTCGAATCATGATGAGAATCCTTGACAGTAATTTTTTGGGGGTACAAATTTCATAAAAACTTCTTTAATTATACTAAATGGACTTGAAACGGCTGCGAGCTGGAAATGTAACAATTGCGTCACATGGGGGACGTAGTTTACTAGAAATTTGTAAAAAATGTTTTCGTAATCATTTCTACGCGGCAATATCGCGCCGGCTTCTCAAATTCTTTGATTTAGCCGGGTAAGGGGTGATTTATCGATAGATGATTTTGATGATAAGCTTGTTTAAACTTGTAGAAATTAAATAAATTGTTTATATTATTTTGTGATTTAATATCTGCTTACGATTTACATAGGAGTGCAAAATGGTAACGGCTCAAGCGAAGAAAAGTACCAACGGAAGTGCGGCGAAAAGCCCACTTGTAGCGAAAAAAGTCAGCAATGGTGTCGCGAAGACGGCTGCGCCAAAAACAAGCGCACCGAAAGCAAAAGCTGCCAAAGTTAGCGCTGAAAAGCCAATTGCAACGCCTAAAGCAAGCGTTGCTGTAGCCGCGCAAAAATCCAGCGTTGTGGCGAAGCGCCCTATAAAAAATTTACCTGTAAGTTCCGGCGTTGAAAAAGACAAGGTAAAGAAAGCAAAGCTAGTCAGAGACAGTTTTACAATGCCTGAAGCTGAATATGCGGTTTTAGGTTCCGTCAAAAAGGCTTGCTTGGCGGGCGGCATTGAAGTAAAGAAAAGCCAGTTGCTCCGCATCGGTTTGCTGCTTCTCAGTCGCACTGAAATCGGCACATTAAAAAAACTGATAGCAGATCTAGCACCCTTAAAGGCGGGACGACCAAAAAAAGATAAATAATTGATTCGATTTACTTAATTTTCATTATTTAAAGCAACTTCCTTGACAATTCACGTCGAGGTTGTTACTTTTTTATCCGTCATAAAATCGACATCAAATTGTCATCGTCTTGAAGTATTCCTCATTTATTCTTCCTTCGTCAAAAGGAAGAAGAGGAAAGTTAATGAGATTACTCACTATGCCGGCGGATGCCAATCCGAGTTTTTCTAAGTTAAGTCTAAGCCTTGCCAGTACTGAAGAAGAAGTCAAGGAAGTTCAACGTCTACGATATAAGGTATTTATCGAGGCGATGGGCTTGACCGCTCTCGCGAATGCCGAAGGGTTAGACCGCGATGAATTTGACGAGCATTGTGATCACCTGATTGTTCGTGACACTAAAACCCTCAAAGTTGTTGGAACTTATCGCATCTTGGGCCCGAATGCGGCAAGACATCTTGGCCGTTTTTATTCCGAAACCGAATTTGATCTTTCCCGCCTGCACAATATTCGCGATAGCATCGCCGAAGCAGGGCGCGCGTGCATCCATCCCGACTATCGAAGCGGTGCAGTGATCATGATGTTGTGGGCGGGCCTTGCCGCGTTCATGCGTCGTGAAAGATGCACCTACCTAATTGGCTGCGCCAGCATCAGCTTGACTGACGGTGGACACAATGCTGCGGCAATCTACCGCAACTTTAAGGAAGAAGATTTCGCGCCGCTCGAATATCGTGTGAAACCACACTTGGCCTTCCCATTTGAGGACATGGACCAAGGACACGTCGCACGTATTCCACCGCTGCTCAAAGGATATATTCGTGCTGGTGGTTGGGTTTGTGGCGAACCCGCATGGGATCCTGATTTCCATTCGGCAGATTTATTCTTAATGCTGCCCCTCGCCAATCTCGACAATCGTTACGCTAAGCATTACGGCATCGAGGAGTAAGCATCGTGAAACCTGGAGACCAGTTCCTTAACCAGAAACTGAGTCCGAAGTTGACCGCTCAGATGCTTAAGGCCAGCAAAAAAGATGTTGTCAAATTTCGGACAATTTGGATCTCAGACTTACATTTGGGGACGACTGGTTGTCAAGCTAAGCGCTTGCTTGAGTTTTTGCAATCGACAGAGTCTGAAACCTTGTATTTGGTCGGAGACATTATCGACGGTTGGCAATTGAAACGCCGTTGGTATTGGGATCAAATTCATAATAACGTCGTTCAAACAGTACTAAAGAAGGCCAAGAAAGGTACAAACGTGATTTTTGTGCCTGGCAACCATGATGAGGCGGTAAGACAGTTTATCGACTTAGATTTTGGTGGGATCAAAGTGCGCGATGAAATGATCCATGTCACCGCCGATGGAAGACGCATGTTGGTGCTACACGGCGATCGTTTCGATGGCGTAATCGCTTGTGCAAAATGGCTCGCCTACGTTGGTGATAGCTTGTACACAATGGTGCTCAAATTCAATCAATTGTTTAATAATTGGCGAGCACGAGCGGGTTTGCCTTACTGGTCTTTATCACAATATTTGAAGCTCAAAGTGAAGAACGCAGTGAGCTACATTTCTTCTTTCGAGCATGCATTAGCAGACGAAGCGCGCAAGCGCGGACTTGATGGCGTGATCTGTGGCCACATCCATAAACCCGAGATTCGTGACATTGAAGGAATCACCTATTGCAATGATGGTGATTGGGTCGAGAGCTTGTCCGCACTGGTTGAAGAAGCGAGTGGAGAGTTACGGCTCGTTACTTGGCATGACATATTGTTGCGGGATCATACGTCAAAGCACGATAACGGGCTAGAAATCACCAATAGCCCTACTTGGTCTAAGACGACAGCAGAAGTTTGAGTTTCAGAACTTTGATTGATGCTCAAACCGTTTGATGTAGCAACTTGACGTTTTATTTGACGACCAAATCGGGTGTCATAATTGCTTTGAGGTAGGTGTGCAAACCCTCACCCTCGCGTGCTTTTTGCGTAATCCACCAAACATTGCCTTTTCGGATCGCACATTCTTGAATTGCAGGGTGGAGTATTTTTGCCGCGATCAATCCTAATGTAGGTTGATGTCCGACTATCATCACGGGCTCTTTGCTATGCGGCCAATTACTAGCCAGCAGGGCAGACTCTAAAGTAGTTTCAGGCCCCAATTCTTGTAGCACCTTAAACTTCCGGTCGAGCGCGGCGATGGTTTCTCGCGTTCTGACGGTCGGACTCACGAGGATTCGGCAGCTTTCGGGCAGGTTACTGTCTAACCAATAAGCCATTTTCTGTGCTTGACGCTGTCCCTTCTGGGTAAGACGGCGGTTTTCATCGCTGAGCTCTGGTGTCTCCGGTTCTGCCTCTGCATGTCGCCATAAAATGAGATCCATACTACTTAGTCGCCTGATAATGAGCCTAGTTGTTCCATGAGGAATTGTTGCGCACTAAATGGGGTTTGTTTCGAACGTAACTTCTTACGCTGATATTCTCCCTCCGAGTCTAGTGTCCAGGCGTTCATATTATCTTTAAGGTACGGCTCCAAGCCTTCAGCCATGACACGCTTTTTCAAGGATTTTTCGAGCACAGGGAAAGCGACTTCGATGCGGCGGAACAAATTTCGGCTCATCCAATCGGCACTCGCTAAATACACATCGTGTTCTAAGTCATTGCGGAAATAGTAGATGCGACTGTGTTCTAAGTAACGACCAATAATTGAACGCACCTTGATATTTTCGGAAAGCCCCGGTACCCCAGGTCGTAACGCGCATGCACCACGTACGATGAGATCAATTTTTACGCCATCGGCGGATGCCGCATACAGCGCGCGGATGACAGATTCATCGAGCAAAGCGTTCATCTTGGCAATGATGCGGCCTGGTCTACCTGCTTTGGCAATTTTCGCTTCGTTGCGAATGGCGCGAATAATTTGTGGTTGTAGAGCAAACGGCGCGAGCCAAAGATATTCGAGTTTTTTGGGCTTAGTTAGTCCCGTTAAGTGAATAAACACTTCATTGACCTCAGCGGCGAGCTGCGGGTGCGCGGTAAGCAACCCAAAGTCAGTATAAAACTTGGTGGTCGACGGATGATAATTGCCTGTTCCCAAATGCGCGTAATGGCGCAACACGCCGCCTTCTTCTCGACGGATAACCAGCGCAAGTTTTGCGTGAGTTTTAAGCCCAACCACGCCGTACACAACTTGCGCGCCTGCCCTTTGCAGGCGGTCAGCCCAATTGATGTTTGCTTCTTCATCAAAACGAGCCATCAATTCGACGATGACGGTCACTTCCTTGCCTTGGCGTGCTGCAGTAATGAGCGATTCCATTAAGTCGGAATTCATCCCCGTACGATAAATCGTTTGTTTGATCGCAAGAACGTTCGGGTCTAAGGATGCGGTGCGGATGAAGTCAATGACTGTCTGGAACGGTTGAAAAGGATGGTGTAAAAGGACGTCTTGTTTGTTCAGCAGCGTGAATATGTCGGTATGGGCATATTTGGAGTTTGCTTTTGCTGTGAATGGCGGGAAGCGTAGATTCGGTTGTTTGATGTGTTCTACCAATTCGCCTAAGCGCACCATATTAACGGGGCCATCGACGCGGTACAGCCGATCTGCGGGTAAGGAAAATTGCTCAAGCAGGAATCGCGATAATTCGTCGGAGCAATTTTTCGCAACCTCTAACCGCACTGCGGCGCCAAATTGTCGAGTTTGCAATTCACCTTGCAATGCTTGGCGTAAATTCTTAACATCGTCTTCATCGACCCATAAGTCACTATCTCGCGTCACGCGAAATTGCGAATAGGCCAATACTTCACGCCCGTTAAACAGGTCGCCGATATGCGCGTGGATCACTGATGAAAGCAGGCAAAACGACACAGAACCATCTTGAAGTTCGTCTGGTATTTTTATGACGCGCGGTAAAACACGGGGCGCTTTCACAATCGCGATTGCATTGCCTCTGCCAAAAACGTCCTTGCCTGCCAAGGAGACAATAAAATTCAAACTTTTATTCACCACCTGTGGAAACGGGTGGGCAGGGTCAAGCCCAATAGGGGTCAGCAGAGGGCGCACCTCGCGATCGAAATATGCCTTTACCCAAGCACGCTGCGCATCGTTTCTATCAGTGTGGCGTAAAAGGTGTATGCGTTTTCTCGCTAGTTGAGGAAGAATTTCTTGGTTAAGTACCTCGTATTGCCGCACCATCAGCGTGTGGCACTCCACCGAGATTCTTTCCATCATTGCAAGGAAGCTACTATGTTGTGTCAGCTCACCATCGATGGTGTTTTGTGCCAAAAGACTTGCAACCCGTACTTCGAAGAATTCATCCAAGTTACTGCCAACGATACAAAGATAACGCAAGCGCTCTAATAGAGGGATCGAACGATCTTCAGCTTGCGCCAGTACTCGCCGATTGAAAGCGATTTGCGACATTTCTCTATCAAGAAAAATGTTAGCGCGTGATAGTACATTTTTTGCGGGCGGTACTTTTTCTTCAATGATTTGTTTAGATGCTCTAGCAGTGGCGATTGGCGTCTGAACCGGTTTTTCCACATTTGTTACAACTGAAACGTCGGTTGGTACAGAGGCTTCCATGTTTTCAGTCGCAGCGTTCGCACTCGTCTTGGGTTGCGTATTTCTTGCCATGAGATCGAAACCTTAATAAGATGTTATCTCTGATTGTAATAATAGCTTATGACAGGTTTATGACATTTTTTTGCGCTAATATCCTTCATATCGCATGTTTGTCACATACGTCATAATCATGTCATATTCCGCAAGTACAGTTCCGCTCGTGTCAATTTGTGTTTTTTTGTACATATATAACCCCGAGGTGACTATGCAATTCAATCGTTTTATTCAATCTTTAGTGGTCGCAGCCTCTGCTGCAGTCACTTTCTCAGCCGCTCATGCTGCAGATATCACTGGTGCTGGTGCTACCTTCCCTTATCCAATTTACGCAAAATGGGCTGAAGCCTACAAAGCGGCAACCGGCACGGGTCTTAATTACCAATCAATTGGCTCGGGCGGTGGAATTAAACAAATCAAAGCGAAAACGGTTGATTTCGGCGCATCCGACAAGCCATTGAAAGTGGAAGAGCTCGAGGAAGCCGGTCTGATGCAGTTCCCTGCCATCATCGGCGGCGTCGTTCCAGTTGTCAATATTGATGGCATTAAGCCAGGCCAGTTGAAGATGACTGGTGAAGTGTTGGCAAACATTTACCTGGGTAAAATTACTAAGTGGAATGCTGCTGAGATTACTACGTTGAATCCTGGTGTTACTTTGCCTGCAGAAGATATCACCGTAGTTCACCGTTCAGATGGATCAGGTACGACTTTCTTATGGACTGATTATCTTTCAAAAGTAAGCCCAGACTTCAAAACGACCGTTGGTTCCGAAACTGCCGTCAAATGGCCAGTTGGCTTGGGCGGTAAGGGCAATGAAGGCGTAGCAGCAAACGTACAACGTATTAAGAATTCAATCGGTTATGTTGAGTACGCCTACGTCAAACGTAACAAAATGATTTATACGAAATTGAAAAATCTGGATGGTCAATTCGCGGAACCAGATGATGAAAACTTCAAAGCTGCTGCGGCAGGCGCTGATTGGGCAAAAGCACCAGGCATGGCGGTGATCTTGACTAACCAACCTGGCAAAATCACTTGGCCAATTTCGGGTGCCTCATACATCTTGATTTACAAGACACAGGCTGATGCCGAAAAAGGTAAAGAAGTGTTGAAGTTCTTTGATTGGGCTTTCAAAAATGGCGGTCAAATGGCAACAGAATTGGAATATGTTTTCCTGCCGCCCTCATTGACTAAGTTGATTCAGGAAAATTGGAAAGCAAGAATCAAAGACGCTTCTGGTAAAGCAATTTGGTAATCGCTTAACTGCTTTAAGACGAGGTGCGTTATGCGCCTCGTTTGTTTATATGCATAAAAATGCTAGCCGCCGAACGTTCTGATTGAATACTCGGCGGCTTGTTCACAGATGGATGCCTCCCCTATGCAAACGCCCCAAGCCCAAACAACAATGTCGCCACCCGAGTCAAGTGCTATGGCAGGAAGTCAGGCACCTACGTCAATGCAACGCGATGCAATGAATCAGCAGCATTCAGAAGCTGATTTAGCGAGTGTGATGCGACGTCAGCAATGGCAAGATTTTTTATTTCATAAAGTTACCTTAGCGTTCGCGCTTTTTGTTTTGCTCGTGTTGGCGGGCATTATTGTTGAGTTGTTTGTTAACTCGATTCCGGCAATGAAGGAATTCGGTTTTAATTTCATTGCGAACATCGAATGGGATCCGGTCGAAGATAAATACGGCGGCATGATTGCTATCGTCGGCACATTGGCAACATCGATCATCGCTTTAATGATCGCATTCCCGATTAGTTTTGGTATCGCACTTTTTCTAACAGAAATATGCCCGATTTGGCTGAAGCGGCCTTTAGGCACGGCGATTGAGTTATTGGCAGGCGTTCCAAGCATCATTTACGGCATGTGGGGTTTATTCGTTTTCGCCCCTTTATTTTCTGAATACGGCCAACCATTTCTGCGCAGCACGCTAGGACAATTACCGGTGATTGGCAATCTATTTTCTGGCCCCATGATTGGCTTGGGCATTCTTTCTGCCGGAATCATCTTGGCCATTATGATCATCCCTTTTATCGCCTCGGTGATGCGCGATGTATTTGAAGTTGTGCCCCCAATTTTGAAAGAGTCGGCATATGGCTTAGGTTGCACGAGGTGGGAGGTAGTGCGGAAAATCGTTTTGCCGTACACGAAGATTGGCGTAGTCGGTGGTGTCATGTTGGGGCTTGGGCGCGCCTTAGGCGAAACCATGGCAATTACTTTCATGATTGGTAATGCGCATAAATTGTCTTGGTCGCTTTTTTCGCCTGGCAATAGTATCGCTTCAACCTTAGCTAATGAATTTGCTGAAGCCACTTCGGTTCTCCATGTTTCCTCGTTGTTTTTACTTGGCCTCATTTTGTTCGGCATTACATTCATTGTTTTGTCGGCTGCGAAATTAATGCTGCTTGGTTTGACTAGAAAAGAAGGGTCAACATAATGGAAAATAAAGCTGTCGTCGGATCTAATCCGATCTATAGAAATCGACTTTTAACTCACCGTATCGGAATAACGCTGTCTTCAATCGCAATGGCGTTTGGCATCTTTGTGCTTTTGTGGATATTAGGAACATTGCTTTACAAAGGCTTTGGTGCGCTGAGTGTAGGCATGTTCACATACTCGACACCAGCTCCGGGCAGCGAAGGTGGTGGCCTATTAAATGCGATTGTTGGTAGTTTTTTTATGGTCGCTATTGCGACCTTGGTCAGCACGCCCATTGGTATTCTTGCGGGAATTTATCTCGCTGAATATGGCGATAGAAGCTGGTTCGGTTTCGTTACGCGCTTCGTCACCGATATCATGTTGTCCGCACCATCGATTGTTATCGGTCTTTTTGTGTACGCCATCTATGTTTTTCATGTAAAGCATTTTTCTGGCTGGGCTGGCAGCATTGCGATCTCTTTGATCGCCGTGCCAGTGATAGTGCGTACTACCGATAATATGCTGGGCTTGGTACCGACGAGCTTGCGCGAAGCCGCGTTTGCACTTGGCGCACCGCGTTGGAAAGTTGCCCTGTTGATTCGTCTACGCGCGGTCAAGGCAGGCGTAGTCACAGGTGTGCTCTTGGCAGTAGCGCGTATTTCTGGTGAGACGGCACCACTCTTGTTTACTGCGCTGAACAATCAATTCCTGAGCACTAATATGAATGCGCCTATGGCGAATTTGCCAGTCGTAATCTACCAATTTGCGCTGAGCCCTTACGATAATTGGCGCGAACTCGCATGGGGTGGCGCTTTGCTGATCACCTTCAGCGTTCTTGCGCTCAATATTATTTCGCGCGTCTTATCGACGCAAAAAGTACAAAGTTAAATTTTCTTGGGAAACAACTATGTCAACAACTGCTATGACAACTGAAAAGATGGCCATTGAAATTTCTGGACTCAACTTTTTCTACGGTGCGACCCGTAGTTTAAAAGACGTCAACATGGGCATCCGCGATAAGAAAGTAACGGCCTTTATTGGTCCGTCAGGATGTGGAAAATCAACTTTGCTGCGTACTTTAAATCGCATGTATGACTTGTACCCTGGTCAGCGTGCGGAAGGCAAAATTATCTACAACGGCAAAAATATACTTGATGCGGGCCAAGATATTAATTTGCTGCGCGCCAAGGTCGGCATGGTTTTTCAGAAGCCAACACCGTTTCCAATGTCTGTTTATGACAACATCGCTTTTGGTGTACGTCTGTATGAAAATTTACCAAAAGGTGAAATGGACGAACGCGTCGAATGGGCATTGAAGAAGGCTGCGTTATGGACAGAAGTGAAAGACAAGCTCAACAAGAGTGGTTTAAGTTTGTCGGGCGGTCAGCAGCAACGACTATGTATCGCTAGGGGTGTTTCGGTGCGCCCTGATGTGTTGTTGTTAGATGAGCCAACTTCAGCGCTTGACCCGATTTCGACGGTAAAAATTGAAGAGCTGATTAATGAATTGAAGCAAGATTACACCATCGCGATTGTTACTCATAACATGCAACAAGCAGCACGATGCTCTGATTACACTGCGTATATGTATTTGGGTGAGTTGGTGGAATTTGGTGAAACCGACGCGATCTTTATGAACCCCGTAAAGAAAGAAACGCAAGATTACATCACAGGTCGTTTTGGTTAATTAAACGTACTTCCCGATAAATTTTTTCAAATTCAGGAGCATCAGATGGGCGGCGATCATTCTTCAAAACAGTATGACCAAGACTTAGAAACAATACGTTCAAAAGTATTGTTAATGGGCGGTCTCGTAGAAAGTCACTTCCACGACGCGATGGCGTGTTTTCGCACGGGTAACGTTGAGCAAGCACACGCCGTTATCAAGGCCGACTTAGAAGTTAATCGCCTCGAAGTGGCGCT
>OFSE01000188.1_pt1 | contig 21022 bp, 22 predicted proteins | sample 1543261 | NCBI WGS metagenome assembly OFSE01 (sample SAMN07774225, study PRJEB24372) | wastewater metagenome | isolation source: Exp Tend VB 50WW | collected 2016-02 | reverse complement strand
AAAAAGAAATGGAATGGGCGCAGCCAATTTTTGTTTTGCAAAGACGGCTTGAAAAGAACAAGGTTTTGCAAGCCTAGTCGACAATCCGGCGCGGGTAGCCAACCTGTGCCGGAACCACGAAGGTATTAATACTACATATACTACACCCTGTATTTTTTCAACACACAATTAAGACGTGCGGGAATGGCTTGAAAATTTATCATTTTATGGGAGTATATTGATTATTAACCAATGGATTATGGTTTACACTACCAGATCAACCTGCTGCAAGGTATTTACCTTACCGGCGTCACTCAACCACAATCCGGTCGCAGCCAATTGCGCTTGCTGCTGATTTTGTGCATCTTTAATCGCAAATGGTGTGCTGACATTGCCCAGATACAAAGCCGCCACGCCTGCATCTGCCAAGCTACTTAAATGATCTGTGCCAGCGCTGTCTTTGGTCCAGACTTGCAACTGCTTAAAGGCTGCATCGTTCTCATCAATCCAGCCATTACCATCTTGATCAAACTGCTGTAATTCCGTAAAGCCATTGCCCGTCGCTGGACCAAATAATTCTTTGCCGTCATTGATCTTGCCATCGCCATTTTTATCCAGCGCCAAAAAGCCTGCGCCTTGCACGAACGAGATATTTTCTGTTTGTCCATCGGCATTCAAATCAAAGGCAAATTGTTGCGTACTTAATTGTGCCGAATTAGCAGAAAAATTCAGTACCAGTGGATCGACTTTTTTGGCCGTGCCAAGGTGAATACTGACATCGCTTTCGTCGTGGTAGCTGCGTTGCAAGGTGATTGAGAGATCAAACTTGATTTCCTTGTTGTCGGTGGTATGAATCACGCCGCTGGCAGTAAAGGTGGTTTGTTCGGTTTCGGTGTAGGCGGTGTGACGGCTGACGTCGACGCTGCTACCTGCACTGCTAACAGCACTGCTATTACTGGCTGCGGTAGCTGCATTGGATGGATTTGATGCATTTGGTGTGGCAGGTGTGGCTGGTACACTCACTGGCGGTGACGATGGTGCGGGTGAGGTATTTAAATCGGCTGCATGAAATAAGCGGATTTTAATGCCTAGTAAAAACTCCACCAAATTTTTAATCAGTTGAACTTTGGGGTCATTTTCATTGGCGTCATTCACACCATTGGCCGCTTGAGCGCCCTGCGCCGCTTGGCTATCCTGCTTTTGCGCAATTTTGGCGGCATCGGAAATCTGTACGATGCTAGCGCGCTGTGTATCGAACCTGCCAACCGCTAACGCAGGGAAAATAGGTCTGTTGGTATTACTTCGATTATTTAACGTAGCACGCACGCTCTCGGTCACGTTGAGCTGTTGGCTTGCAACATGCGTTGCAGCCAGCACAATATCTGAAGATTCGATTGCCATGAGCTACTCCCGTTCTTTCGATATCCATTAGCAATCAGATCAGAGATAGGCCAAAAATAACTAACGGATGTCTTAATATCGGTAGATTTAAAAATTACTTGATGCTTGCAGCTTGGCAAGAGCATGCAACTACATTCGATAAAGATGAAAATGACAAAGCGCAAAATTCCTCTGCGTTTTCCACTAAAATGGCTGTTTATTTCCTTTAATCAATCTCGCCATCATGAATCAAGAACAACTGATCGAAGCTGCTATCGCCGCGCGCCAAAAGGCTTATACGCCGTATTCCAAATTCAAAGTGGGAGCCGCATTGTTGGCTAAAGATGGCAAAGTATTCCACGGTTGCAATGTTGAAAATGCGTCGTATGGATTATGTAATTGTGCCGAACGTACTGCCTTTTTTAGCGCTGTGGCGCATGGCTATCGCCCCGGCGATTTCACTACGATCGCGGTGGTCGGTGATACCGATGCACCGATTGCACCTTGCGGTGCTTGCCGCCAAGTGATGCTGGAGCTGGGCGGGCCAGAGCTGAAAGTGATATTGTCTAATCTAAAAGGCGATGTAAAACAAACTACCGCCTTTGCCCAATTGCCGGATGCGTTTTACTTAACACCTGCCGAAGATTAGCAACACCCGTCATACGGCACGCTTTGCTTTTGCCAATGAAAACTTCATTCGTTGGTAAAAATTTTTTATTGTATTTTCGCCTAACAGGAGACACCTATGCAGAATCAGCAAGATTTCGATAGTTTGATTGGCAAGCCCGCCTTTGATGAAAACAACCCACGCCGTAATTTTCTACAAACCGCAGTCGGTGTCGGCTTCGCCGCAGCGGCCTTGCCCGTGTGCGCGCAAACCATTGTCAGCACTGACTCCAAGGGCCTGAGCACCGGTGTTGCGATGATTGAAGTCGATGGTCAAAAAGTACCGGTGTATCACGCGCAACCCGAAGGCAAGACCAATCTGCCGGTGGTATTGGTGATCACCGAAATTTTTGGCGTGCATGAACACATCGCCGATATCGCCCGTCGCTTCGCTAAAGAAGGGTATTTGGCATTGGCGGCTGACTTGTTTGTACGTCAGGGTGACGCCAGCAAATTTCCGAATATCGGCGAATTGATCAAAGAAGTCATCAGCAAAGTGCCTGACGCACAAGTGATGAAAGATTTGGATGCCGTAGTGGCTTGGGCGAAAGCCAATGGGGGTGACACCAAGCGTTTGGCTATTACCGGCTTCTGCTGGGGTGGCCGTATTACTTGGATGTATTCGGCACATAACCCAAATGTGAAAGCCGGTGTCGCATGGTACGGCGGCTTGCGTGGTGAAACCAGTGATCTACGCCCATCCCATCCAGTCAATATCGCTGCAAGCTTAAAAACGCCGGTGCTAGGTTTATACGGTGCGAAAGACAATGGCATTCCGCTCGACTCCATCGAGCAAATGAAAGTCGAACTTGCGAAAGGCAGCAGCCATTCTGAATTTATGGTGTATCCAAATTCGGGACACGGATTCCACGCCGATTATCGCCCAAGCTATAACGCCACTGATGCGAAAGATGGCTGGCAGCGTTGCTTGGCTTGGTTTAAAGCAAATTTGGGTTGATCTGAATTTGGGTTGATCTAGGTGCGCCGTATTCAGTCATCTAGCTTAATACGGCGCTAGTGAATTCTAAATAATATGCAGCAAGTGCAAGCTAATCGGTAAAAAAATTGCGGTCAGCAAACCCGATAAACCCATCGCCAAACCAGCGAAAGCCCCCATTTCAGGACTGAGCTGAAACGCCCGCGCAATACCCATGCCGTGCGAACTCACACCAAGCGCAAAGCCGCTGATGGTATCGTCATGTATCTTCAAGACATGCAATACGCCACGCGCTAAAATCGCCCCCAGAATTCCGGTCACCATCACCAGCACTGCGGTCAATGAAGGGATGCCACCGATTTTATCGGCAATCCCCATCGCAATTGCCATCGTCACCGATTTCGGTGCTAACGATAAAATCGTCACTGGCGACGCACCAAGCAGCCAAGCAGTCAACATCGCCACACCGGCCGCCACCCCACTACCCAAAAACGATGCCATCACAAAAGCAAACCAGTGACGTTTCAGTTGATTAACTTGCTGATACAAAGGCACCGCCAGCGCAACAATCGCAGGACCAAGTAAAAAATGCACAAACTGCGCACCCGAAAAATACGTTTCGTAAGAAGTTTTGGTGAGGGTCAGTATCAGTACCAATAGCGCCACCGCAATCACCATTGGGTTGGCAAATGGGCTCATTTTGGCTTTCTGATAAATCGTGATCGCCACTTGATACGCCAGCAGAGTGGCGGTTAAACCAAGCAAGGGTGTGCCCGCCAGATACACCCAAATTTGCGTGAGGTTTTCTTTCATTTCATCAGCCACTTCAAGACTAAAGCGGTGACCACGATCGAGGCCACCGAGCTGACAATGAGCGCGATCGAAATCGGCAAAAACTCAGCAAACAAGCGCTGCCCATGCAACATGATGCCGACGCTGGCCGGAATGAACAGCAAAGACAGATGCTTTAAAAACTCATGAATGGTGGGCGTGAGTTTGTGCGCAAGTTCTTTTTTGAATAGCATGGCGATAAACAGCAACAACATGCCAAGCACAGGGCCGGGGACAGGTAATTGAAAATAATAGGTACAACCTTCTCCCAATGCCTGAAAAATCAACAAGATCAGTAAAGTATAGATCATATAAAAAACCGCTCAAACTACTTGCAATGCGCTGTCAATCAACTCCACCCAATGTTGCACCGGTGTGCTGGTGCCAGATTGCAAATGCGTGAGGCAACCGATATTGGCCGATAAAATCACTTCCGGCTCGCATGCTTGAAGATTCTTTAATTTATTGTCGCGCAGTTGATAAGAAATTTCTGGCTGCAACACCGAATAAGTACCAGCCGAACCACAGCATAAATGACTATCGGCACAGAGCCGCACATCAACACCCAGCGCGCGCAGCAAGCCTTCTACCTTGCCACGAATCTGCTGCCCATGTTGCAACGTACAGGGCGGATGCCAAACTATTCGTTGCTTGATTTGATCACGCCCGTTGACCTGTAACCGGGCGATTATTTGCTCTTCAAAGGCGGGTAAAATTTCACTTAAATCACGCGTCAATGCGCTCACGCGCTGGGCTTTTTCTGCATACGCCGGGTCGTGCTGTAATAAGTGCCCGTAATCTTTCACCATCACGCCACAGCCAGAGGCGTTCATCACAATTGCCTCCACTTCACCGCGTTCTATACTTGGCCACCACGCGTCGATATTGTTGCGCATATCGTCTAGACCAGCGTCTTGATCATTCAAATGAAAGCGAATCGCGCCGCAGCAGCCTGCCTTTGCCACCCGCAGCAGTTGCACGCCGCAAGCATCTAGCACTCTGGCGGTGGCGGCATTGATATTCGGCGCCATGCCCGGCTGCACACAGCCTTCAAGCAACAACATTTTGCGCGCATGTTCGGTGCTAGGCCACAGCCCGGCATACTGTTTCGCCGGGATTTTATTTTGCAATACCTTGGGCAACATCGGACGTAACATTTGCCCAACCCGCATCGCCGGATTAAAAATCATTGGCCTCGGTAACACTTGCTTCAAACTATTGCGCACCAGACTTTGCATGAAAGAGCGCGGCACTTGTTGATCGACTACCTTACGCCCAATATCGAGCAAACGACCGTATTGCACACCGGATGGGCAAGTCGATTCGCAGTTGCGGCAAGTTAGGCAGCGATCCAGATGTGCTTGAGTTTTGCTGCTGGCTGGTTTGCCTTCCAACACTTGTTTGATCAGATAGATACGCCCTCTGGGGCCATCTAATTCATCCCCTAATAATTGATAAGTCGGGCAGGTCGCGGTGCAAAAACCGCAATGCACGCAACTGCGCAGAATCGCGTCAGCTTCTTGTCCTTCGGGTGATGCTTTTAAAAAATCGGCCAGATTGGTTTGCATAGTTTTATTTAAAAATCGGAATACATACGGCCGGGATTAAAAATACCAGCAGGATCAAAATTAGCTTTCAAACGCCGATGAATTTGCGCAATCGGCGCAGACAAAGGAGTGAAAACGCCTTGCGATTTATCACCACCACGAAATAGCGTGACATGGCCGCCCGCCTGCGCCACCACGTCGCGAATTTTTTGCGGCGCTTCGTCTGTCAATAACCAACGTTGCGCACCACCCCATTCGATCATGGTTTTACCGTTCAAGCTTAACGATGGCGTATCTGATGGCACCGACAAGCGCCACAAAGCATGCTCATTGTCGGGCGTAAAAAAGGCATGATTCTGTTCACGAATTGATGCCCATAAAGCATCAGCTTGAACGATTTCTTCGCCACCCAATTTTTGCTTGGCGGCACGCACCGCGGCCTCTGCACCAGACAAGCGCAACAACAAACGTCCAACGTGCCAAGCGCTAGCCGAAATGGGCAAACTTTGGCCGCCCCATTGATTTAGATGCCGAATCGCATCCGCTTCTGAAAAAGCAAATGCCAATGTGGTTTCGGCGAATGGCTTGGGTAATACCTTCAAAGATACTTCAAGAATTAACCCTAAAATACCAAGTGAGCCAACCAACAGGCGCGATACATCGTAGCCCGCCACGTTTTTCATCACCTGACCACCAAACTGCAAAACCTCACCTTTGCCATCCATCAGCACCGCGCCCAACACAAAATCGCGCACCGCGCCCGCACTGGCACGGCGCGGGCCAGATAAACCTGCTGCCACCATACCGCCCACGGTGGCAGCGCCAGAAAAATGGGGCGGCTCAAATGCCAGCATTTGATTCTGCTGCGCCAAAACTGCTTCTATCTCACGCAAAGGCGTGCCGCAGCGCGCAGTGATGACCAACTCTGTCGGCTCATACGCGACGATGCCCGCATACGGACGCGTGTCCAGCAAGTGCCCTTGTGGTACTTCCCCATACCACTGCTTGCTGCCGCCGCCTTGCAGACACAAAGGCATTTTCTTGGCGGTAGCGGCTTGAATCTGCTCAGCAAATGTTTGTAACTGTTGTTCTGGCATTGCAGATGATGTCACTGTTGATGTCATGATTAAAAGGATGTCTCCGCTTTATTTTTTATGTCGTGCTTATCGCTGTACTGGTATTGCCAATATTAAAATCTGGGTAATTCAGGAAATTTAATTTGCCCTTTTTTCACATGCATACGACCATATTCGGCGCAGCGGCGCAGGCTGGGAATCGCTTTGTCCGGATTTAATAGAGCTAACGGATCAAACGCACGCTTCACACCAAAAAATGCATCCAATTCAGCACGCGAAAACTGCACGCACATAGAATTGATTTTTTCGATACCGACGCCGTGCTCGCCGGTGATAGTGCCACCAACCTTCACACATAATTCTAAAATCTCGGCACCAAATGCTTCGGCGCGGTGAAACTCGCCTTCCTGATTGGCATCGAACAAAATCAAGGGATGTAGATTGCCGTCGCCAGCATGAAATACATTGGCGCAGCGTAAGCCATATTTGACTTCCATCTGGCTAATACCAATCAACACCTCGGCTAAGTTTTTTCGTGGGATGGTGCCATCCATGCAGTAATAATCAGGCGAAATACGGCCAGCGGCAGGGAAAGCATTTTTTCGGCCTGACCAAAATCGTAAGCGCTCAGCCTCGCTTTGCGAGACCGCAATCGCGGTTGCGCCTGCGCCTTGCAATACGGCGCTCATGCGTTGAATTTCTTCTTCGACTTCTTCTATCGTGCCATCCGATTCGCACAGCAAAATCGCTTCGGCATCCAGATCGTAGCCCGCTTTCACGAAAGGTTCGACCATGCGCGAAGAAGTCTTGTCCATCATTTCGAGACCAGCCGGGATGATGCCCGCAGCGATCACTTTTGCTACCGCATTACCGCCCTTTACCACATCATCAAATGAAGCCATGATGACGCGTGCGGTTTGCGGTTTGGGTGCCAGCTTGACAGTGACTTCCGTGACGATGGCGAGCATGCCTTCGGAGCCGATCAACACCGATAACAAATCCAAGCCCTGCGCGTCGAGCGCGCCGCTGCCCAGCTCGATAATCTCCCCTTCAATCGTCACAGCGCGCACGCGCAAGACGTTATGTACGGTCAAGCCATATTTCAAACAATGCACACCACCCGAATTTTCAGCCACATTGCCGCCTATCGTGCAGGCAATTTGCGAAGACGGGTCGGGTGCGTAATACAAACCTAGACTACCAACCGCGTCGGAAATCGCTAGGTTACGCACCCCGGGCTGCACCACAGCAGTACGCGCAACCGCATCAACCTTGAGAATTTTATTGAGCTTGGCAGTCGAAAGCACGACACCATCAGCAATCGGCATTGCACCACCAGATAAACCGGTGCCAGCGCCACGCGGCACTAGCGGCACACCCAGTTCAGCACAAACTTTCACTGCCGCGATGATTTGCACTTCGTTTTCCGGTAAAACCACCACCATCGGCAATTGTCGATACGCGGCCAAGCCATCGCATTCATAAGGTCGCGTGTCTTCTTCTTGCCACAGCACGCAATGTGGCGGTAAAACTGCGCGCAGCGCGTTGGCAACTTGCGTTTGTCGTTGCTGATGCAAAACCAGAGAATTGGTTTGCTCCATGATGTCCCCTCAATGATAGTTATGCACCCGCTGAAAACAGGTCAATAGTCTGGACTACAGTGTAATGATGTTTATGATTTTTTTTGTGGGAAAATACGCACAAGTCTTTTCACTATCAGCAAATTGATGGCTTGTTGCGGCCCTATTGCGTAATTGAAGCGCGATTTTCCCTTAGGTAATCCAATAAAAAAGGACGCCGCAGCGTCCTTTTTTCAAACAGTAGTTGGCTAACCCATTACACCGAGAACGATGAGCCGCAACCGCAGGTTGATTGCGCATTCGGATTTTTAATCACAAACTGCGCGCCTTCCAAATCGTCTTTGTAATCAATTTCTGCGCCCACCAGATATTGGTAGCTCATGGCATCGATCAATAATTGCACACCGTTTTTGTTCATCACGGTGTCATCTTCATTGGTGATTTCATCGAACGTGAAGCCGTACTGAAACCCTGAGCAACCACCACCCTGCACAAAAACACGCAGTTTTAAATCAGGATTACCTTCTTCATCAATCAATTGGGCAACTTTTGACGCAGCACTATCGGTAAAAATAATGGGTGCGGGCATTTCAGAGATTGCATTCATTTCTTGCTCCTACAAATTTCAATAGGTCTTCATTATAGACCAGCTCTATTTTCTTAGTTGGAGGCGGCCAATTTTAATACCGCTTCCACCATAGGCTCGTGCGTTAACTGTCCAGATACCAACGCACCGTTCATCATCTCTAGCGCCTTGTAGTGAACATCACCAGAGATGCGGGCTTTCGGCTGGATTTCAATCAACTCTATCGAATAAACCGGGCCATTAATTTCTCCGTTGACAACAATATGCCCTGCCCTAACCTCGCCATCTATCTTGGCTTGCTCAGAAATCACCAACATGCTTGATTCACCCGGATCGGCAATCACATTACCCTTTACATGGCCGTCGATGCGCAAGCCCCCTTTAAAATGGACATTGCCCTCAATATTGGTAGAAATACCGAGCAAACTGTCGATCGTATTTTTAGTTTTTCGATTAAACATGGGCGTATCCTCAAAGACTATTCACAATCTACGCGACAGCTTGTAGTCACCCCAAGTTGCGCCGGATCTTATAAGGTAATCGACTGCTGCGCGCGCTGCTGGCCTCGCTCCAATACTCTGGCTTGCACCGCTTTAACAGTCGCACCATCAGGAATTGTTATTAAACCATCAACACGTTGATAATGTTTGAAGTTTAATTTCAGTTTTGCTGCCTCACCAAGTTTCGGGTCAGGAAATTGCATCATAGCAGGTTTACCAGTTTGCACCAGCGTCAAAGTGATCTGTAATTCGCCGGTGAAATCATTCTGATTTTTACCGCCTTGCATGACCAGCACGCGATAACGTAATTGATTAGGAGCGACCATCTCCACTTTCACACCTTGCACGGCGATGCCTTCGGCAACTTTGCTGGAAGGAACGATGGTTTCAAAAAACGCTAAATCATCCTTCAATTTCAAATTTTCAGTGGTCAGTGTTTTTACTTGCTCGGTCAATTGTTTTTGAAGTGCTTTTTCGATATTTTGCTGGCTCTCAATCGTATTAGCCGCGGCTTGCAGTTGATCTCGTTCGGCGGTCAATTGCTTAATCTGCGCCTGCAATTGCTCGACTTGCTTAGGGTCAAAACGCAAACCGAATGCGAAATTACGACCTTGATCATAAGTCCAAGCGGCCAAGCCACCACCCAGACCAAGCACCAGAATCACGATAATGACATTGATATACCACGGTCGAGTGTGGTGAATGGCCATTTTCGCCGGTACCAAGCGTTTCCGACCAAAACGTGAAGTAGCCATAAAATTCGATTTACCGTTAATTTAATTTAAAGCCGAATAGTCGAATAGCCGAACTCAGGGCATCAGAGGTACATGCAATAAACCAGTGGTTTCCGCGATGCCGAACATCAAATTCATGCACTGCACCGCTTGGCCGGAAGCGCCTTTCACCAGATTATCCTGTACCACCAGCACTACTACCATATCGCCATTATTCGGGCGGTGCAGCGCCAAACGTAACATATTTGAGCCACGGGTTGAACGGGTTTCGGGATGTGTGCCAAACGGCATCACGTCTACAAAAGGTTCATCCTGATACGCTTTAACAAACAAGGCTTGCAATTCTTCATTGCTGACGTTTTGACTAAATTCTTTGCGCAAGCGAGCATATAAAGTGGCATGCATGCCGCGTATCATCGGCACCAGATGCGGCGTGAATAACAGGTTCACTTTGTCATCCGTCAGTTTTTGTAACTGGGCAACGGTTTCTGGTGTATGCCGATGACCGGAAACTCCATACGCTTTAAAGCTGTCGCTGGTTTCAGTAAATAACAAACCCAGTTCAGCTTTTCTACCAGCGCCAGACACGCCAGATTTGCAATCGGCAATCAAACTGCCAGGTTCAATCAAGCCCGCACGCAGCAAGGGCGCATAGCCGAGTTGGATCGTGGTTGGGTAACAACCAGGGTTACCAACCACCCGCGCCGCGCTGATCGCGGCACGATTAAGTTCCGGTAAGCCGTATGCGGCTTCTTGCAAAATATCGGTACAAGTATGTGGGATGCCATACCACTTTTCAAATTGCGCGACATCCTGCAAGCGAAAATCAGCCGCCAGATCGATGACCTTCACTCCAGCGGCCAACAATTCAGGCGCTTGCGCCATAGCGACACCATGTGGCGTGGCGAAAAAAACCACGTCGCACTCGGTCAAGCGCGCTTTTTCGGGCGCAGAGAAGGCCACATCAACCCGACCGCGCAAAGACGGATACATCTCCGCCACGGCCAAGCCGTCTTCTTTACGTGAAGTGATTGCAGTTATTTTTGCTTCTGGATGTGTGGCAAGAATACGTAATAACTCAACCCCGGTATAACCTGTGCCACCCACGATGCCAATTTTGATCATGTACTTTAAACCCTTAAAGCGCTAAACAGTGAATGCAAACAAACCGCCGCGACGCAGGAGCGCATCTTTTCGTTACAACCTCTTGCGGAGGTCTTGCATTGAGAAACTTTATTTTAACAGTAGTTTGCGGACGCTTTATATTTACTGCCTTACTTCCTCGAAATACCAGTCAATACGCGCGATTATGGCGCGTAAAAACACCGATTGAATAAAAAAAAGCCACCAAATTTGGTGGCTTTTTGTTCCAGCGAAAATAAATTAACGCTTGGAGAATTGCTTTGCGCGACGTGCTTTGCGCAGACCCACTTTTTTACGTTCAACTTCACGTGCATCACGTGTGACGAAGCCTGCTTTAGACAATGCTGACTTCAAGCTGGTGTCGTAGTCGATCAAGGCACGCGTAATGCCGTGGCGAACCGCGCCAGATTGGCCTGATTCACCACCGCCGTGTACATTGACCATGATGTCGAATGTTTCGAGGTTGTTAGTCAATTCCAAAGGTTGACGAATCACCATCAAGCCAGTTTCACGAGAAAAATATTCATTCGCTGGTTTGCCGTTGACAACAATCTTGCCGCTACCCGATTTCAGGAATACGCGAGCAACTGCGCTCTTGCGGCGGCCAGTTCCGTAGTTATAGTTACCGATCATGGCGAGTCCTTAAAATTCGAGTACTTGTGGTTGCTGCGCAGTATGCGGATGCGTTGCATTAGCATACACTTTGAGCTTCTTGATCATGGCGTAGCCGAGTGGGCCTTTAGGCAACATGCCTTTAACAGCCTTCTCTAAAGCACGGCCAGGGAAACGCTCTTGCATCTTCTGGAAATTTGTTTCATAGATACCGCCTGGATAACCAGTATGACGGTAGTAAATCTTGTTCAGTGCTTTGGTTCCAGTGACACGCAATTTATCGACATTGATGACGATGATGAAATCGCCAGTATCGACGTGTGGTGTAAATTCTGGTTTATGTTTGCCGCGTAAACGGAGTGCCACTTCGCTGGCAACACGTCCGAGAACTTTATCTGTCGCGTCAACCACGAACCAGTCACGCTGAACCTCATGGCCCTTAGCGGAAAAGGTTTTCATGTTGAATCCTAAAAATAAAAGTTAACAATACCCAAATTCGGTGGTTCTACCATCAACTGCAGATAGACTCTCCCTTGTTCTTTCTCCCTTGGGTAATCAGAGAGTCGGAAACTATAACATTTTCAACGACTTAGCGCAAGCAATTGCTTAATTTTTACGCGCTGAGCGATAAAATCCTTAGATTTAGGCAAGTTAAGTCTGGAATTTTGCGCAAATGCCGCCATTTTCGTGCTTGCGTTACAATGCCAAACTACCGATTTTAAGAGAACACATTATGGAAACAACCGTTCGCTGGACAGGCTTATCAGGCATGAGTTTTTTGGCAGAAACTGGCTCTGGCCACGCTGTATTGATGGATGGCGCGCCAGATGGGGGCGGCCGCAATTTGGCACCGCGCCCGATGGAAATGGTGCTGCTCGGCACTGGTGGCTGCTCCGCTTATGATGTGGTGCTGATTTTACGCAAAGGCAAACAGGATATTCGCGGCTGTGAAGTGAAACTGAGCGCTGAGCGCGCTGAAACCGAACCAAAAGTTTTCACCAAAATTCATTTTCACTTTATCGTGCGTGGCCGCAATTTAAAGCCTGGCATGGTGGAGCGTGCCATTAAACTATCGCACGAAAAATATTGCTCCGCTTCGATCATGTTGGAAAAAACCGCGCAAATGACGCACAGCTACGAGATCATCGAAGACAGTGATTTTCCCTCAGAGCACGCTTAGCTTTAAAAATTTTTAGAAGTTGTGCCGAGCGGATTACTCTGCCTCGGAAATCGTGATCGTAAAATCCGGCTTACCAAACACATCAACGTAAGTCGGATAAAACGAGCAATACATCACCGCCGTGAGCGCCAAGGAAATTGGCACCACCACTATCATTACGGCAAACACGTTGCCAACGATTGCCCCGATCAACATCGCCACAAAGGTTGGCGCAATCACGCCAATCAAAATCCACGCCGCACCGTAAGCAATAAATGCATAGGCAGCGCGCTTGACGGCGAAAAAGCTGTAAAACAGTGCCTTGCTGACCGCCATGCCGTTCCACATAATCAGCGCACCGGCATACCAAAAAGCCATCAACGCTGGCAGGTAAGCTAAGGCCGCCAGTAACGCAGCGCTCAGCATGTCAGAATTTTTGATGGCGGCTTCATCCACTTCTTTTTGCAACACCATCACATCCCAAAACATACCGCCATCGGCCAAACCGGAGACCGCAATCGCCAACACGGCCATCAACACATAAACCACGCCCAGCCACAGTAAACGAGACAATGCGGGCGAACGAAAGCCGTCAAACAGTACGCCAACTGTTACCTTTTCGCGATTTTGCACACGACGGCAGGCCTGCATGAAGCCCATCATCAAAGTCGGCATCAACAACAGCGGCAGCACTTGTCCGATCAGCGGCACCAAACTCAAACCCAATGAAGTAAACATATATGCAAAAAACAGCGCCATGATTTCGGTGGGTTGCTGGCGAAACAGCAAAAACCCTAGTTTTACCCAGTCCCACCCTTTGGCACTGCTATTGAGTGGTAGCTTGGGCGGATTCATGTCGTTGCCGTCAGGACGCTGCGGCGTTGGATTTGTTTCATTCGTCATTGTGAGAAAAATTCAAGGTAAAGCAGGCGCTGCCAGCGCTTCGCGCAGGCGCAAAATGCGTTCAAAGTGCGCAGGGTCATGCGGCGTCAGCATTTCGGCTGTGCGTGGTTGATGATAATCATATAAACGCGACAACCAAAAACGCAGTGCCGCCGCACGCAACATCACTGGCCAGGCGGCTTTTTCGCTGTCTTGAAATGGACGCACTGCGCGATAGGCATTTAATAAAGCCATCAAACGCGGCAGATCGAGCGCGCCCGTATTTAAATCGATGCACCAATCATTCACGGTGACGGCCACATCAAAAATCCAGCTATCTTGCCCGGCAAAATAAAAATCAAAAAAACCCGTTAAGCGTTCACCATCAAACATGACGTTATTGCGAAATAAATCGGCGTGAATCGGGCCGCGTGGTAAGGCATGATATTGTGGCGTTGACGCAAAGGCTTCTTGATAATGCATTTCAGCGCGCAGCAGATGTTGATTCGCATCAGACAAAAATGGCAAGACTTTCGGTGTGGTGTCGCGCCACCAATCAATACCGCGCAGATTGGCTTGGGGTGCAGCAAAATCTTGCCCCGCCAGATGCATACGCGCCAGCATCGCCCCCACCGCGGCGCAGTGCGTAACGCCCGGGTTTAACTGCGAACTGCCTTCGAGTTTGCTAACAATCGCTGCTGGCTTGCCGTGCAACGCCACCGCCAATTCACCCTGCACATTGGCAATCGGTGCGGGCACTAAAATGCCACGATCCGCCAGATGGCGCATGAGTTCGAGATAAAACGGTACTTCCTGAAAACTCAGGTTTTCAAAAATGGTCAGGACAAACTCGCCTTGCTCGGTATCGATAAAAAAATTACTATTTTCAATGCCGGAGGCGATGCCTTTAATTGCCGTCACCTGCCCTAACGGGAACTGACGCATCCACGGACGTAATTCATCCAGACTTACTGCGGTAAACACTGCCATAGAGATTAATTATTTGTTAGTCGAACTAGAAGTTGGGGCAGAAGCTGGCGCGGAAACGGGTCCCTCTTTTGGCTTAGGCGGCGCTGGCTGTAACACCGGCTCCACTTCTTTTTCTTCCTTGCTTTCTTTCTTAGGGCCACCAAACTGAAAGATCGACCACAGCGCTGGCCGGTTGCTAGTGCCTTGCACGGTGCCTTCTGGCGCATTGCCGACATTCGGATTGGCTTGCAATTTGTAGGTGCTGCCACCAGAAGTCACTTCTACTTCGGTGACTTTGCCGCCTTCGCGCCGTTCTCTGGTTTCATTTTTTTTCGCGTCGGGCTTGCCCAGACTCAACCCCGGTGCCGAAGCAGGTGCAGGTGAATTTGATGCCGCTGGCAAACTAGCGGCAGCACGTTTGGCAGCCGCACTTTTATCGTTCTGCTCTAAATCCAGTGTCGGCGGTACTGCCAATGCCGGATTGGGCGGCGGTAGCGGTGCGCCGCTACCAGTTTGGCTGAATGCCTGCGCTGACAACAAACTAAGCAGCAGGAACCCGGCATTTTTAAGAATGATTTTCATGATGTCACTTTATCTAAGATGAAAGTTGAGCGCGATGCCTGCATTGTAACAAAGCGGATTGATGAATTTAGTTTTTCTCCAATAATGAAAAATACGGATGCGCTATTTTGGTAAAACGTGATAGGGCTATCTTGCATGAATAATTTTGCATAAAATCATATACTCCTCATATTTTATTATTTTTATGCCATATCCCGCACGACTATAAAGCGTTACAAAAAAATACTAGCCACAGTATCAATATAAGTATCTTATAGGACTTACGCAAAATTGCGTTGGCTAGGCGCGAAGCCGCAGACAGTACAAATGTACAAAATATACGTTTGGGCGAAGCAACAACGCCAACGTCTGTTTTGCGTAAGTCCTATCTTAAAACCCAGCGCTGATTTACAAATACAGCATGCGTTGCCGTTCATCATCAGAAGGCTCGATATCGTGTGCTTCGTAAAAGGCGAAAATCGCATCCACAATATTTGCTGGCTCATCGATCAGTTGCACCAGATTCAAGTCTCCCGCTGCGATCATGCCATTGCCGACCATTTCGGTATTGATCCACGCCAAAAAGCCGCGCCAAAAAGTGCTGCCGACCAAAATAATGGGAATATGACGCGATTTACCGGTCTGGATTAGGGTCAGCACTTCGCTCAATTCATCCAGCGTGCCAAAGCCACCGGGGAAAATCACGTAGGCATCGGCGTATTTCACAAACGCTACCTTGCGCGCAAAAAAGTGCCGAAAGCGCAAGCTGATATTTTGCCAAGGGTTATTTTTTTGCTCGTGTGGCAATTCAATGTTCAAGCCAATTGAAGCGGATGAACCTTCAAATGCGCCTTTATTGGCGGCTTCCATAATCCCGGGGCCGCCGCCCGAAATCACGGCAAAACCCGCATCCGATAAGCGTCGCGCCAAATCCACGCACTTCAAGTAATCGGGGGCATCGGGGGCGGTGCGCGCCGAGCCAAAAATCGTCACCGCCGGGTGCACCGTTGATAAGCGCTCGGTAGACTCAATAAACTCTGCCATAATCGTAAACATGTGCCACGATTCGCGCGCCTTGATGGCTGTGGCGCGATTCTGGTCAGTGATCTGACGCAATCTCAGGATTCTTTTTCCGCTTTCATCCATACCTCATCCTTATGCAAAAAACTTTGTTATTAGTTGACGGCTCCAGCTATTTGTACCGTGCCTTTCATGCCATGCCAGATCTACGCAACGCCAGAGGCGAGCCAACCGGCGCCATTTACGGCATGATCAACATGTTACGCCGATTACGGCAAGATTTTCCGGCTGAGTACATTGCCTGTGTCTTTGATGCCAAAGGCAAAACCTTCCGCGACGATTTGTATCCCGAATACAAAGCCCAACGCGCTGCCATGCCGGATGATTTGCGTTTGCAAATCGAGCCGATTCATGAAGTGGTGCGGGCAATGGGTTGGCCAATCTTGATGGTAGAAGGCGTCGAAGCCGATGACGTGATCGGCACACTCGCAGTCGAAGCCAGCAGCCATGACATGCGCACCGTGATCTCCACCGGTGACAAAGATCTGGCGCAATTGGTAAATAACCACGTCAGCCTGATCAACACCATGAGCAATGAAAAGCTCGATGAAGCTGGCGTGCTGGCAAAATTTGGGGTACCACCGAACCGCATCATTGATTATTTAACCCTGATTGGCGACACGGTAGATAACGTGCCCGGCGTCACCAAATGCGGTCCCAAAACCGCCGTCAAATGGCTCAGCCAATATGACAACCTCGATGGCGTGATCGCCAATGCCGACAAAATCAGCGGCGTGGTGGGTGAAAACCTGCGCAGCGCGCTAGATTGGCTACCACAAGGCCGCGTACTGATCACCGTGAAAACCGATTGCGATTTGAGCGCACATCATATCTCGATTGGCGATTCACTGACCGCACGCAGCGAAGACAAAGCCGCCATGATTGATTTTTTTTCGCGCTACGGTTTCAAAAGCTGGCTGCGCGAATTAAGCGGCGACCCAACCGCTGGCGCGACGCCAATCGTCACTGCATCAAGCCAATCATCAAAACCACTGACAAATGCGCAATCAAGTACGCAATCAAGCGACAAACAGGCGGGCTTGTTTAGTGAAGCAGAAGCTCCCCAAACAGACGCCAGCAACAGCAACGCCAACAACAAAGTCAGCACACAGTACGATACCGTACTAACCGAAGCCGCACTCGACGCCTGGCTTACCACCATTCAACACGCCGCACTCACCTCGGTCGATACCGAAACCACTTCACTCGAACCCATGACCGCGCAACTGGTCGGCATCTCTTTATGTTGTGAAGTTGGGCGCGCCTGCTACATTCCGGTGGCGCACCACTACCCCGGCGCACCAACGCAGCTCTCACGTGAACTGGTGCTTGCCAAACTAAAGCCTTGGTTAGAAAACCCTGCCTGTGCCAAGGTTGGCCAAAACCTTAAATACGACAGCCACGTTTTTGCCAACCACGGCGTACATCTACAAGGTATTTTGCACGACACGCTGCTTGAGTCGTATGTGTTTGAATCCCACAAATCGCACGACATGGATAGCCTGGCGCTGCGCCATCTCGGTCACAAAACCATCAGCTTTGAAGAAGTCTGCGGCAAAGGCGCATCACAAATCGGTTTCGATCAAGTCGAACTGCAACGCGCCACCGATTACGCCGCCGAAGATGCCGACATCACGCTGCAACTGCACCAAGCCATGTGGCCGCAGATTGAGCACGACGAAAAATTGCTACGAATTTATCGCCAAATCGAATTACCAACCGCCGTGGTATTACAAAAAATCGAACGCAACGGCGTTCTGATCAACAAAGATTTGCTAGCGATTCAATCGCATGAAATCGGCGTGCGCCTGCTCGAACTCGAACAAAAAGCCTACGAGCTGGCCGAGCAACCGTTTAATCTGAATTCACCGAAACAACTCGGTGAAATTTTCTTCACCAAGCTCGGTTTGCCGGTCGTCAAAAAAACCCCGTCTGGCGCACCATCGACCGATGAAGAAGTGTTGCAAAAGCTGGCCGAAAATTATCCGCTGCCGAAAGTCTTGCTCGAATACCGTGGCCTCGCCAAACTCAAATCCACCTACACCGACAAACTGCCAAAGATGGTAAATGCCAGCACTGGTCGGGTACACACCAATTACGCGCAAGCCGTGGCCGTCACTGGCCGACTGGCCTCGAACGACCCGAATTTGCAAAACATTCCGGTGCGCACCGCCGAAGGCCGCCGCATCCGCGAAGCTTTCATCGCGCCGCCCGGCAGCAAGATTGTTTCGGCCGATTATTCGCAAATCGAATTGCGCATCATGGCGCACATCTCAGGTGACGCCAGCTTGCTAAAAGCCTTTGCCGCTGGCGAAGACGTACACCGCGCCACTGCATCCGAAATTTTTGGCGTGCCTTTAAATGAAGTCAACAGCGAACAAAGACGCTACGCCAAGGTCATCAACTTCGGCCTAATCTACGGCATGAGCGCATTCGGCCTGGCGGGCAATCTGGGCATCGAGCGCAGCGCCGCACAAAGTTATATCGACAAATATTTTCAACGCTATCCCGGCGTCGCCCAATACATGGCTGACACGCGCAGCCAAGCCAAAGCGCAAGGCTACGTCGAAACCGTGTTTGGCCGCCGCCTCTGGCTGGCAGAAATCAACAGCCCAAACGGCCCACGCCGCCAAGGCGCAGAACGCGCCGCGATCAACGCACCAATGCAAGGCACCGCCGCCGACCTGATCAAACTCGCCATGATTGCCGTACAAAACTGGCTGGAAAAAGATGGCTTGCACAGCAAAATGATCATGCAAGTACACGATGAACTGGTGCTCGAAGTGCCTGAAGCCGAGCTGGATTTAGTCAAACAAAAATTACCTGAGCTGATGGCCAACGTCGCGCAATTAAATGTGCCTTTGCTGGCGGAGGTAGGGGTTGGGGGCAATTGGGAAGAGGCGCATTAAATGAATTTAATAGAGCCTTTAAAATTAATTTGTGCCAATATCCACGGACTATCAACTTTGTTCACAAATTTATTTACAGGCTCGTTTAAATCCGCAATTACGACTCAATTGCCATGCGTCTTATCTCTTCATCTTGAATGGTGAATCTGGATTTGGCGCACTTTTCTTCTTCTGTTTCTTTACGCCAGAAAGCTTCAGTTCATCCAAAGCATCGCTTTCTACTCTTACCCTCTTTTTTGCATCTATCGTTATATCTTGCTTACCAGCGCCCCACTCTAGCAGCATGCGTTTTCCAGTCTCCCGAAAATACGGATAGCGCTCAATCATCTCCAACAAGACTGGCATTACCTCATCAATCGCTTGATGAATACCTTGTTCAACCTCATCAAGATCACGCGATAGCAATGACAGCCGCGTACTACCTAATAGCCGCAATTGCTTCCCCATCCACCATGCCTTTTTACCTTGCAAACTTAACGCAGGCTTATCTTCAAATTGGGGGTAAGCAGAAGTGGTGACCACGTCGTACACTGACGCAAGAATGGCATCATCGTAATTGGAATAAACAAGCGCAAAATTCTTTAAATGCGCATCGCCATTATGCAGAGCGTAGTTAAGTAAAATGAGTTTGTACAACTGCTTCGCGCTCTCTTGCTTATGAGTCGAGACCACATATTCGTTATGTAAATCAACCAAGCGCTCTAACGAACACTTGTATTTATTGACCGGATCAAAAGCCGCAATTGAACAAAAATCTTCAAGTGCCAACTGTTGTCCCTGTCTGCGATCAAAGCGCTCCACTGCTAATACCTGCCCATCATCCGACAATATCGTTTTAGGTACATTTAATCCAGCTGCGCGTGCGACTTCAAGGCACAGATATTCATTGATCGCTAACCCAGGTATTTCCTGAGTTCCTGTCTTTAGAATAAGATCATCAGTCCACACTGTCGCTTTAGCGTTCACACTGGAATTCAACACTTTAGGCATCACACCTGAAATGCCTTCAAGCACGCCCTCATTTAAATAACGCAACAAACTCGTTTGAGAATCTTCGCTCGCCAAAATCGCAGCCACTTCAATATGCGAAAGCGCCGTTGTAATGGGTGTACCGTGCGGCACCACTCGCACGCGCCCAATCACCTTGGTGCCTGTCAACTCGAGTAAGCCCCAATCTGTTACATCGGCATGCGGGCCAAGCGTTTGACGAATTGCATCTTTCTTAAAGCCCTCAGGCAAATTCTGCTGGAAGAATGGAAATAAAGATCGTTGCCACACATAGCTCTCAAGCCGAACCGGCATCGTTAAAGAAACCAAATATTCTGGCGGAGTATCAGGCAAATAGTTGAACACATACTGCTGACCGAGATCGCTCAGCAAACCGACCATTCGATCAAGCACATAAACGTCCAACAAGCTACTCATGACGCTCGCGCTTTTTTAAATGGCGAACACGTTGACGGACTGCTGAATTTTTCTGAAAACTCACTTTTCCTTGCTTAGTTGTATTGGTTGGTGCCACCGCTAAGCGTTCTCCACGGGTAACCACAAACTGACTGGGCACCTGCTGGATCATAATCGGCAACCCCAAGCCAACTTGCTGCTCTTGCCGCGCATCATCCAAAGTTCTGCGTTGCCCCGCAGGCCGGGTATGTAATGCAAGCCCCACCGCCGCGAATAACTGCAATAGCTTAACGACCCCAATCTCAGCAAGGATGCCACGCTCTAAACCAGAAATGCTCGACAAACTTACGCCCGTACGCTCCGCCAACTCACTTTGCGTCAATTGTTGATGAATACGGGCTTCTTTTAGTGATTGGCCGAGCTCGAAAAGGTTCATAAATAACTAAATATAGCTAATTAAAGTAAATTAATACAATAATACGTCAAA
>OFSE01000187.1_pt1 | contig 21109 bp, 22 predicted proteins | sample 1543261 | NCBI WGS metagenome assembly OFSE01 (sample SAMN07774225, study PRJEB24372) | wastewater metagenome | isolation source: Exp Tend VB 50WW | collected 2016-02 | reverse complement strand
GCGCCATCAGGCCATCTAGTGGTGCCCCAGCCGATGGTTGGCACACCGGCAGGACAAATGTATGCTACATCACTAAAACCTTCAAATTCGCGTATAAGTTTCGCCGCTGGCTCCCATGCCAATGTAGGTTTTGGCGCTGGGTCAGCCCTGAATTTGCTTAGAAATTCCTGCTGCTCATCGGGTGCCAGTAGCTCCCATGCCCAGTTCCATGCCGCCTGCTGATGGGGCAACGGCGTAGGTCTGCTGGTGGCACATGCTGCCCTTACAAAATTACTCACTTTTTAACCAGTGGTGTGATGATGCCAGCAAGAATTTCAATAGCGCGATACAGCTTTACAAACAAAGCGGTGTAACGGCCTAGCCTGTCATTGTCTTTTGGCGTTGGGGTCAGGTTTACCACTGCCACGGCTGTAGCGTGTACGCCGATTGCGGCGGCTGTATATGAAGCGATGGATTCAGGAGTGATAATCATGGTAGTAGTTAACGCACCTCTAGTTTACTGACGCGGTTTTCCACTTGATTAAGGCGCTGGAACATCTCGCGGTTTGTTTCTTTTATATCCGTGTGTAGCGTCTCGAGGCTTGTGGCAATATGCTCCACTGCACTGGTCAGGCGTATTACAGCAGCGGCGGCTTCTTCATTACGACGAGAAAACCCGAACAGCCCCATTGCCGCCACGCTGATGCTGGCACCAGCAATAGCAGCAAAAACTTCGATCACGGCTCAGGCTGACGATGCCTCTAGTCTAACGGCTCAGAATCCTGCTGAAGTGCTGCCATTGCTAAAAAGCACCACCCCATCAGTAGGAGCAGGCTCAGGGATAGGATTCCAAGAGCTGTACGCATTGCTCGTAATGTACGCCGCCAGTTCAGCGGTAGTAGTGGTGGCATTAATCGCTGTGATCTTACCACCTGCCGCAGTGCGGATGCGTTCGCGGTCAGCTTTAATTTCAGCACTCATGGGCTTGCCGTTGTCAGCTTCGCGGATTACCTGCCAGTCAGTTGGCGCGAGCAGCGTGTTTGCTGTGGTGCGTGTCTGTGCCACCCATTGCTCTACCAGTTGCGTGTGATCTTTTGGTAGTTCTGGCCCCCAGTAAAAACGCTGGTCGTATGGAGCCGGATCAGGCTCTTCGATAATTCCAATCGCAGCCCGCTCTTCAGGTGATGCAAGCCTGAGCCAATTCGCTGGATACTGCACACCAGTCGCTGGATCAGTGAATGCTGAATCGGGGCTAAGCGGGTGGCCGTTAAAGATGAACATAAACAACACAAAGACCTATTTTTATTCTAGACTCCCTCAGCCCTTAGCGCCTAATTGCTATGACCGACAGTGAGATTATTGATCTGATGTATGAACATGCCACAGCCTTCAGTAACTGTGTGCAATTTAGTGAGCAGGGTGTGCTGGATTTTGCCCGTGCCATCCGTAATTATGTGCCAGCCGTTGCGCAACCAAAACCACCGGCGAAACCACCTGCATATACCGATGACCTATGGAACTTTGTAGAAAACGCCGATCGCTATATTGCCTCAGGCAAGTAGTCGTGTTCCCTACGAGGGTAGGAAACATTCGGTCCAACCGCCAAAGTCAATAGCAGGGGTGTGACGATAACGTTTGATTGCTTGCTTCAAGTCTTTCTCCAGCAGGTAGGCTCGGTAAAAGGTGGTGTCAACGTATTCACTTTCGACAATTTTGTAAGGCATTTGTCGGATGCGCTGATCCAAAGGTCGTCGAGTGATGCCGATTTTCCAGAATTCTTCAGTGTCTGACTGAAGTTTTAACAAATACACTCGACAGGGCACGTTTTTCAGGTGCGGTCTTGTCTCAAAGTATTGTTCGCCAAGATAGCCGTGATTGCCTATCCGGCACTGAGGACATTGCCTTATCCCGTAAATAGCGTATTGAGCCTGCATCTGAAATTCATAATCACACTCATGGCATCGAAACCACGCGGATTTATTGATGCCATTAAATCCTTTAATGTAATCAAAACCCTTTTCTAGACACTTGCTCCGTACTTGGGATTCGGAGAGTTTTGCTTGCTTGTTACAGATTTGCCGATTCTCTTCTGCTCCACACCCACAACTCTTGCTTTTACCTGTAGTCATGTTGCTAGATTGCATAACTTTCTCGTTACCGCAGTCGCACGCACAGTGCCATCGAGTTTGCCAACGAGGTCCACTGGGAGCACGACGCAAAACTTGCAGTTTTCCAAAGCGCTGTCCGGTTAAGTCTTTGAGTGCCATTAACGAGCGCGAGAATACTGAAAAGGATTAGAGGCCCATGCGTACACAATGTACGTAGCTGCACTTGCGTTCACATCAGCGTTAGTAGACCTAATCTTAAAACCATTACTGGTAATATCGAGAAGGTCGGTAGTACCTTCAGCGTCGGAAAGATTTGGAAATAGTGGATCGTTGTCCACGTTGTACCCTTCTCGCTCAGCGTCAAGCAACACCCAGTTCCCCGTAGTACTTGAGCACTTAATTAGAATAAGTTTTGGGCGAAATCCGAGGTACACAAAGGGGCCATCTGCGGAGCCATTGCCTACATAACTCAGACCATTACCGTACCCGACTACTGGGGCGAAGCAGTAGGCGACATATGTAGTGGTGTCGTTAGTAGAATAGTTGCCGCTGCCTCCATCTGCGCCGAGAGTAACGACAGAAGAGCTGGGCGTCGTGTTATTCCAGTCTCCGCTAAACGTAATTGCGGCATCTGTACTATTAAGGGTGAGGTATTTGGTGTTGCCAACTGATGCGTGGTAAGTACGCCAGCCAAATCCGGATATAGCCCTACTCTTGACAAAAATAAGCTGTGGGGCGACCCCTAGACCGTGGCCAACCGTTGCCCCTGCCGTGCGATTACCTGTATAAGTAACCACACTAAATCCAGCAGTCGGGTTCGCCCTCACCTGACTAGTGATGGAGCCTGCTGTGTTGGATACGGTTGAGGTGCCTGCGTCCCACGCCCAGGCGACGTAGGTTTGTCCGCTTGCATTAACGGAGCCCACATAAGTAACATCGCCAGACATTGACCACCCGTCTGCCGTAAAAGCAGTTGGGCCTGTTGGCTCCGTGTACTCTTGAACAGTCATGCTGGAGCTAAGAGTTTTAGTCGCTCCGCGCACAGAATCAATTAAAGTATGATTATATGCAGTGCTCCGAACTTTCATCCAAACTAAATCTGGACTAAATGCAAGCCCAGTAATAGTATTTGCGGCACCATTACCGTTATAAAGCGCCACATCCATCACCGTATTAGGCTTGGCGGTTAATGGGGCGGGAAGGTTGGTATCGCACAGTGCCTTGAAGCCGCTGGGGGCGGTGTATGCAAATGCGCGTTGGCCGAAGTTGCACTGAATTTCATTCGTAGCAGCAGAAGAGTCTTTCCCTACAGCGAAGAAATATGTGCCAGACAAACCACTGAAAGCTTGTCCCTGGCTAGAGCCATTTTTATAGAAAGTAATTGTCCCTCCGCCTAGATCTAACGCGACTCCAACAACATCCCCAGTGGTGTAACTTGAGCCGTAAGACGTGGATATATCGTTGTTAGTTTTCTGCCCGGATTGTGCGTAAGAGTAACTGTTGGCCGAGTATCCTGGGTAGTAGATTGACGATGGGGCGACAATTCCAATTTGACTATTGCCGCCGCTGGTCGCGGAAATTGTGAATTCTGAATACCATTTGCCTGTCGATATTCCGATTGTTGATACAATGCTTCCAGACGCTCCTCCCCCAGGAGCTAGCCCATTGAATTGCATATTGCCATTGCTTAATGCTGAAAATACACCAGCGGCAGCGCGTACGTCCAGCGGATTCAACGTCGCATAATTCCCCCTCACCTCACCCCCCACGGAGGTATCGGTGCCAAAAGAAGTCGGAGTGTCTACTAAGCTGTCATTCCCAGCACCAGCAGTAACGCTGAGATTATTCGGCGTCCAGTTATTACTGTTGCCGCTGTAATCCTTACCCAGCGTGGCAGCAGTAGCAGCAGAGTTATCGCTGAACTTCAGCCAGAATCCATTTGTACCGAAAGTACCAGTGTACGCTTTAGGAATCAGTTGCCCAGTAGTGGCACTGACTTCTGTGAATGACGATGAGGTCAACTGCTGCCCATCAATCAGGTAGCACTCGGCGAGATAGCCGTCTAGGTAGTAAGCACTTTGTGCGCCGGACCTGCCTATAGCGTGTGCAACAGTATTATTTATGCCAAAATCCGTATTTTGAGTCGGGTTATTTGTTGTGGCGAATGTTGTTACTTCTGAGCCATTCACGTACAATTTTATTCTGTTTGCTGCTGTTGCTTGGGTTGTATCAACGGCTAACTGTATGCAGTACCACGCAGAAGCGTCCCTAAAAACTTGCGTAGTTTCTCTATAAATTACACTTATATCTTCGACTCTAATTGTGTCGGACGGTGTGAATATAATACTAAAATACGTTGATCCGGTGCTGCCGTCGTAAGAGCAAATTAACTGTTGAAACCCGCTGCTTAGTTTGCTACGCTTGACCCAAGTAGAGAATGTAAACGTCCGCCTGTTCCCCGCTACTGCCGGAGTTCTAGAACAGAAGGCACTGTCACTACTATTGAATCTGAGGCTACGTTGCACCTGGTAGCCACCAGCAGCAGCTGCTGCACTTTTTAGTAGCAGCGGATTAGCACTTCCAGGGATCATCAGCTTAAGTTGGTGATAAGTGTGGCAGTAATTTTAGTACTTGATTGCACTGCATAAACTAAGCAATCAACAGCAGCCGCAGCAGTGCTTAGCGTTGGTGCAGTGCCGCCAGTGAAGTCCCATTGCGAGCCATAAGCCAGCGTTCGGCTACCGGTGCCATCTTGTGTAATCCATATACAACCAGATTGGCCAGCAGTTTGGTTTGATGGGTTAGCTAATGTGCGGTTACCGCCAAGGGTAACGCTGAAGTTATTTGCTACTGCAAAATCTGCTGTAATTGTTGCGCCATCAGTAAGAGCACTGATCGTGCCGCGTTGTGCGGCGGTATAACTTTGAGCTGCGTTGGTTGCTGCAATGTTAGTGATTGCGCCAGTGCTGCCGTTGACGCTAAGAACACCGGTATTTGCAACTGCGGTGCCGGTAACACTGATACCAGAACCAGCCGTTACAACTGTAATAGCTGCACTGCCATCAAAACTAACGCCTTGAATATTGCGAGCTGTGGCCAGTGTGGTGGCCGTGCTGGCATTACCTGTTAATGCAGCAGTAATGGTGCCAGCAGTAAAATTACCACTTGCATCACGGGCAACGATGGCGCTAGCTGTGTTTGCACTTGCAGCAGTCGTGGCGCTATTGCTGACCTTACCAGCCGTAGCAATGGTGGCTAGTTTCGTATCTACAATTGCCGCGCTGGCGTTGATGTCGGCATTAACAATGCTTGCATTACCGCTAACAATTACAGTGCCGGTTTCGTTTGGCAGCGTAATTGTCCGGTCTGCTGTTGGATCTACGACTGCAATAGTGGTTTCAAAAGCATTAGCAGTGGAGCCTTCAAAACTTATACTACCTGTTGTACCAATTTCAAGGTTGCCTGTGACTGTGCCGCCAGCAAGTGCTAGCTTTTCATTATTTACTTCTTCAATTGCAGCTTGTACGTTAGTTGCAGCAATTGTGCCTTCTGGTGTAAATGAAACTTGTGATGCACTAACGCTAGTAAATGTCTGGCTTACGTCAACTTCTGTCCATTCAATACCAGTAGATAGCACAATGTCAGGTGGTGCTAAGGCAACATTGGGTGCATTACCACTTGTTATAGTGCCGCCTTCGCTTACAACTAGGTAGTAGCGATTATTAGCAGTAGCAGCCGCAGGTAATGGCGAGCCTTCCACCAACCCGATGGCAGTGCCTTCTGCTGTAACTGAGGCAACGTGACCGGTGCCACCACCTGCACTCGCATCGAATGTACCAGCAAATACAATCTCACCAACTGAAATGCCAATCGGTTGAAATACGTTGCCGTCCCAAAGGAAAAGATCGCGGCTTAACGGGTTAAAAAAGAACTGCCCAATCTGGTCAGCAGTTGGCTGTGTATCGCCGATCTTAGTAATAGCGTAATTAGCTAACTTTGCGCCTGTAACGGTATTAGCAGCAATACGCGCAATATCCAAACTGCCGCTTGTTATTTGTGATGCTGCAAGGTTTGGTATATCACCTGCTGATAGTACCGTGCCAGCAGTTGCAATACCTTTGCTATTTATTGTTACTTTTGTATATTGGCCCGCGGCAACACCAGCTTGAGCTGCAAGCGAGATCGTGCCAGTAGATACGGCAAAATCACTACCTGCAATAACACCGCCTAAAACGCTATTAGTCGCGGCATTTACAGCTAAAATGCCGTTACCGTCTACGGATAGGCCTGCCCCAGGTCTTACTGCGCCTCTGACGCTACTGGTGGCAATCGGCAAATCCGCGCCAGCTAAAGCAACTGCGCCAGTGATATGCCCTTGGGCGTCATAAGTAAAGCCGGTTGTGGTGCCAGCCGTGATGCTACTGGTGTGATTTAATACACCGCCGCCTGTAACGCTAAGCCCGGTGCCGGGTGACATTACGCCGACGGTGCCAGATACTGCAATCGGCAAATCCGCTGCTGCTACTGCTGCACCAACAGTTACATGGCCTCGGGTATCAACCGTGACTTTTGTGTACGTGCCAGCAGTCACACCGCTGGTTGCATGTTCAAGGCTGCCAGTACCAGCATTACGAACAATCGGGCTGGTAGGTGCTACCAGTTGCAGATTGCTGCCGCTGACTGTTATGCCGCCTGTCGCTGGTACAGTAGCTGTGTCGAATTTAGATGCTGCAACCGTGCCAGCCGATATTTGGGTGCCATTAATACCGCTAAAATCAACCTTTGCCGATGGTATAGATGCGTTATCAATAAGTGATACTGCCTGCTGAACAAAAGCCTTTGCTGTTATTTTCTTTGTTTGGCTGGCACTTAAATCAGCTATGGGCAATGGGTCAGTAGCAGACAGGTCTCCACCAGCAAGAGACGTAAGTTCTGTAATCCTAAGATCTGCCATGTTTTACCCCTCCAGAAGGACACTGCCAGTGTTGTCCTCCAGTCTAACGCGGAATGCGTCTTCTTGAAGCAGGTACTCAGGGTCTGCTACTTGTATGCGTAATTTAATTTCTCCTGTGGTAACAAAGCTGATAGTAGAAATCATGGCTGTATCGCTATTACAATTAATTCCTGCTTGCGTGATTATTCCATCTATTTCATGCCATATCTCGTCATTGTTTTCTTGTCCATAACCTTGGCCTAAAATGTATAATCTGGCCTTAAACCCAGACCCAAATCGTTGCCTTAGCAGTAAAGTGTGTAGGTACAAAGATAGTTCGGGAAATCCAGTAGGATAATTACTGGAGCTTTGATAGCGGTAGTCAAATAAACAGGTCAGTTGGCCGCTACCTGTAATCAAAGTGCTGTATTGATTTCTAAACTCATCGCCTAAACTGGATGTATCTACTGTCTCACGGTCTGTAGTAAATTCATACGACGTAATCTGGCCAACAGGTCTTAACGTATCATTTATCACGGATGCGGTAATTGGTATGTCTCTAGCTATTGTTACAAGATCTACTCTGCCTGCTGCTTCTCCTGCTATTGACTGGTCAAAGGTTGGATATAGCATAATACCACCTATAAAATCTACGTTTACATACCAGTTGCCGTCAGGGAATACACTGCCCGCGCTCCATCCTGATGCTGCGATAAAATCTAAATTTGTCCCGTCAGTTGTTTGTATTTTTACAAAATCACCAGTTATTAAAGAACCCTCGGGAAATTCAAAGCTAAACCGATTGCTGCTCGCAGCTATATCGCTAGGATTCACGACGCTTAGCAGCCCATCCGCAACGCCGCTGCGTATTAACTCGACTCTACCCGAATTCCCAAGATAAACCGTCATAATACAACGCCCGTTGGTGCGCCAGTAAATTGGAACTGGATGCTAGCCTGCATTACTTCACCAACAGCACAACTTAATTCTGCGCTGGTAATGATGCAATTGCCTTGAATGAGTCTGGAACCCCAACCAAGCTTGATAGCTAGTATGTCAGACTCACTAACTACAGCAGTTTTTACCGCACGCTCTAGCAGTGAAACCGGCGCTGAATCATAATAAAACACAGTGGCACTACCGCTTATAGTTCTAAGCCCTGGGACATAGCTGCGGTCACTTTCTGTTAATACTGTGGTTTCGAGCGTATCAACTGTGCTAGATACGCTCCAGTTGCTGACCTTAGCCACCTGAGTGCCGTTATAAGTCAATGTGCCGTCTTTGCCGCTGTAATACGTCATGCGTCAAGCACCCCTGTTAATTTAATTGTAACCGACATACGGCCAGGCTTTACACTGTTGAATTGTGGCGGCTCAGCGTAGCGATACTGCAACCCAAACGGTGCTGCTGAAAATCTATTGGTGCTGCTGAGTGGTGTAATGCCTGCATCAAAACCGGGGTTGCCACTTTTGCTGGTGCTGCCCAGGCCAAACAGACCTAACGTGCCACGGCAATTAGCGTAATGGTCATGGATTAAAGCTGCATCGGCATCGCTGATATTATCAAACGATAGTGATAGTTCTGTATTAGTGCGCCTGCTGCCATATTGCACACGGCTTTCCATGCCGTTCTGTGCTGTAAACGTAGTACCTGGAAAATCGCCTGCATTTAGCGACCTTGAGGTAGGTGCAATACTAGGGAAAACCGGACCGACAAAACTCATTGCTCGTTTTGCACCTCAAATAAGCTTTCAGCTAAGTTTAGGTAGGTGATCTTGCCGCTTGGCTCTTGCGGTACATGGCTGCCAGTTATTTCTACCATCCCTTCCTCATCATAACTAATGAGTTCAGCCTTGTATACCCGTGCGCTTTGGGCGTCTGCATACACCGTAAAGACTGCGCCAGCAAATTTATTATCCGTCACATACCCATTGCCATCAATTGTCATGGTGCCTGTTTCAACTGCTAACATCCCAGATCGCCACCAGTAAACCGTATTTGAGCCGGTTAATTCGCTGCTCGTCACAACTCGGCCATCATCCAATACATAACCGTTTTGAAATTGATCCACATGCCTTGCCTGGCTCGCGAGTTTAAAATATGCACCAGGCGCAAGTGCTAAGCCTTCAGGGAATGTTTTAAACGTAACCGTATGCGTTACATAACGACGAGTTTGGATTAGCAATTTAGCAAAATCAACTGCATGGTTTGCGCTGGTGCAGAAGCCAGTAAAATCCACTGCTTCCACTGGTGCTGATTCTGAATCTGTTTGCTGTGATTCAGCTAACCGCACAAGAATATTACGGGTTTCAGCAAAGCCATCTTCTACCTCATCGCGTAATGTAATTAATACTTGCGGCGCTAAACGTTGCTCGGCTGGATACCAACTTACCTGCAACGAATCCTCAATGATATTGCCATCAGTAAATAACGCTGATATTGTAGGTAGTCGGTCGTAAGCACCAGATAATGTGTAGCCCTGCAAGCCCTGGGTAGGGCTTACTGGGAATGTTGGTTGCAAGGATAACTTGCCACCTAAAACAAGAAAATCCAAGAAGAAATATGCTGCATTTTCGTAAGCCCATTCGCGGATATTAACTGGTGATGCCAGCACCCCATCCCAGAACCATTGATTAGCAATACAAACTTTACAAGCTTCTTGGAAGCCAGGCCAGTCAATCATTGATTCAGGTATTAATTTATTTGCGCCAACCAATGGTGATCGCAATAAAGCACGTAGTATTTCAGGGAATAAATGAGTAGGGCCGATGATGCCAGAGGTTGGTGAATAACCTGTTGAGTCACCGGTTGCTGGATCAACCATCCGCACCGTTTCACGGCCTTGCTTAGCGTAATAAGTAAGATTACTAAAATCGCTCCATTCTTTACCGCTACGTAATTGCAAACCTATCATTGCCATGCGGTCATATTGCGGTGTAAATTCTTCTGGCCCGTATAAACCTTTTCTGTAATTTACCCGCTGCTCATTGATATAAACTACTTGGTGTTCAGGACCATTCTGATGGCTGCCTTCTTGTTGATCATAATAGTACACATCTGTAACAGCATCGAAAGGTTCGGCCACACGTTGCTGAGCAGTGGAGCGAAGCGCTGCAACTCTCATTGGAGGTAGTGGGCTAGCCGTTCCAACCACTTGAATATTATCCCCAATTTTATAATTAGATCCACTGTCTTGAACAATTACATCAGCTATCCAGACGCTTGATCCTTCTACGACAACACTTACTTGTGCCTGCACCGTTCCGTTTATTGGTGTTGCCGAGTTAGAAGGTTTATTTAGTACATAAGTGCCTGCAACTAAATTTGCGCTATAGCCAACAATAGTGACAAAACTTCCAGCGGCATTGGCATTAACCCACATGTAACCTGTTCCACCTGTATCTATGTAACCGGCATTAAAACCAGTAATATTTAATATTTGGCTAGTTAAAGTCATTTTTATTGTTATCATGCTTCCAGAAGCGGGATGGGTAAAAACGGCTTCATTTGTATAGCGTTGACCTTCTCCATTTGGATATGGTGCTCCTAATATATCCATATGCAGCCAGCGAGTACCAAAGCCGGTTATTACTGTTCCTTTTGGTTCCTGAGTCGCAGTTTCATATGAACCTGCGCTTACTTTTAAGCCACTGCCAGATCCTCCAGTGGTAGTGTTATAAAGACCTGGCGCTATATAGCCGGTAGTTGAATATTCAATAGCTGCTAATGATTCAACAGCTCCTTGCGTCGGTTTACCTCCGTAATACATAACATTATTTGTTGCGGCTTGTTCTTCTATTGTTTCTCTATATCCTTTGTAATAAACTGTAACCGGCCCCAAAATTGTATCTACTGTGTGGTGTACCGGCCCGCCAGATCTTGCATCCAAAACGCAGATTCGGTTACCGGACACTCTGCCAAACGTAAGATAACCTCCGCCTGATATAGGTCGCAATCTGATTTCATACTGCAAATCAGGATTTGGGAAACGAATACGAATAAAATTAAATTGATCTATTGGTGTGCGACCTTTAACGCAAAAAGGTGAACCTGACTCAGGATCGAGACCAATCCAGCTATCATCACCTTTTTTGCGAATTTGAAGCCTAAAAATAGAATACCTTAATCCATAATCAGAATAGGTCCCCACATTATAACTATTGCCGCCAGCCTCAAGCGCTTCTAATGTGCCATCATCAGGTATTGCGGCAAAGTTTGCTATGCCTGTGAATCTTTTCCATACTTGTGATTTTATGCCAATTTCAATTTGATTTAATTTACGTGTTGTTGTTATATTAGCTAATGTTAGTTTTGAGATTGTAGGGCCATCGGCAGGGTTGCTATAACTATTTAAGATTCCCCCACGAAAATCAGGATGAGGGATTACAATTTGTTCTGAAACTAACCGTACATTGCCTTCTGCTAACACTTTAAAATGGTATTTTTTACGTGTGCTTGTATCCCATAGAGCTGTTGCAGGGTCGGAGCCTGTGCATGTTACTTCTGCCCCACCTATTAAATAGGTTTCGCCTATTATAAGAACATCATCACATGATTGCCGGTAGTTATCGTCTTTTGCCGCTATATCTTGCGCACCAAAAGAACCAAATAAATTTATAGTATTGTCTTCATATATATGAAATTCAATTGTATCATTTGGATATACAAAAATGGTTTTTGTTCCTTGCCCTAGCGTTTCATTATTGACTTTCATGATCCCAGTTCTGCACCCGTAGTGCGATTCAACCTTGCTTCTTTCTAAATTTGCATTATTTGCACTTGTTTGTTCTTTACCCCATTGCTCAGGATCTTTTATAGAAAGCGAAGAGTGCGGATATGCCACACGTACTCGCTTAAATGGCAGCCGCCAATGTTGCCCATTACGCAATGGCTCTGATGTACCAAATTGCGTCATTGTTGTTGGTATTCTCACGCCACTAAACAATGGCTTCAGTTCTTCTGTACTGCCTAGTTGAGCTTGGAATACATCTTGACCTCTTGCGCTAAGTCCACCCGCGATTTTATCTGCTGCTGTTATGCGGCCTTCGCCGGGTTGTCCACGTTGGAAATAAACAGCAAATTTATTTTCTTGGTAACCGCGCAATAAGCTATCGCCGATAGCAAAGCCTTTAAATTCTGGGGTGCTAGCGGCTGCTAACTGGCCTGCACTAGCTAAAAATAAAGCTAGCAGCTCTTGCCCATCACCTTGGCTTAATAATTGCGACCATACTAATTTGGTTTCGACTCTTACACCACCGTAATATTTGCCATAAAATTCTTGCCGATTAGCAAATACCAATGGCATCACCTCGCCAAGCCTTGCTAAAGGTTGTACTGATGTGAAGCCATCTACATTGGTAAACCTATTTTCAGCATTTACGCTGGGCCCTGTTAAGTCAGCGCCACTTTGATTCCGCCCTGGGTCAGATTGTTTTGGTGGCTTAGGTTTTGGCGCTAATGCCTGTGCGGCAAAGCTAAGACCAATTCCAACAACAGCAGTGAGGATGCCTCCGGTTGGGTCGCATACCACATGCGGTACATGGTCATATGCTGCATCGCGTTTAGGGCGATGATTAGCTACCTCGTTTGCGTACCAGTTATATTCTTCAATCGTCAGCCCTAAAGTATCAATTAATTGCTTTTCCCATGGCAATATCGCGCTTCGTATTTGACGGCTGGTGACCATATCACCCGGTTGATTTGTGCGCTGCAATGGAGCCATCCCGTGTCGTAGAAAACAGCTAGTCCAAAACTGTCAACAGCTTGCACTAACGCAATAATACCAGTTTCGCCTGGTGTTCCCCATAAGTCTAGTTGTTCCTTGAATATGGAGGTATCACCTGCATGTAAACGCCGATACCAACTGCGGGCTGGTACTGGTGCTTCAATCCCATACCATCCCAATACCCACCGGCATAAATTAATGCAGTCTGTAGCGCCATGCCTTGCTGGCTCAGCACCTAAGCGGTATGGCAAACCAATGAGATCAGCCGGACCTAATAGCGCCTGTGCTTGGCAATGCTCCGACCATTTCGTGGGTAATTCTGGCATTTGGCGCTTGCGCACCAAGCGCATCAAGGGCACTGCTAAGCTGAAGTTCAACGGCTTGTGTGTTATATCCAAGCCCTGTAGCGATCCAGAATTCATGGCCTAACCGCGATCCAGGTGAGTAAGTATCAGTTAGTTGATATGTTTCTACTTCAACCATCCAGCTACTATTAACAGCATCTTGCACCCAGTTTAAGGTAAGTGGATTAGCAGGTAGCAACAGTTGGCTGCTGATATTATCGCCGCCTCTAGTTTTTTGCGCACCACGATAAACAAACGGCAATAGGTTCCAGTTCTGACCGTTGAATGAAACGGCGCCTTCTGTAAAGAAGTTTTGCCATCGTTGCACTGCACCTGTTGGCGCTGTGAAAGTAACAAAATTACCAATTACAAATAAACTCATCTCAAACCTACCTGTCTGCGGTAAGCAGGTGAATTACGCATCTGCGACGATACCTGAGCAGCACCAGCCTTTGCTCCAGCCGCTGCTGCACGTTTTTCTGTTGCCATCATCGCTGCCTGCAACTGGTCAGTGCTGACATAATCCTGCCCCAAGAACCTAGTTGTTTCAAAGCTCATTGATAATACAGGAGTTGCCGCTGCGTCAGCGCCCATTGCATCGCTGCTGCTATTACCGCTGCTACTACCGCCTTGGCGTTGGTAACGCGCCATTGCTGCTGTGGTATCGGCTGGAACGATAGTGCCTGAGGTGCGTGGCACGAACAACTCAGGGCCTTTCTCGCCGACCAGTGATGCCTTGCCAATTGGTGGATTGCCGCCAGCGGCGAACCCTGGGATGCTCATGCCACCGAAAGCGGTGCCGGTGCCAGCGCTAAAAATAGAACTTGAGGCTGCACCTCCATAAGTACTGCCGCCACCAATAGCACTGCCGCCACCGCCGAACAGTCCGGCTAGTGATTTTGCTATCGCGATTGCAGTGTAAGTAGCAATCATCTTTGTGCCTTCCTGCATTAAAATGTCGCCTATAGATTTAAGGAAATCAGCGAATACCTGTTGCGCTGTTGTTGTGCCTTCAACTAAACCTTGGATGCCTTTTGTTAATGAATTGCCAACAGCATCACCAATACCTTGTGATACACGAACAGCTACAGATTCAAGGTCTTTTAGTTGTGTTTGAGCAGATCCAATGAATTGCTGTATTGGTGATGATGCAGCGGCGGTAGCTTCGGCGTAAGCACGAATTGCAGTTGCTGCCGTTGTAGCTGCCTGATTTAATTCGTTATATATTGCTACATGGTCCTTATTGTTCATATTAAGGGCTGAAGCCGCATCCCTTAATCTTTGGTTTACTGCTAATACTTGCAATTCACCTTCTATCAGCTCAGGCTTAACGCCTTCCATCTGTAACCGATTTCGCAGTGTAAACGCTTCTGATTGCAACCCTAATTGTGCTGTTTGCTCTCGGAATGCAGATGTACTAGCTAAAATTCCTGCTGTTAAGTCTGCCGCTTGAAATGATTTTGCTTGTGATTTAAGTAGTGCAAGCTGTTGTGTTAAACCTTGAATTTCTGCTTTTGTTTGATCTACATTTTCGCCAGGTACGCCGCCTGCTAAACCGCCGCCTGCTAAACCACCACCACCTGCTTTTGATTGAGGCAAGCCATGCAGCATCCTATTGCCTGTTGCTAATGATGTTGCGGTATATCCACCTCTGCCCTGCAAGGAAGCCGCACCAGCAACCACAGGCACCTTGGTGCCTGACGGCACGGATATATCAATTGCGTTACCACTAGCTCCTACAGGTCTCCCTCTTGTGACATCATGAGCCATTTGCTCCTTACGTAATGCTTGTAATAATTTCAATTCATCAAGCATATTTTTTACATTTATTTTTGCATTTGGTAATTCAATATAAGGCAATCCTTGCTTTTGCCATACTTTTATAATTGCAGCCGCTTCCCTGATTACGCCTTCACGGTCAGAACCACGCAAATCTAAATGTGGCCCACTGCTTGCACCTGTGCTACCAACAAGAAACCCGCCCCTACCACCACTAACGGTAGTAGATTGCACTTGATTCATTCTTGCGCCTGATTGCAATCTTTGCTGCGCTTCTTTGATTTTGGTTTCTAATTCTTTAATCTGTGCATCAAATGAAGTTGAGCCCATCATCATAGATTGAATAATGCCGGCTTGCTCCCTGGCGGCGCCAGTAAATTTATTTACAAAATTATTAAGTTGTTTTTCTTGCAATTGGCGTTGCAGGTCATAGCGTAATTTATCAAGATCAACTTGATTTCTAAATACTTGATCATCAATTTGCATTTGATATTGCGCTGAATCCATAGCTAATTTGCCAGCTAGTTTTGCTGCTTTTTCTGCATCGCTTGCGGCTTTTTTAGCTGCTTTAGGATCTAATGCCGCGCCTGCACCTGCACCTGCACCAGTTGGCAGTGTTGGCAGTGGCGTTGATGCTGGCGCCTCCATTCGTGCCAACCTATTTTTCATAAGTTCAGCTAAAACTTTTGTTATCGGTTCTCGGCGCATTTTAGAAAGATTTGCAGCTTCTTTTTTTATTCCTGTTAGACCAGTACCTTCTGCCCCGCTGGTTCCTAAAAATAATTCTTCTGCACCAGAAATGCCCCCCATGCCTGCCAACGGCAACCTCCCGCCTCGTATTGCAATTTTTGCAGCTTCTTGGCGCGGCTTAGTTGCTGCGTTAATTAAATCAGCAACAGTGCCCAAAGTTTGAGCCGCAATCCCACCAAGGCTTCTTAAAACAGGGCCTAAGGACTCAAGCACGCCACGCAATTCTTTAACCACATCTATCATTGACGGAATCAAATCTTTAGTAGTTGCAATTTGTAGTTTTTCAAATTCATTTTGTAAATTCTTGACTTGCTGTGCTGGGCCATTCATTGCTTCCGCAAGTTGACTTGCGCCTTCGGTCTCAATACGCTTTAATGCACGAATAACTATATCGCTAGTAATTTTTCCATCTGCCGCAAGTTGTCTAATCTGGCCGATGGGTGCTCCCATTTCTTTAGCGATACCCTGAACAATTGCTGGCGTTTGTTCAAATACACTATTTAATTCTTCGCCTCGCAAAACACCAGAGCCTAAAGCTTGGCTTAATTGCAGCCATGCGCTAGATGACTCAGATATTGAGGCGCCACTTAGCTTTGCCGCTGTATTAAAACCATTGTATGCAACTTCAATTTCTGCTAAAGAAACACCAATTGGCCTTAATCGCGCATAAATTTGAGAAAACGATTGGTTTGCTTCAGTTTGACTTAAGCCAAATTTTTGTGCTGCTCTTGCTGCTGCTTCTTGCGCTTGCGCTGTTTCGCCAAATGCCCTTGAAAGCGCAGCTATCCTGCGTTCCGATTCAACCATGCCAATACTGGCTTGAAACGCTTGCTGTGCAGCCCTAAGCCCTAAATAAGCCCCAGCCAATCTACTTATGCCGCCTACAAGCCCAGACATCTGTCCGGCCGCTTGTTGCGCTGCGCGTCCTTGTGCTTGTAATCCTGCTGCTGCACGTTCAGTTGAACTTAAGAATCTACCGTTTTCAGCTCTCGCTCTACCGGTTTCATCGGTAAAATATTTAATACCATTAGCCGCAATCTTAAATTTATCGCCTACTGCTTTTGTAGTTGCGTTTAATTTATCAATTGCTTGGCTTGTTGCTTCTGCGCCTTGCTTTACCGCACGTAACGGTTGCGTTGCACCACTGCTGTCAATATTAATGCCAATAGTAACTTGTCCCGCCATAATTAGCCCCCTACTACTAGATCTAGTCTAGCGTCGCCGTCGCATCGCAGCTTCTTGCTCGTCATTGCTTAATTCAAAATAAGCTGACCACAGAAGCAATTCTTCCATAGTCAGCTCTGAATTTAACTTAGCTAACGTATAGCCTAATTCTTTAGCTACACCAAGCTGGAGCCTAAGCAGGTTATCCTTTTTAAGCTCCGCCTTTATTTTTTTGTATCCACCTCTTCCTTGATGTCTTCGCTGATAACAGCAAGCATCAGTGATTGCAGGTCAGCATCACGCACCTCGTTTTTTAGCTCCGCAATTTCACCAGCAGCAAATATCCGCTGGCCGTTTTCGTCTGTTGCTTTTTGAACTAGCAATTGCAATGCAAAAGCATTTACATCATCGGATGCAGCGTCCTTTTGTGCCCGTTCGCGTTCAGCCATTGTTAATGGTGAACGGTAGAACACAAACTCAGCGCCATCAGTTAGTACAACCGTTTTTTTGACGGGCACTAAATTAGCAGCTTTCTTTAACCGGTCTATTGCCCTGAGTGCAGTGGATGCCATTAGTTATCAAGCAGTGGTAGAGAAGTCGAATGTAGGAACGCCGTTTGGACGGAAAGTGATCTCCACTATCTGTGCATCATCAGGATTGATACTCCGTGAGGCGCTTAGGAGTGTAGCTTCCACTGCAATGCTACGGCTTAAGGCTTCAGTGCTTTGCTTGTCCATATAAAGCTTGAATGCAGCACCAACTTGCTGACGTTGAAGAACGTCTTCTACCATTCGGTTAGCTAGTGCTGTATCGTCACTAGTTACGAATACAGTCGCACTGCCGTCACCCTCGGCAAAGCCTGGGATATAGCTTCTGAATGGTGCGTACTGACCAAGGGCTTGACCAATGGTTGTGGTGTCAATTTCAGCACGGGTTATATTGAAACTCCAGTTTTGCACTGAAGCTACAGCAGCAAAATCGGTGTAAGCGATGGTTGCAAATAAAGCGCCAAAACCTGAAGGTAGTGCTGTTGCGGTTAATGCCGCGCCGCCTGCGGTAGCACTTAATGCCAACACACCAGTAGATGCGTTGTAGGCCTGAACAAATTTAGCGCCTGCTGCAATCGCGTTGGTTGTGGTTGCGCCAGCAGGATAAGTCAGTGTTACAGGATCATTTACCCTAAAGCCTAAATATGCCCCGACTTGAATGCTGGAGCCGGTAGCAGGAAAAGCGGATGCCGCCAATTCGACACTAGTGCCAGCGGGCTTGTAGTACAGAGCACCGGAAGTGCCGGAAAGGACGGTAACGGCCATTGATTTAGCAAATGATTGGCTTGTTTTAGTATAGCGTCAATCCAAGTAAGCTTCAAAAGTTGCGGTTAGCTGTGTTTGGAAATATGGTTCAGGCGATGCAGGCGTTACAACTGCTGGCCCCGATGCGGCATCAAATATAATGCTTGAGAACTTAGCCCGATCAAATAAATCCTTGATGCGTTCAGCAATGGTGTAGTTCGCTGCTGCGCCAACACCAACGGGCGTGAATACATTTACTACAAGCACACCGTTTTGGCGGTTGAACCCTACACCGCCTGTAGGTAGCAACGTTGCATAAGCATTGTCACCAAACCGTATAAATGTTTGTAGCCATGGGGCATTACCTGGTGGCGTAAATGGTACGTTTTGATAGCTGACAGGATAGACCGGCGCAATTGCCATTTCAGTAGCAATACGGCCTTCAATCGCAGCGCGGACGTTGTTGTAGGTGCTGCTCATGATTCTCGGCCAATGCGTGCTGCTGCAATTCTTACGCGGCCTTGCACGTCTTTAGCAATGCCTTGAATCCAACCCCCGGGCGCCTGCTTGCTACTGCCATTAGCAAGCGATTCCGCATAAGGCAGGTTATTGTGCACGCTATAGACGTTGCCAATGCGTTCTTGCTGGTAGTTCATCTTGCGCAATGGGAACATCGGGGCTGCTGGTGGGCTTGTTTTGTCGCGACCAGGGTTGCTTGGTGATTGCTGCGGGCCAGCATCGTATGTACCAGCAGCATTTTCGCCTACCTGCCAGCTAGCGCGAAATCTGCCAGTATCAACTGGGCTTGCTTGTTTCAATAAACTATCAGTTTCTAATACTGCTGCACGTAATAGCTTCTCCATTTGATTATTGGCATAATCACCAATCTCAGTAATTTTTATATTGCGTGCCATTATGCCCTCAGGATTAGCTCATAGGTTATCGCTATATTATCTTGCTCGGTTATCGCAACGCTAATTATTTGATGCACTACTGATGCAATCAGCACTTTATCCGCTGGTGTTGGTGCATTTGCAACATCTGCTGCGGCAATCGTTAACCGCTTATCACCAGCTTGGATTAGGTCATTCACCTCACGCAAATTAACGTCTTCCAGTACACCGCGCACTACGGTATCAGCAGCAGTTTCGGCTGCTGTGCCAGTAGCTGGATCGTAAGCGCCCATCGTGATGCGGCGGATGGTCGCTACGCCGCCAAACTTAGCCATCAGCTTCGATGCAACCTTACGTAGCGGGCTGGAAAGGCTCATATCTTATACGCGATGCAAGCGCCATTGTTAAGCTGGATGCTTGTGAATACACCACGTAATTCATAGCCAGCCGGGAACGACTCACCGTTTAACGTATTGCCAGTCATGTTAGTGCTAACAATTGTATTAATATGAGTGTTTTCAAAAAAATCAATATGGTTAAATCTGCCAGTGTGCGCAGCCGTGTCAGTAATGACCTCACCGCCGAGCGTGTAGTCAACATCGCCGCCCTGGTGACCCTTGAAACTCATATCTTGTACGCCACAACGGTGCCGCTAGTTAATGTGATACTGGTGAATACACCACACATCTCGCAGCTTGCTTTGATTGGAATGGCTGTAAGCGCGTTACCGGTATAATCCAAAGCCGTAACGCTTGCAATTACTGAATCCTCTAATGCCACAATCTCGCCGAACCTGCCGGTATGAGCAACAGTGTCGTCAATGAACTCAGCGCCTGGGTATTCGCTCATGATCGTTTGATGGAGAAATTGCCTGGTCCGCTTATTCTAAGCCCTGTTAGGTAACGTTCAACCATCGGCGGGATTTTATCTGCCCCCACGGCGCCACTGAAATTCGGTGTGACGTCAAGGCTACCGATTTTTACATTCTTAAAATCTTCTAGCCCGCTAAGCCCAATGCCATCAGTGTTGTTATTTAGGTATGCCGCAAGCAGCACCTGTGCATATTGAACCTGCGGCGGAATTTCGTTGTCGTTAAAATAATCGGTGGTAATGCGAAATGGGAAACCGACGGCATAAGTATTGATATAAGTATCGGGCCTTCTCACGCCAGTCCGCGGCCATTGCAGCGACTGCGTATCAGTTGCCCTAGCACCTAAGAACCGTTCACGATCTAATCGTTGTGTCGCAGTAAACAATGCACGATTTTTGGCGTCTGTAGTAGCAGCAGCCCACGCGGTAATATCTGCGTCTTGAACCAACCCGTCAACTATCAACTGGGCATTCGCCAGCGTTATGTACGAGTTTGCGTCGGCGGCGTTTGGGGTCGCCACTATCACGATTGCCATCAGTAGCCTCCTCTGGTATTAGTGTAGGCTCCACAATAGGAAATGAGGCCACCTCCTGGGAGATAGCCTCACGATCACGCATTCTGCGGAATGCAAATAAACCCATCAGGCAGCAGCAGCAGCAGTAGAGCCTAAGCCATACAACGTAATGGCTTCAGATCCAGCAGCTACAGCAGTAACACGGCCAAGGAATACCTTAGAAGCATTCTGCACAACAGTTGCTACGCCGCTAACTGTTACGTCAGTACCACCAGCAATAGTGATGGTATTAGCGCCAGCCGATGCGTTAATAACAACCACCATAAAAGTGGTGCCAATAGCGCAGTCGCCGCCGATAGCAGCCACAATTGCCGCAGCCGTAGCTGTGGTATATGTAGCAGCAGCAGAAGGAACGCCACGGATAATGACGTTGTAGCTGTTAGCTGTACTTAGGGTTGCAGTAGCAGTAGGAGCTGCTAAACCCATTTGCCCAGGCAGAAGGCCGCCTGGAATGTCGCCAAGTTCAAAGATACTTGCCATGACTATTAGTAGTTAGAGGTACAAGTAGCGCGTACAATACCAATATTTTTGGTTTCATACACTTTGGTCCAGTTGCCAATAGTGGCAAGCTGAGCCTGAGTTGGGTTTACGGTAGTTCCCCACTTGGCACCAATTGGGTGGTAGCAGTAGTGCAAATCAATTGCCATAGCATCACTCTTGGCGAGGATGTCACGGTCAGTTTCAGTGCGCAATGCCAT
>OFSE01000186.1_pt1 | contig 21167 bp, 17 predicted proteins | sample 1543261 | NCBI WGS metagenome assembly OFSE01 (sample SAMN07774225, study PRJEB24372) | wastewater metagenome | isolation source: Exp Tend VB 50WW | collected 2016-02 | reverse complement strand
ACGACGCAGACTGCATTCTGCTAGGAGGAGCAACAACGGCAGGGAGCCGCAAAAATGGGCAATCACGCTCGTAGCGCGGTCACCAAAACGGCGAACGTTTAGAACACGAAATGGATGATTCAAAACAAGACCTTATTGGCAGATCTTAGCGGTCAACTGCCGTTTCTAGGTTAAGTGCATGAATGGTACTAAGCGCGCTAAGCTAACGAAGTTGTGAAGTTGTTTAGTGCGGATTGGTCGCTCAGGTTAAAAACCCTCATCTATTGATCTTGCATCGCGGTGAGGGTTTTTTATTCAAGCTACAATTTCCGTAAATGTCAGTGCCTAAAATTCCGAGTTCAAGTGAGGTAAAGCATGAAACAAAATCGACAAATCGCGTGGTTGAGTCGCATCAGCCTTGGTATGGCTTTGTGTTTAGGATGTTATAGCGCTAATGCACTTGAATTTCGTTCGGTGGGGGCAGCGCCCGTGATCATGTACGATGCGCCGTCAGCCAAAGGCGGCAAGGTGTATGTCGCGCCGCGTGGCATGCCAGTCGAGCTGATTTTGACGTATGGCACCTGGAGCAAAGTGCGCGATGTGAATGGCGACCTCAGTTGGGTGGAAAGCAAAGATTTGGTTACCCGTCGCAATCTGATTGTGCGCGTGACAAATGCAAAAATTCGCGTCTCGCCAGACGATAGCGCGGCGTTGGTATTTAGCGCCGATAAAAACGTGTTACTGGAAATGGCGGAACCGGTGCAGGCTGGTTGGGTCAAGGTGAAACATCGTGATGGACAAATTGGCTTTGTCAAAGTCGGTGAAGTCTGGGGCGTTTAATGTACCGTATATAGTCGTATAACATATACTGCCATTTTTTTATAAATTTTCAGGCAATTCCCGCACATCAATTAACAGAAGTTAAAATATACAGGTAGGTGTATATTTTAAATGGAAGCTATTATCCATGACGGCAGCAAATATTTCCGCAAGCAATATCACTGTGCTTGGCGCGGGTGCCTGGGGCACCGCGCTGGCGCAGGCGCTGGCAAAAAAAAATCAAGTTGTGTTGTGGGGGCGTAATCCGAAGCAGATGCAAGACATGCAAAGCCAGCGTGTGAATCGCCGTTATTTGCCAGAGTTTCCGTTGCACCCAGAATTACAAGTAACTGCTGATCTGGCTTACGCGTTGCGGCATGTTAGTGACACGGGTTTGCTGATTGTCGCCACCTCCGTCTCTGGTTTGCGCGATACGCTCAATGCATGTGCCAGCTTGGGCCCTAGCTTGAACCTGAATGCTGCAGCGCTAAGAGTGGTTTGGCTGTGTAAAGGATTTGAAGAAAACAGCGCATTACTACCGCATCAAATTGTGCAACAGGTGTTGGGTGAGCAGGTCATGGCGGGCGCTTTATCAGGGCCGTCATTTGCGCAGGAAGTCGCACGCGGCTTGCCTTGCGCATTGACCATTGCATCGCATTCGCAGGCACTGTCTCAGCAAGTGGTGCAGGCTGCACATGGCGATGGCTTGCGCGTGTACTCCAGTGACGACGTGATTGGGGTAGAAGTCGGTGGCGCCGTGAAAAATATCTTGGCGATTGCCACTGGCGTGGTGGATGGCTTGGGGTTAGGTGCAAATGCGCGTGCCGCTTTGATGACGCGAGGCTTGGCAGAAATCAGTCGATTGAATACAGCATTGGGCGGCCGGGCAGAAACCTTGATGGGTTTGACTGGGGTTGGTGACTTAATTTTGACCTGTACCGGCGATTTATCGCGCAATCGGCGGGTGGGCTTGGCCTTAGCCAAAGCGCAATCATTGGCAGAAATTGTCGAAGAGCTTGGCCATGTGGCCGAAGGCGTGCGCTGTGCGCAGACGGTACGTAGGATGGCGCAAGAATTAGGGGTTGAAATGCCGATTGCCAATGCGGTAGCGGCAGTGTTGTTTGATGGTATTAGCACCAAGCAAATGATTGCGCAATTAATGGCGCGCGATGCTAAGCAAGAAACTTACTAAATTGTTGATCAGCGAATTCCAGCAAATTGCAGCTATGAGCCTGTATTTATTGCAATTCAGTTTCTAGTAACACTCGCTGTATCACCGCATCAGGAATATCGCGTTGGCGCAGAAATTCGGTGGTGATGGATTTACCCAACGATTCTGCATAAGAAATCCCAATATCGACCAACAGGCGGCGCATCAAATCACGGCGCCGCCGTGGTCTTGCATATTTGAATTTTGTTTTACGTCGTCGACAGCTCACCACGTTATTCTCCTAGCACACTGATGGATCTTGTTGTAAACATCATCACAATTGCACCAGCCAAATTCAACATACTTCGGTATATAAAATAGTCTAAACCGATTCGTCTTCGGTGGGGAGTTTTTTCAAGGCTTGCTTGGCAGCGCGGCGCAGCGCCGCCGGTGGCTTTTTATGGCTACCGGCACCACTGGTTTTGGCATGCAGCGCAACCGGATTACGTGGTTTGCTGTGTGCCGGGTCGATTCGGAAAACCAGCTTTTGGCGCGTTTGCAGGGTTTTCTTTGCCATGCTGGTTTTTCCTTCTCAGGTGGTTAATTTACAGCACGTAGCGTGACAAATCTTCATTCACCGATAGCGCTTGCAAACGTTGTTCGACATAGGCGGCGTCAATCACCACGGTCTTGCCTGCATGTTGATGTGCTTCAAAAGAAATTTCTTCTAATAATTTTTCCATCACCGTGTACAAACGGCGTGCGCCAATATTTTCAGTGGTTTCATTGACAGAAAATGCAATGCCCGCCAAGCGTTCCACACCTTCGTTCGTGAAATCAATAGTGACTTGTTCGGTTGCCAGCAAAGCTTCGTACTGACGTGTGAGGCAGGCGTCGGTGCTGGTTAAGATACGCATGAAATCGGCGATTGAGAGCGACTCCAATTCCACCCGAATCGGAAAACGTCCCTGCAATTCAGGAATCAGATCGGAAGGTTTGGCGAAATGAAATGCGCCAGACGCGATAAACAAAATATGATCGGTCTTGATCATGCCGTATTTAGTGTTCACCGTGGTGCCTTCCACTAACGGCAACAGGTCGCGCTGCACACCAGCACGCGAGACTTCGGCGCCACCGGTTTCAGAACGCGAGGCGATCTTGTCGATTTCGTCCAGAAACACAATGCCGTTTTGCTCGACATTACTAATCGCTTCTTGCTTCAATTCGTCTTCGTTGACCAGCTTGGCGGCTTCTTCATCGATCAATAATTTCAAGGCATCTTTGATCTTCATCTTGCGCATTTTCTTGCGCCCGCTGCCAACCCCAGAAAACATCGACTTGATTTGCTCAGTCATTTCTTCCATGCCCGGCGGTGCCATGATTTCCATTTGTGGGCCGGCTTCTGCGACTTCGATGTCAATTTCCTTGTCGTCCAATGCCCCTTCGCGCAGGCGTTTGCGGAAGGTTTGTCGGGTTGGATTGGGCGCGCTTTCGGTAGTGATGGTTGTCGTGTTTGCCTCATCACCAGAGAAGTCACGTGCTGGCGGTAATAATATATCTAGAATGCGATCTTCCGCCGCGTCTTCCGCATGGCTTCGGACTTTACGCATAGCAGCTTCACGGGTTTGCTTGATGCCGATATCGACCAGATCACGAATGATGGTATCCACATCGCGCCCGACATACCCAACTTCGGTAAATTTGGTGGCTTCAATTTTGATAAATGGCGCGCCAGCCAATTTTGCCAAGCGGCGCGCGATTTCGGTTTTACCGACACCTGTGGGGCCGATCATTAAAATATTTTTCGGCGTAATTTCGTGCCGCAAAGGTTCGTTCACCTGCTGGCGCCGCCAGCGGTTGCGTAAGGCAATCGCCACCGCGCGTTTGGCCTTATCTTGGCCAACCACATGCTTATCGAGTTCGGAAACGATTTCCTGTGGAGTCATGTTCATAAATGGTATTCCAGTTCTATGTTCTTATTGAAGTAATTTATTCTAGGGTTTCAATGGTGTGCGATAAATTGGTATAAATACACAAATCACCCGCAATCGTTAATGATTTTTTGACGATCTCAATCGGTGACAAGTCTGTATTTTGATATAGGGCAATCGCCGCCGATTGCGCAAAGGTACCGCCCGAACCAATCGCACCGATGCCGTCATTTGGTTCCAATACGTCACCATTACCGGTAATCACCAGCGTGGTATCGCGATCCGCCACCAGTAGCATGGCTTCTAGACGTCGCAACATACGATCCGTGCGCCAATCTTTGGCCAGCTCGACCGAGGCGCGCATTAGGTGTCCTTGATGTTTTTCTAGTTTCGATTCAAATCGTTCAATTAGCGTAAAAGCATCGGCTGTGCCACCAGCAAAACCCGCTAATACTTTGTTGTGGTACAACTTACGCACCTTACGGGCAGTGCCTTTCATGACAATATTGCCCAACGTGACTTGTCCATCGCCGCCTAATGCGACCAAGTTGCCGCGTCTGACTGTCAAGATTGTTGTACCGTGAAATTGTTCCATGCCATCCTCTAAAATATGCGTGTGTTGATTCATGCTACCCCAAAAAGAAGGCATTGACGAACCGTACTTTGTCGAAAAAATCGAATGGAGAAAGAAATGGGGGTGAACCTATGCAATTGCAAGGTCTGTGTCGAAATTGGCTTCGGTGCTGAGCCGTATAGATAATGCCACTAAAGCAAAAAGATGTACTTTTGCTTATTAATTGCCTCTTTATTGTTTGCGCGGGAAGATGGCTGCAACGCTTTTCAAGCCCATGGCATTGAATAAATTTAAGATGAGATAGTTAACCTCTTGAAACTGGATTGTCACTTCTTTTCTTGCTGCCAACGGCACCAAGCCACTGAGCAATTGAGCCGACGCGCCAAACTCGACGCGTTCTAATTGTGAGCAATCGAGAATCACGGATTTATGAAATTCAGCATGGGCAAAAATACGGGCAATCAAATGCTCAGTCGGCGCTTCAATTACCGCTGGCATCAAGAACGCATTTGACTCTGATTCGATATCGTCTAGCCGTATTTCAGCTAGTGCGGTGGTTACCTTATTGGATGGTGCTTCAAACGAAGGTGGCGAGACTTCAAAAGTGACGCAATAGTCAATGCTAACTTCTTCAAAATCTTTTTCCATTTGCAGTAATTGCAAAATTTCTAGCAAGAGCAGCCAAGGTGCTTCGGTTTCATCGCGTCGTCCAACTGATAGCATGGCACGGATCTTATGCGCCAAATCCGCGGCACCGACCAAGGTTAAATCATGGCTAGATTTTTTCAGATTTTTTAAAGCACGTAGCAATAAACCACAACCGATAGGATCGACACTTTTGACCCGCGTAAAATCGAGTTTGATGGCGCGATTTTTTGCACTTATCGAACTCAGATTTTCAATTGATTTAACGATGCCTGTATCGAGTTTGGCCGGGAAGGTCACACTTGGAATGACCGCAAGGTCGTTTTGATTGAGGGTCTGTTCGTGTTGATTAGCGCGGTCTTTCCAGAGTGGTGGCGACATCTCGAATTGACTGGCGTAATCCAGTGACAAATCATCAAACTGCGCGCGTTTATTGCTGATCTGATATAGGTCAAATAACATAAACCAAGCAACTTGTTGTGCGCTACCCAAATTATTATCTTTGATCGCACCGCGCAACATTTGTTCGGCGACTTCGCGTTGATCACTGGCAAATAAAATGGCAGCTTCTTCTAGCAGGGGCACCGATTCTGACGGGCTCAGCGTGGCGGCGGAAATGTCAGCATTATTTAATAGGAAATCAGAATTTGGCACATCGAGTGCTAGTGTGCTTTCAAAGCCTAGCTCGTTATCATCATCGTTGAGCAAAACTGGGACATCGGCTTTGGCGACCTTATTGATGGATGCCGTAGAAATGTGTGCCGACTTTGCTTTGCCGATGTCACGCGTCATTTCAAATTCAATGGCATCAATTTTGCGCTCAGTGGCACGTCCTTTATGCTTTTGGGCAATGATCGAATGTGAAAATGCTTCATCATCCGACGTAGAATCCGGTGGATTGGCAATGGCAGTTTTGGATTTAGTTTTCTTAGCCGACGACTTATCTGGAGTGACGGCCTCCTGACCGGCTGGTTTCTTTCCAAAAAGCGAGAAAATCCCCACGATAACCTTAGAAAATAAAAATTTTTAATGCGATTTGATAATTCGATGTGCAACGTAACAGCACATAACGGCACATAACGGTACGTAACAGCAGAAATGGCAGTCAAAAATAGTTCGAGTACAAATCAAAATGAACGTAATTCATGTCAATTTTTTAGTGAATTCCCCAAGTATAGACTGAATGAGGATGAGTTTGCCAACCATCTTGACGATGTTTTACAAAACAGACCACAGCTCGTAAGGTAAGTTGTTAACCAGAAACTGTTGTGTCAGTAAGTCAGATGTTAATGAAAAGAAAAATGACGGCAATTTTTATAAAATTAACCGTCATTTTGCCGACAAAATCGGCGTTTTTACGAAAAAATAAGAAAGCGATTTTTATCGGTTATGCCTGATGAAGTGGTTACAATTACTTACAATCAATGAGCGCAATAGGATGCATTGCATCGTATCAAAATGTTGCTCGTACTCCCGCAACTACACCGCGACCCGGTTGCGGTACGGTTTCCTTCAATAAAGAAGTGGCTAGACGTATGTCTTGATTGAAGAGATTTTTACCCTGTAAGAACCAGGTTAATTCAGTATTGGCATAAGGATGCGAATACGTGATATTGAGATCCACTTTGGTGTAACCCGGTGTGACAAATTTTTCAAAGCTGGCCAACCTATCTTGTTTTTGTGCATTCACAATATTCAGACTATTGCGCCAACCAGCATGCCGATAGCCAATTTCTAAGCCAATCCGGTTGGCTGGTTGTAAAGGTAAGCTACCTAAATTATCCAAAGTCCCTTTTGAGGTATCGGCATAAGCGCGGTAAGAGAAACCATCGCCATGTTCGTTATAGCTGATTTCCGCTTCACCACCATGAATCGTGGCAGCAGCTTGTGAGAAAAAGCGTTGAGTAAATTCGGCGGTGGGGTCAGGTGTTCCTGACTCGTCAACTTGCAAACCGTCAATTCTGCCGTACACAAAATTATTAATCTTATTCACGAAAGCATTGATTTTCCAATGCAGCAGACCGCTGGTTTTTTGGAAACTTAATTCCAGGTTGCGCGAATTTTCTTTTCGTAAATTCACATTGCCGATGTCAAATGTGGCGGTCGATTCATGTGGGCCATTTGAATACAACTCTTCGGTGGTCGGTGCGCGTTGAGCCGTGGAGACGCTGAAGCCAGCCGCATAGCTTGGCGTAAATTGCCATTGCGCGCCAACCGAAGCGGAACCCAACGTGTAACTACGATCAGGCAGTAAAAATTGGGCTTCTGGCGAGCGTTTTACATTTTCAACGCGCGTGCCAAAATTAACCGTGACGTCGCCAAATTGTTTTTGCTCCACTACGAATCCGGCAATCGAATGTGAGGTGGTGGTGGGGACTGTATCGGCGCGACCAGTTGCGGCAGAGAGCGCTGAGAAGCGGCTGTTTTCGTTTTGAATACCCCAATTACCTTCCCACCCTTGCCATTTATCTTGCGTGATGGTGAGTCGATTTTCCAACTCACGATTCGTAAAGCGGGTCAACGCTGTACCATCTGCCGCTTTTTCAGCATGTTTATAATCAGTACCGCTAACTTTTAATTGTAGATTGCTAAAGCCATCAAACGGCTTATTGATCGCACCATCAAAATCGACACGATTTTGGCGCAAATCGATAAAGGATTGTTCCGCGGTCGGAATGCCATAATGATCTTTCAGCGTTTGTACAGCAGCGCCAATATGCCCCCATTGTTGAATCAAATTCGCGCCAAAGGTCAGATTGGCTTCGCGGGTAAAGCTGGTTGGTAATTTTCCGGTTGCAGAGCTTGGGTCGGCGACATCGGTATGCCCAGGAATTTTATAATCTGCCGTGTTACGCGTATTGCCGTCTAGATGAAAAGCAACATCTCCCGCTGAAGTATCGGTTGAAAAGGATAAACTTTTTTCTTGATTGACTGAGCCAAGGCGCAGTTCGGCTTCGCCCGTCGTTGTTTTACTTAAGGTGCTTGGAATCCGGTTATCGACCACATTGACCAAGCCGCCAATCGCACCGCTACCGTATAGCAAAGCCGCCGGGCCACGCAGTACTTCGATTTGCTGCGCGGTGGCGCTTTCGCTGGCAACTGCGTGATCATTCGAGACTGTGGAAACGTCTGCCACCGACATGCCGTTTTGTAAAATCTTGACACGCGGGCCTTCCAGACCGCGAATGATGGGGCGCGAAGCACCAGCACCAAACCCAGAGGCGGAAACGCCCAGCTCGCCGCCCAAGGTTTCGCCTAATGAGCTACTGACTTTGGCACGTAATTCTGGGCCAGCTAAGACTTTAGAGGGGTTTAAAATTTGCAAGGTATCGTCTTTGCCAAATGCGCTAGACGTGACGGTCACAGTTTGCACATCGCCGCTTTCGGCGAACGAGTTGGTGGAAAATCCAGCCAGCGCGGACAAGACGGCGCTGACGATAAGTTTGTGTTGAAATTGCATGTGAAATCCCTGAGCCAATTAATGAGCCAATTAATGAGGTAATTAATCAATGAATGAAAATAGGCGATCAACGTTTGCCGACCAACAAACATGCATAAAAATGCATCAACAACGCTGTTGAATCGGCGTAACGTAGAAGGATGAGGGTATGAATCGATTGCGTTATCAAGCACGGCGCTAACTACTAGCGTGTGCCTTCACACATACTGACGTTCAAACGGATTGTTTGGCGCAGCGCGATTCAAACATGCAATGTGGGTGGTGCGCGGGAAGAGAAGTAACGTTCTGGTTGCGCTAGCCAGAGTTGATGCTGGCTAAGTAGCGTTAAAATTTCAGTCGCGTCATTAGCGGCGACTGCCAGAATTGGGGAATGCAAATAGTCCGATGCGGTGGCGGCGTCGAGCGCGATGCAGGAATGTAGGCGGCTATCTTCGCCGAAAGGCAAGCTGGCTAGAAAAATTTTACTGGTGACTTGCGAAATAACGACCGACTTGTGTGTGCCCATCTCACTGCCGCCCGCATGTGCAATGCGATGCGCTAAGCCGACCCACTGTGCCAACAGAATAGCTGGCAGCAATAACCAGAACAAGCGTCTGGCTAAGCGTAAGCGGTTGTTGGAAGTGAAAAGCATGGGTCGTAGCGCAAAAAAATAGCGGCGAAAAAGAGATTAAAAAAACGGTAAAGGATTGTTAAATGTATTTTAACCGCAACGAGCACCAGCAATAAACTTTAATCTGATCGGGCTGAAAGTACCGAAAGAATAACTAGCTATAAACAGTCAGTGGACAGTCAGTGCAGTGCAAAGTTCATTTCTATTGAAATAAAATCAGCAAGTTTCCCCTTGTTTTAGGCGACACATCACAGACAATAGTTTGATTATCGTCTAAGAAAAAAGCGCGTAAAACAAATTTACGCGCTTTTATATGTCATTCCATTTACTCTAAGCCACTGATTAATCTCAATCGCCGTACAGTTTTTGTTTCATTTCTCGTCTTTGTTGCGCTTCCAATGACAAAGTTGCGGTAGGACGCGCTAATAAACGGGCAACGCCAATCGGTTCACCAGTTTCTTCACACCAGCCATAATCACCCTCATCAATACTGGCGATGGATTGCTGTACCTTACGCAAAAGCTTACGCTCGCGGTCACGGGTGCGTAGTTCTAGCGCATGTTCTTCTTCGATGGTGGCGCGGTCAGCCGGGTCGGGCACCAGCACGGTTTCACGCAAATGCTCGGTGGTTTCATCGGCGTTTTTAAGTAGGTCTTTCTCCAATTGCTGCAGGCGCGCTTTAAAGAATGCCAATTGCGCCGCATTCATATAGTCTTTCTCATCCATCTTGAGGATTTCTTCCTCAGTCAAGAGAGCCGGAGGTGCGCTGACAGGTGCAGGCGATTTAGATGTTTTAGTTGCCACTTCGCTTACTTTCGATACGACGGTTAATACACGCAAGCCATGATCTGCTGCTGGTTTCAAAACAGTCGATCATAGTCCCTTTTTTGCTCAACGAGTGAATGTTTCAAAAAAATAAATATTTAAAACACGGCATTTTAACGCGACTTTCCCTAACCGCCTAGTTTATACCAGACACAACTGTAAACCGTCAATAAATACATCTTTCGGTAGCTTTACCCCAATAAACACGATCTTGCTCTCACGCAATTCACCCTCTGCCCATTTTGCCCCTACATCGGTGCCCATGATTTGGTGTACGCCTTGGAAGATGACTTTACGATCAGCATTTTCCATCAGCAAGACGCCTTTGTAACGCAGCAGACGTGGGCCGAAGACTTGAAGCAAACCGCCCAAAAATTCATCCAACTTGGCGGTGTGAAATGGTCGCGTGCTTTTAAAGACAAAGGCGGCAATATCGTCGTTATGATGGGCATGGTGATGATCGTGATGGTGATCATGGTCGTGCTGATGTTCGCCATGTGCATGATGGTGTTGATCATCAGCACATAGCGCGCAATCGTCTGCATGTTCGCCTACTTGCAGAAAGTCAGGGTCAAGTTCCAGTTTATCGTTGAGATTGAAGCCTTTTAAATTGAATACTTCGGCAATCGCGATCTGGCCGAAATGGGCAACCGAAATTGGCGCACGTGGGTTCATGCGTAACAGGCGTTGGCGTAAAGTCTCGATTTGCTCTGCGCTCACCAAGTCGGTTTTCGAGAGCAATAGTTTGTCGGCAAAGCCCACTTGGCGCTGCGCTTCTTCGTGCTCGTCCAATTGTTGCATCGCATGGCGCGCATCGACGACGGTGACAACCGCATCTAGCGCGTAGTAAGCACCAATCTCCTCATCGACAAAAAAGGTTTGGGCAACTGGGCCAGGATTCGCTAAGCCCGTGGTTTCGATCACAACGCGATCAAAATCAATCTTGCCTTCATTTTTTTGCTGAATTAGTGAACTCAGCGCCAGTATTAAATCACCACGCACGGTGCAGCAGATGCAGCCGTTGTTCATCTCAATGATGTGCTCGTTGCGGTCTTGCAGCAGAATCTCGTTATCGATATTTTCTTCACCAAATTCATTTTCGATCACCGCAATCTTGTAGCCATGCGGCTCATGCAGGATACGGTTAAGCAGGGTGGTTTTGCCGGCACCTAAAAAGCCGGTCAGGATGGTGGTGGGAATGGTGTGGGAAGCGAGTGCCATGTCGATAATAAATAAGTCATTTTCTGTATTCTGCTATGTTAACAGAGCCTGGCACAAAGCATGTTTTATTCAATACGTATTCTCTAATTAACTGAAATTAATTGAAATTAATTGAGTTGGGCAGTTGTTTTAGCAAGTGATTAAATTTTTAATCCTTCCGGCACGCTTTCAGGTCGACGCGTGTTGACAAAAACCATCGCTATTGCAGCGCAGACCAGTAAAGCACCAGCCAGCCGAATCACATTTTCCGGGTTGCCCCCTAACCAGCTTTGGTAATACAACGGCAGGGTGAATATCTGGATGATCATTGGAATGACAATAAACATATTGAAAATACCCATATACACGCCGGTTTTTTCTGCAGGAATGCAACCAGCCAACATAATATAGGGGTTGCCCATGATGCTTGCCCAAGCAATACCAACGCCGAGCATCGGTATCAATAGTAAGATGGGTTGCTGAATTTGTGGCAGAGCAAACATCGACACGCCAGCTAGTCCAAGGCAAATACCATGGGTCGATTTTGCGCCCAATCTTTTGGCAACGGGAACCAGCGCAAACGCACCGATGAAAGCGACTAAGTTATAAAAAGCACCGATTTGCCCATTTAATAAGCCAGCATCCCGAAAGCCCGCTGAAGCAGGGTCACTTGTGTGAAACAAAGTGCGCGCCAGTGATAGCACGATGTATTGCCAGTAACAGAACATTCCATACCATTGAAATAGCATCACAAACGCCAATCGACGCATGGTGCTTGGCATGTGCAGAAATGCGTCGGCGATATCGGATAGCGTGCTGCGCCAGCTCAGCGGCTTCGATCTTAGTAATATCTTTTGTTCTGTGCTGAGCGGAATTTCTGGTGTGGTTTTTAATGTTTGCAATATCGAGGTGATGGAAAAAATGGCACCAATCATAAATGCTGTGATTACAATATACGGAATGTGATGGGCATTCACCGCATCTTTATTCATGCCTATCAATACCAACAATGAAGGCGTCAGATACGCCAGCGTTTGACCCAGACCAGTAAATGCACTTTGTGTCAGAAAGCCGAGTGAATGCTGAGAGACGTCGAGTTTGTCGCTGACAAATGCTCGGTAAGGTTCCATCGTGACGTTATTGGCGGCATCCAATATCCATAGCAAGCTGGCAGCGATCCATAAACTGGGGCTGAACGGCATTGCCAATAGGCCGAGACTGCACAGGATTGCACCGATCAGAAAATAGGGCGTGCGTCGCCCCCAACGGGTGATGGTGCGATCACTCATCGCACCGATAATTGGTTGTACGATCAATCCGGTCATTGGCCCGGCTAACCATAAATAGGGCAAGCTCGCCTCATCCGCGCCCAGATACTTATAGATGGCACTCATACTGCTCTGTTGCAAACCAAAACTGAATTGAATTCCGAAGAAGCCCATATTCATGTTAACGATTTGCCAAAAATTCAGCCTTGGCTTTTTCTGCGCTGAATTGAAGCTTGATGCTCGGGTCATAAATTCACTCCTGTGTGCTGGTTATGCTGTTGGTCGTGCGGCTGGTCGTGCTTGCTCCAGCGTTGCTGCCAATGATGGTAAAACCGATCATCGCCAATAGCACCGCGTACCGCGCAGATGGCAGTCGCAAATTCATGGGCGCGAGATAAGCTGGTTGCGAGCGACCAGCCCTGCTGCATGCCAAGTAAAAATATCGCAGAGAATGCATCGCCCGAGCCTACCGTATCTTGTATTTCGACCGGATAGCGTAATGTGCCGCTGCTTAGGACATTATTGTTGCGATCAACGAATAGGTAACCACGTTCCCCCAGCGTTAGAATAATTGCCTGCAATTTAAATCGATCAAGTAAGTTGCGCAATTGTGTGACCGTCGTAACGTCATCTGTATCTGCTGCACTCGGCTGTTGCAAAGACAAAATCACAGAAAATTCTTCTTCGTTCAGCTTTACGATATCAGCCGCGCTTAATGAAGCCATAATGGTCTCAGAACTGTACTGATCTTTTCGTAAATTTAGATCGAGATAACGTAGTGCACTTGAGTACTTCAGCAGATTTTGCAATGTGGTGCGCGAGTCGGGCTGCCGTTGTGCAAGTGTGCCGAAATACAAAATACCTTCATCATGATTTGGGAAAATTTTCTGTACGGCAGCGATGCAGTCTTCTGCCTGCATATAGTCATACGCTTGATGATCGAGAATCTCGAATTGGTGCCGGGTTCTATCGTCATTGGGATCAAAATGAACAATCACTCTGCCGGTTGGATGTGTAGTATCGATTTGCACGCCATCGCAGATCAATTGAAAGCGCTGCATGTCGGCGATTATTTGCTGACCAGCTTGATCATCCCCGATTCGTGTGAGCATCAGCGGTTGCGCATTGAAATAACCTAGAGTCCGGGCGACATTCAGCGGTGCACCACCCACTACCGGTGCATCGGGAAAATCATCGATCAAGGCTTCGCCGAAAATTAGAATTGGTCGATGGGCATTCATGATGGTGTCCCGTCAACGAGCGAGGTAGTTAACCACAGTTGTGACCAAGCTGGCAGTGTTAGCTGCTGTTCCACGAGAGTCTGATCTTTTACTTTGAACCAGATACGTGACGGATTAAGCTCATTAGAAAGTAAATCAGATAATTGGAGTGTCATTGGTACAGCGGAAAAATTTCCCAAAAACAGAAAAGCATGTTGCGTATCTCCGCGTAAAAATGCAAACAACGCTGGCTGGTCACATGTCAGCAATCGCCGAGGTTGATGCGCGGCAAGTTGTGGCAATTGTCGCCGCCAGCTTAACATTTCACATAGGCGCGAATAAGTCGAGGCGGCAAAATTATTGGCGTCACTACAAGCTTGGTTGGCTTCCTGATGCCAGTAAGGGCGATGCAACCAGCGACTATCATGCGCATGGGCGGCAGTTTGCTGATAATTATCATCATTTGCTTGCGCGAACTCATCGCCCATATAAATCAATGGCATGCCACCGAAACATAAGCTGAGGCCATATAACAGCAGTAGCCGATCTTGCGCCTGCCGTTTTTCAAGTGGCGAACTTGCGCGCGCAAATCCGGCCAATGCAGATGCCATTCCCACTGAACCGTGTACCGCGGTCGGATCGTTTGCTTGAAAACTGGCACCGCTTGAAAAGCTGCCGTCACCAGCATAGAAACGGCTTACGGCAGATAGCCGTTGCTGTACATCTTGTTGCGTATTTTTTCTCGTATTTTGTCCCGTATTTTTTCGCAATATGTCTGCTTCTGGGCGCAGCACATTCCAACTAATATCGTCGTGACAGCGCACATAGGTGATCCAACTGGATTGCGGCGGTAAGTCCGGTGTTCCTTGGGCCACCGCTGACAATAAACTGACATCCTGTTCCGCCAGGCTGAGCCAAGATGCGGCCATCAGGCTGCTGTGGTAGGCGAGGTGACATTCTCTGATTGGCGGCTCGGCACTGCCCAGATAAGCTGGTAAATCTTTTGTCGGCACAATCGCCTCTGCTTTCAGTAAGACACCGGGCGCAGCGATTTCTATGATGTGACGCAAGCACTGCAATAACTGATGTGCTTGCGGCTGATTCATGCAATTTGTGCCAAGCCGTTTCCACAAATAGGCGGTCGAATCGAGGCGAAACACTTCGATGCCGCGATTGGCAAGTTGTAATAATGCGGCTACCACGTCTGTCAATACGTGCGGATTACTGTAATTTAAATCCCACTGATAGGGATAAAAAGTCGTCCATGTCCAAGCATTGAGTTCGCTAATGAAACTGAAATTGCCGGGTGCTGTTTGCGGAAATACTTGTCCAAGTGTTTGTTCGTAGAGATCGGGTTGACTGCGATCTGGATAATGATAAAAATAATCGCGATAATGAGAATCACCACGTTTCGCAGCAAGCGCCCACGGATGATCATCGGCGACGTGGTTCAGTACGAAATCAGAGCACAGGCTAATCCCTTTGCTGCGCAATTGTTCGCACAAGGTTTGTAAGTCTTGCATGTTGCCAAGTGTTGGTTCTACGCTGTCAAAATCAGCGACCGCGAAACCACCATCATTTTCTCCGGCGCGTGCTTTCAGGAAAGGTAGTAAATGCAGATAACTGACGCCAAGCTCTTGTAGGTGTGGTATGCGTTGCGCTACGCCTTGCAAGGTGCCACCAAAACGATCTACGTAGGCGCAGTAACCGAGCATGTGTTGGCGCATAAACCAGGTGGGATCTGACGATCTTTGTAAATCCAAAGCATGCAACGATGCTGGTCTAGTGCAGATGGCACTGGCAATCGTTTGCATTAAATTGCCGAGCCATACCGTGAAAGCATCCGATGACACAAAGCTTGTTTGGTAAAGCGATTGTAGGGTGGCGATTAAATCGGGCGCCTGTTGTTGAAAGCGATCACGTGCCAGGGTATGAAATTCTATTGGTAAATTTTGTAGCAACTGTTGTTCACAATAGGATTCCAGTGTTTCCGGTAGCGTGCGACGGGCGAATGTTGAATGCATAGTTTTTAGAAAAAATGACTCCCGTTTGCTGATAGTAGGATGCAACGGGAGTCCAAAGAGGGCAAAGTAAAATGAACTAAGGTAAAGATATAGGTATCAATTCAGATGTGGATTTACAATGAATACTTGAGTGTTACGCGTATGCTGCGACCATTGATTGAGCGCGCGGCGTGCCCGTCACCCTCCACTTCGGTATAACCAGTCGTGTTGAACAAGTTGTTAACACTTAAAGAACCCTGAAGATGATCGGTGAACTGATAACTACCAAAAGCGTTGATGACATTAAAGCCGCGTAATCTGATGGTATTTGCATCATCGCCAAATGACTTGGTTGTACCAATCAGGCTTGCCCCTAATATCGCATCACCGAAAGTGTAGGTTGGGGCGATCTGGTAAATGAATTTCGCTTGCCGCCGTGGTGTATTGCCTATGATAGTGGGATCAACCGCGGCATCAATGTCGGCATGCGTATAGGTGGTGCCGGCGGTCAGTCGGAAAGCACCTATTTTGTAGCTTGCCTCTAACTCCACACCCTTTGCGGTATAGGAATTGGCGGTGAATTGCTGCGTGGTCGCCTCAAAATTTGATTCATCGGTCTTGGCCTGAAATAAGGTCACAAAACTGCTGAAGTTGCCTTCCTTCCATTTCACGCCACCTTCGGTTTGTTTCACAATGTTGGTACTGATTGGCACCGAGCCATCGACCGGATTACCAAATAAAATACGGTCAGCGTTAAAAGCAATGCCGTTGCTGTAACGGGCAAACAGTGCGAGGTCATTGGTCAGGCGGTAATTGGTTCCTAGCGAGTAAGAAGTATGATCGACGTTGTAATCGATGTACCTGGTATTTGTTTGGCTGTATCTCTGGTTGACTGCTTGGTTGAAAGTTCCTGTGGCTTCTTGTCGGTCGTAACGCAAACTGCCGTCAAGATTCCAGTTGCCACTTTCCCAGCCAAGATTGGCGTAGCCAGCGTTGGTGCGGTATTGCGCATCGATATTACGGTTGCAGCAGCCGCCAAATACGTCAGTACCTCGCGCGAGCAAACCGGGGTTGCCTGCGATGGTGGTTGATGAATTCAGTAACGCCGGCTTTTTGCCAGTTGCCTCAAGCAGGTATTGGTTGAAATTCCATGTCAAGCCAACGTGCTGTAGCGAGAAAAAATAGCCGACTGTGGTGGCTAGTTTGCCGTCACCCAGCGCAAACACTTTCGATAATTTGGCGTCGTTCACCGTATTGTCGAGGTTATCAAGCGACACATTAAAAACCGTCGCGGTAAACGCTTTACCGGAATAAGCTTGCCCCGTGTTTGGCCCGCTGGCGTAGGTAACATTGGTTTCTGGTCTGTCGTTGTCGGCAGGGAATATCCCAATAAAGCGCCCAGAATTATTCGCTAGACGAAATTTTTCATCTAATGTCCAACCATCCCCAATTTTCAGAGAAGCCTCGGCACCCAATGTATTTGACACCGCATGCAAGCCGTTATTCACATTGGTTGCGATCTGATTATTATTTTTATCCAAGACCAGATCTGTTGTCCAATAAGGCGAATAAAAACTTGCGGTGCGTGGGTTGATCCCGGGAAGCGCAGAAATTTTGCCATTGACGGTGCTGACTGGAACCGGCAAATTGGTCGGCGTATTGTCATTTAAATGCTTCAAGCTCAAACGCACATAACCGTTATCGAGTTCGTGCGTAATGTTGGCGCGGATTTGTCCGCCATCTTCTAGGCTCACACCTGAGGGGCGTGAGCTATCGCCATTGCGATAAAAGCCAGCGACAAATACTCTGGTCTTCGGTGATAGCGCAGCACCATAATCAAAATCGTAGCGTGTTTGATTAAAATCCAACCCTTTGGTAATGCCGATGCTGCCGCCTTGTTCTTTACCATTCTTGCTGATGAAGTTAACAATGCCGCCCGGTGCATTGGTCGCCAGCGTTGAGGCGGTGCCGCCGCGCACCACCTCCAGAAAACTTAAACCACCATCGACACGCAAGAAAGTATCTGGCGTCGCGAAGGCAATATCGCCAAATTGCAGCAACGGCAAGCCATCTTCTTGGAATTGCACATAACGCGCACCACCGGCTGAAATTGGCACACCGCGCACCGTCAGGTTGGCGTTGCTTTCACCACCAGACGATTCAGCACGCACACCCGGCACCGCTCGTAGAATTTCTGCCGCATTGGTCGGTGCCGATTGGGCGATCTGATCGGCATCCAATGAGCTGACAGAAATACTCGCTTTGATTTTTGAGGTGCCAATCGGCGTTCCGGTCACAACCACGGAATGTAGATCGAGGGAATTTTTTTCTTTATCTTGCTCGTTTGATGTCTCTTGTGCGAGCGCTGAACTCATGTGGAAAATGGCTACCGCCACCAAGCTGGCCATTCGGGTCAATTGCAGTTGCTGGGTTGTCATGCTTGTCTCCGTTATGTCATTTTTTTTAATAGTAGGACTTACGCAAAACAGACGTTGGCGTGGTTACCTTGCCGCAGATTGGTACTGTCTGCGGTTTCACACCTAGCCAATGCAAATTTGTGTCAGTCCTAAATAAGCACGATTCGTCGCTGGAATCGTTTTACCTATCGTCGTCTGCTCGTTCGGTCGGAAGTCGCTGACGCATTCGCCATCGGTCAGTAGTTCAACCTCTTCTGCCATTTAAACCATAGGTACAGATAGAAATGGAGGAGGTATGTTGATCGTTAGGTACTGTAAATTATGGTGCAGAATATTTTATTTTGCAATCGATTGCAAAGCTGCGCTGCAGCATACCGTTTTCTATACATTTGACAGGTAAATATTTAAGTGCGTGAATAATTTTTAGATTTTCAACACATAAGTGATGATTAACTAGATATGTTACTGTCTAAAAATGATAGAAATTATGGTTATTTTTGCGTTTTTTTGGCGGAAAATTGTTTAATTTTTCTTATTTTGTTTTTGTCGTAAAAAAGCACTGCTAGCTAAAATTTTCCGCAACTGCAAAAATATTTATCGCATTTTTTTGAGGGAATTGCAGGCGATTAATGAAATTACCAATAATAATGCAAACGTTTTCATTTAATGGTAAAACTACAAGATGGTGTGAGCTCATGCGAAGCTCATTACGATTGACTGCTGGCGCGGACGACCAATTCTGTAGCAAGCAGGCGTGGTTCTTCTTTGTCCTGATTTTCAACTAATTTCAGCAGGGTTTCGACCAAGACATTGCCAGCCTGCACGATCGATTGGCGGATGGTGGTGAGAGGTGGATGGAAATAGCGGGCAAGCTCGATATCGTCGTAACCGACCACCTTAATATCCTCAGGTACCCGGTAATTTTTCTCGCGGAGGGAGTTAATCGATGTCATTGCCAACAAGTCGCTGCATGCAAATAAGCCGTCGAATGAAATCTGACGTTGGCATAATTCATCAACCGCTAGTTTGCCGCCTTTTTCCAAAAATGACGCCTGCACGACCAGTTTGGGCTCAAGCGCGATGCCATATTTGGTGAGCGCATTCTGATAACCTTGGTAGCGCTGGGCGACTTCTGGTAATTGGGTATCACCAAAAAAGGCAATTTCTTTGCAACCTGATTGCAGCAAATGTTCGGTAGCAAGAAAACCGCCGCTAACGTTGTCGCTGCCAACGGTCATATACAATTGTTGCGGTAATTGTGCGCCCCAAACCACGATTGGCATGTGCCGTGCAGCGAGTTGGTTTAGTTGATGATGGTGATGCCATTGGCCGATTAAGATGATGCCAGAGGCGCGGCCGGTATCGTAAATTTGCGCGACGCTATCCATCCGTGCGGCGTCGATGCGCGACAGTAACATATCAAAACCACGTTCGGTGAGCGCATCTGCAATACTGCCCAACATGCTGAGGAAAAACGGATCCGTCAAATGTTGGCGCGTGTTATTTTCGTAGGGGACGACTACCGCAACGGTGCGGCTTTGTTTGAGCCGCAAATTCTGAGCGCCGATGTTAATTGAGTAATTCAGCGAGCGTGCAAGCTCGACGATTCTGGTTTTTGTTTCGTCGTTGACCAGACTGCTATCGCTTAATGCGCGTGATACGGTCGCGGTTGATACGCCCGCTAGCCGCGCAATATCAGCCATCTGCAAACGACGTTGTTCTTTGCTATCAGTAGCCGCGCTTGGAATCGTATTTTTCTGGGTCGTTGCCATGCCGTTTTTTATGAAATCGTACTCAATATCAGATAGGAATGAGGGGTCTCAAATTATAAACAGAGCTTACCTACAATGGCGCCAAATCATTGCGAAGTCTGGCTGACGCAATCTGCTGCAAGCGCTGGATTTCTATTCATCGTGGATAATAGCGGCAGATTTGTCGATCTACGAGCGCCGATCTACGAATGTTAATACACGAAAGTTAATACACCTAACCCGGATTTTTTCATGCCTTTGTTTCAAACTTCCATCCTCACCCTGCTAACGATCATAGCGTTTGCTAGTAATTCGCTGCTTTGCCGTCTGGCGTTGAAAAAAACCAGTATCGACCCGGCAACGTTTACCAGTATACGCCTTCTTTCTGGCGCGCTTGTGCTGAGTTTATTGGTATTGCTTTCAATCGGATTTAAAAGTAAGCGACGGATTAAACGAATCAACATTGAGGGTAATTGGTGGTCGGCCTTTGCCTTATTTATTTATGCATTGTGTTTTTCATTGGCGTATGTTGGCTTGCCTACCGCAAGTGGTGCGCTGATTTTATTTGGTGCTGTGCAGGCTTGCATGATTCTGGCCGGAATATGGCGTGGCGAACGTTTGCGGGGCGGGCAAATATTCGGTTTGTTGTTGGCTTGCGGCGGGCTGGTGGTATTGATGTTACCGGGGCTGGAAGCACCAGCCCTAACAGACGCATTGCTGATGATGGCGGCTGGTTGTGCATGGGGGATTTATTCATTGCGCGGTCAATCAGGTGGTAATCCCATTCATGCAACTGCCGGGAATTTTATTCGTTGTGTGCCACTCAGTTTATTGATGTGGGCTGGCATGGCGCTTTTGACCAGCAATCAAGTTCATTACGATCAGGCTGGTGTGCTGTATGCCATCGCATCCGGCGCATTGGCTTCGGGCGCGGGTTATGCGCTTTGGTATAGCGTGCTGCCGTATTTATCGGCAACCACTGCAGCTAGTGTGCAATTAAGTGTTCCGGTGATTGCCGCATTTGGCGGCATTATTTTTTTACAGGAAGCACTGAGTCCACGTTTATTGTTAACGTCGGTGGCGATTTTGGCCGGGATTGCGCTGGTGATTTTGGGGCATCGTAAAAGTCAGTCTTAATATACTATGCCCTGTATTTTTATGAAACACTTATAAGGTGTGCGGGATAGTCTAGTTTTTTTATAAAAAAACGGCAGTATATAAATAAACTAGAGAATAATCCTAGAAACGGCAGTTGGACGAGCGTGAGTGTGCGTTTTTGCGATTTCTTGGCGATATCCTGCCTAGGCGCGACGAC
>OFSE01000184.1_pt1 | contig 21326 bp, 24 predicted proteins | sample 1543261 | NCBI WGS metagenome assembly OFSE01 (sample SAMN07774225, study PRJEB24372) | wastewater metagenome | isolation source: Exp Tend VB 50WW | collected 2016-02 | reverse complement strand
TTTATAAAAAATAATGCCATTCCCGCACGTTATATCTATGTTTTAAAAAAATACAGGGCGTAGTATATTAATATAAGCATTGCACCTCTAACTGACGCAGTTACCTTGTAGTGCATAAAGGTATCAAGCTAGCCTTATCGGCCCGAAGCTTGATACCGTGTTAATTTCATCATCAATTCATTATCAATTCATCGCTCAATTCACCACTCAATTGATCGTGAAATCGATTTAAAGATTGATCTAACGCAAGAAAATTGGGCGCGTATTTGCCACTGTCAGTCGCTCTTAACGACAAAAACCTGCGCCGCTCGCGCTATAATGTGACATTACGCTTGACTCTCCTTGCCTGAATAAGGATCGCTGCACTGATGGAATTCCTCGCCGTTGGCCTAAACCACACCACCGCCTCGCTCGCCCTGCGCGAGAAGGTGGCGTTTGCGCCTGACCAAATTGGTCAAGCGGTGGTCGCCGCACGCGCGTGGTTTGCCCGTGCTGGGCAGCAAAAGGGGGGCACACAAGAGCACCATCATGACCACAGTGAAGCCGCGATTTTATCCACTTGTAATCGTACCGAGCTGTATGCAGCGCACGTTGACACACATTCTGGCGCACATTCCGGCGAACTAGCCGCCACGCCCATGATCGACGCCACTGCGCACTTTTTGGCGGATTTTCATCGCTTACCTTACGCCGATTTGCGTCCGCACCTGTACGCACTGCCGCAAGGCGATGCGGTGCGTCATGCATTTCGGGTCGCCTCTGGTCTTGACTCAATGGTCTTGGGTGAACCGCAAATCTTGGGGCAAATGAAAGACGCCGTGCGGCAGGCCGAAGCTGCTGGTGGTTTGGGCACCTATCTGCATCAATTATTCCAGCGCAGCTTTGCGGTTGCCAAAGAAGTGCGCAGCACTACAGAAATCGGCGCGCATAGTGTCTCAATGGCGGCCGCAGCGGTACGCTTATCGCAGCGCATTTTCGACAAAATCGCCGACCAGCATGTGCTGTTTATCGGCGCGGGTGAAATGATCGAATTATGCGCCACGCACTTTGGCGCGCAGCAACCGAAAAGCATCACGGTTGCCAATCGCACCATCGAGCGCGGCGAAGCCTTGGCGCATCAATTCAATGGCAAAGCGATTCGCCTAGCCGATTTACCACAATGCTTGCATCAGTTTGACATCATTATTTCTTGTACCGCATCATCGTTACCGATCATCGGTTTGGGTATGGTCGAACGTGCGATTAAAGCGCGCCGCCATCGGCCGATCTTCATGGTCGATTTGGCAGTGCCGCGTGATATTGAGCCAGAAATCGCGCAGTTGGATGACGTGTTTTTATACACCGTCGATGATCTCGGCCATGTCGTGCAAAACGGTATGGAAAATCGCCAAGCCGCAGTAGCGCAAGCCGAAGCGATTATCGAAACCCGCGTGCAATCATTCATGCATTGGGTCGATAGCCGCGCCGTGGTACCTGTGATTCAAGACCTGCACGAGAGCAGCGAATATATGCGCTTGATGGAGCTTGATCGCGCCAAAAAAATGCTGGCACGCGGCGATGATATCGATGCCGTGTTAGAAGCTCTCTCCAAAGGCATCACCGCCAAATTTCTGCACGGCCCACAACAGGCTTTACATCAAGCCAGTGGCGACGAACGTGCGCGCTTAGCCGCGTTACTGCCACAACTGTTCCGCACCAAGCGTTAGCTAGGTTCAATACCGGCTGCGTGCTACAGCACAATGGTGCTTGCCCGCACTTTCATTGCTGCCTGTGCTGCGTCTTTAACTTCATTCACCATATTTAAGTTCTCATCATGAAACCATCCATGCTCGCCAAGCTCGATCAATTGGCTGAACGCCTTGTCGAAGTCAGCCAATTGCTGAATCAAGAAGGGGTTACCAATGAGTTGGACAACTACCGCAAGCTCACGCGTGAACACGCCGAATTAGAGCCGTTAGTCGAACTGTATCAACACTATCAGCAAGCGCAGCAAGATATCGATTCAGCACAAGAGATGCTGGCCGACCCTGAAATGAAAGAGTTTGCCCAGGAAGAAATCGGCGCTGCCAAACAACGCATGGAAGACTTGAAAAACGATCTGCAAAAAATGTTGCTGCCGAAAGATCCGAACGATGAAAAAAATATTCTACTAGAAGTACGCGCTGGCACCGGTGGCGATGAGGCAGCGCTGTTTGCCGGTGATTTGCTACGCATGTACACGCGCTACGCCGAGCGCAATCGCTGGCAAATCGAAATGATGTCAGAGTCCCCATCCGAGCTAGGTGGTTATAAGGAAGTGATCATTCGCATCGCAGGTTTGGGAGCGTATTCCAAGCTCAAATTTGAATCCGGCGGGCATCGGGTGCAGCGTGTGCCCGCCACCGAAACGCAAGGCCGAATTCACACCTCAGCCTGCACGGTAGCCGTCATGCCTGAAGCTGATGAGCTGGCCGATGTCGTCATCAACAATGCCGATTTACGTATCGATACCTTCCGTGCCAGTGGTGCCGGTGGTCAGCATATCAACAAAACCGACAGCGCCGTGCGCCTCACGCATTTACCCACTGGCATCGTGGTGGAATGTCAGGATGGTCGCAGCCAGCATCAAAACAAAGCGCAAGCCATGCGCGTCTTGGCCACCCGCATCATGGATGGCCAACTGCGTGAAAAGCAAGCCAAAGAAGCGGCTACAAGAAAGAGCTTGATTGGCTCGGGTGATCGCAGTGAGAGAATTCGTACTTACAATTATCCGCAAGGCCGCATGACCGATCACCGTATCAATTTAACCTTGTACAAACTCGACTTCATCATGGATGGTGATTTAGAAGAACTGACCAATGCTTTGGTGGCCGAGCATCAGGCGGAAATGCTGGCAGCATTGGGCGATGATTGATCAGTACCATGCACATGGTGGCGTGCCTCAGCAGTGCCTCAGCATGAGCAACAATGAAGCTTTGCCATGCAAATTCCCCAGCGGCGGCGCAAGATGCGATAATTGCCTTTGATTAGGCTCTGTTGACCCTAGCTAGCTCAGCTTCTTTATTTACCCCACACGCCATTGTCATGAAAAGAATTAATCTGATTTTACTTGCCGTTATTGTCGCCTGTATTGGTCTGCTTGGTTTTGCTTTGTATTTACAAATCGTCAAAGACATGCTGCCCTGCCCACTTTGCGTGGCGCAACGTTATGCTTTTGTTGGCATCGCGTTGGCTGCATTCATCGCGTTGTGCTTGCCACAAAAATTTAAACGCTGGTTATTAGTCGCCGGTGCTGGTGCGGCAGGATACGGTTTATCGGTCGCGCTTGAGCATGTACATGTATTAAATAATCCGGGTGTCTCGTGTGGTGTTGATCCGCTAGAAACCGCGCTCAATAAAATGGTTTTATCGGATTGGTTACCGACCCTATTTCGCGCCAACGGCTTGTGTGATGCGCCCTACCCGCCGATTTTTGGCCTAGCGATTCCCGAATGGGCGTTGGTCTGGTTTGTGATTTTTATTTTCATGTTGGTCTGGGCATTTTTTCAGCCAGCACCGCGCAGCATGTTTCACGAACGCCTATAAAGACCCTCATGCCCACTACCTTGGACTGGCTGCAAAGCGGTATCAGCCTCGCTGAATGCCAACGCAAAACCCCGCTCGATGTCATCGACACGCGGATTTTAATGATGCAAGCCTTGGGTTTAAGTCGCATCCAATTAATTACCCAATCTGAATTACAACTCGATACACAGCAAGCCACAACATTGCGCGACCTGATTGCAAGACGCTTTACTGGTGAACCGATTGCGTATTTAACGGGTGAACGCGAATTTTATGGGCTCAGCTTTTTTATCACGCCCGATGTGTTGATTCCGCGCCCCGATACTGAATTATTGGTCGAGCTGGCTTTGCAGCACACGCCTAAGAATGACCAAGTACCCAGCCGCGTGCTGGACATGGGCACCGGCTCCGGTGCCATCGCCGTTGCACTAGCGCATACCCGTGCCGATTGGCATGTCACCGCCACTGACATCAGCGCGGCGGCGCTTGCGGTAGCCGCTGCCAATGGGGCGCGCCACGCGCCATCATTGATGGCACAAGCCGCCGGACAAACCAGCTTGCAATCACGCATCAGCTTTCTGCAAAGCGATTGGTACAGCGCTTGTGCGGGACAAAGTTTTCACACCATCGTCAGTAATCCGCCCTACATCGAAAAGAATGACCCCCATTTATCGCAAGGTGATTTACGTTTCGAGCCTTTGGTCGCGCTCACCGATCACAGCGATGGACTTTCCAATTATCGCCACATCATCGCCGGTGCTGCCAAGCACCTAGAAGCGCAAGGTTGGCTACTGCTGGAGCATGGCTACAATCAATCTGAGCAGGTGCAAGATTTATTGCGCCAGCATGGCTTTACGGCAGTGCAAAGTTGGCAGGATTTATCTGGCATCTGGCGTGTATCCGGTGGTCAACTCAGCAAATAAACACGGCACATCTAACTGGCGACGAATCTTCCGCCTAAACCGCTAACTCCCCCCCTGTCAAGACTGGCGCAATTATGCAAAATGCGTATGATTGCGGCTTCGTTTTTCATTTTACCTTTCGCTAAAAAATATGTTGCCTACCATTGAACAACGCCTCGCGCTAGAGCTCGCTGCGAAACCTGTGCAGATCGCCGCTGCAGTGACCTTGCTAGACGAAGGCGCGACTGTGCCGTTTATTGCGCGTTACCGCAAAGAAGTCACTGGCGGCTTAGACGACACGCAATTACGTTTACTGGAAGAACGCCTACGTTATTTGCGTGAGCTGGAAGAGCGCCGTAAGGCAATTCTGGCGTCAATTGAAGAGCAAGGCAAAATGACGCCCGCCTTACTCGATGCGATCACCCATGCCGAAGATAAAACCCGCTTGGAAGATTTGTATCTGCCGTACAAACCCAAGCGCCGCACCAAGGCACAAATCGCCATCGAAGCAGGTTTATTGCCGTTAGCAGATGCGCTGTTGGCAGACCCAATGCGCAACCCGGAAGAAGAAGCCAATCACTATCTGCGCCCTGCCTTCAGCACTGACAATGGTGACAACCCGGGCGTTGCCGATAGCAAAGCAGCATTAGATGGTGCGCGCCAAATTTTGATGGAACGCTTTGCCGAAGACGCGAGTCTATTGCAAGCCTTGCGCGAATATTTACTTGAGCACGGCGTGGTGGAATCAAAAGTGGTGGCAGGCAAAGAAGAAGCCGGTGCCAAGTTTGCCGATTATTTTGATTACAGTGAAACGCTGGGCACGATTCCATCACACCGCGCCTTGGCGCTGTTTCGTGGGCGGCGCGAAGAGATGCTCAACGTCACTTTGCGTTTGGATAGCGAAGAAGAAAAACCCAAATGGGATGCGCCACTGAATCCCTGCGAAAGCCGCATCGCTGCCCATTTTGGCGTCAGCAATAAAGGCCGCCCAGCCGATAAATGGCTGGCCGATACTGTGCGCTGGAGTTGGCGCGTCAAGGTGTTTATGCATTTGGACACCGAACTGATGGGCGCGCTGCGCGAAAAGGCGGAAGTCGAAGCCATCAACGTGTTTGCCCGCAATCTGAAAGACTTGTTGTTGGCAGCACCCGCCGGCCAGCGCGCCACGATGGGCTTAGACCCCGGCTTACGCACTGGGGTTAAAGTGGCGGTGGTCGATGCGACCGGTAAGGTGCTGGAGCACAGCACTATTTATCCGCATCAACCACGTAATGATTGGGATGGCTCGTTACACACGTTGGCGCAACTGGCTGCCAAACATCAAGTGTCCTTGATCTCGATTGGCAATGGCACTGCCTCGCGCGAAACCGACAAGCTGGCACAGGATTTGATCAAGCAGCATCCCGAATTGAAATTGACCAAAATTGTGGTGTCTGAAGCTGGTGCCTCGGTGTATTCCGCTTCGGAATTTGCCTCTAAAGAATTGCCGGATTTAGATGTCTCGATTCGTGGTGCGGTGTCGATTGCACGCCGTCTGCAAGATCCGTTGGCGGAATTGGTAAAGATTGATCCCAAATCCATCGGTGTTGGTCAATATCAACATGATGTTAGCCAAGCACAACTGGCACGCTCGCTCGATGCGGTGGTAGAAGATTGCGTGAATGCCGTGGGCGTCGATGTGAACACCGCATCTGCGCCTTTGCTGGCGCGCGTGTCTGGCTTATCGAGCAGTGTTGCACAAAGCATTGTGAATGTGCGTGATGCCAAGGGCCCTTTCAAATCACGCGCCGAATTGCGCGCCGTGCCGCGTTTAGGTGATAAAACCTTCGAGCAGGCCGCCGGATTTTTACGTGTAATGGCTGGGGAAAATCCGCTTGATAGTTCGGCAGTGCATCCTGAATCTTATCCTTTGGTGGAAAAGATTTTGCGCGATTTAAACAAGGGCGTGCAAGACGTGATCGGTGACGAGCGCTTGCTGAAATCGTTGAACCCCGCTAAGTATGCTGACGCGCAATTCGGGGTACCAACTATCAGCGATATTTTAAAAGAGCTAGAAAAACCGGGACGTGACCCACGCCCCGAATTTACCACTGCTACCTTTAAAGACGGCATCGAAGAAATCCGCGATCTGCGCCCAGATATGATTTTGGAAGGCGTGGTTACCAATGTGGCGGCGTTTGGTGCCTTTGTCGATATCGGTGTGCATCAAGATGGGTTGGTGCATATTTCGGCGCTCTCCAACACCTTCGTAAAAGACCCGCACAGTGTGGTCAAAGCCGGCCAGGTGGTCAAAGTGAAAGTGTTGGAAGTAGATGAAAAACGCAAACGGATTGCCCTCACCATGCGCCTCACCGACAGCGCTCCGCAGCCGGGTAGTCAACCAGAGCAAAAAGCCGATCGCAACGACGCCAAGCGCCTACAACAACATCGCGCGCGCACCCCGGCCAGCGCTCCGGCGTCACCAATCAATAGCGCAATGGCATCGGCTTTTGCCAAATTGAAGGGGTAATTTACAAGACGAAGTAATAGAGAAAAATAAAGAACATTGGCTAATACGATCTTGCCTGTCATTGACTAGGCAAGCATCGGCGTTAGCCAATGTTTAATTATCCCGCACATCATATACTCCCCAATTATGATATTTTTTCATGCCATTCCTGCACTAATTTAAAGTGTCTTGAAAAAATACACCACATAGTATATTAAAGTAAATCATTTCATTTGGTTAAAACCGATCATCAAAGGCAAACCATAAACGCGCGTGTCGCTGAAGGCTGCGCGGCTTTCCTTTATAATGGCGCATCTAATTTTTAAGGAGCAATCATGAGCGACGTTCAAGAATGGTTGAAAGAAACCGTCACCCAACATCCTGTTGTGCTGTTTATGAAAGGCACAGCACAGTTTCCACAGTGCGGCTTTTCTGGTCGCGCGATTCAGCTACTAAAAACTTGTGGCGTATCTGATCTGGTCACCATCAATGTTTTGGAAGACCCAGTTGTGCGCCAAGGCATCAAGGATTTTTCTAACTGGCCGACAATTCCACAGTTATATGTGAATGGCGAATTCATCGGTGGCTCTGACATCATGAATGAAATGTTTACCAGCGGTGAATTGCAGACTTTGTTGAAACCTTAAACGCTAAAATTTCAGCTGATTTTTCAGCGAACTTTTCAACGAACTTTTCAACTAGTGCAGCGCTGTCGCAGATTAAGGTAAGCACTTTGCCTCAAGGACAGCGCATCGAAAGTTTATTCTGAATACACCATCACCGGATCTCATTACGACGAAACGCAAGCTGATTGTCGCCATCACTGGCGCAACTGGCGTTGTGTATGGTGTGCGCCTATTGCAGGTATTAGCGGCGCTGCCAGAGATCGAAACCCATTTGTTGATTTCAGAAGCCGGCGTGCTAAACCTGCATCAAGAAATGGATTTAAAGCGCAAACAAGTCGAAGCGTATGCTGATGTGATTCACAATGTGCGCGACGTCGGTGCCAGCATCGCCAGCGGCTCATTTCAGTCAGATGGCATGATCATCGCCCCATGCTCGATGAAGACCTTGGCGGCGGTCGCGCACGGCTTATCTGACAACCTCATCACCCGCGCTGCCGACGTGGTGCTGAAAGAGCGCCGCCGCTTGGTCTTGATGGTGCGTGAAACACCCTTCAACCTCGCCCATCTGCGCAACATGACCGCGGTCACCGAAATGGGTGGCATCATCTTCCCACCCCTGCCGGGCTTTTATCATCGCCCAAGCACGATTGCGGAAATGGTCGATCACACCGTTGGCCGCGTGCTCGATTTATACAATTTGCCACATCAACTCACGCCCCGCTGGGACGGTTTAAAAGAAACTTAAATTGCCTCAAATACAACTTATCCCGATCTTAACGCAATAAAAGTATTTCAATCCGTTACAAAACCGGCAGTCGGTAATCACTTGCAATCAATCAGATTCACCTGAAACAGCTTTTCAGTGGGCACTGCATTAATCTAACACCTGTCCACCGCCTACCATACGGTGCCCACTGAATAGATTCACTCTACTGATTGGAGAAACCAAATGTCCGCTACTCAAACCAGCACCGCCGCTCGTCATTCATCCATAACCAGCTTCGCCACGCTGCTGACCGCCGCTGTCGTATGCAGCGCAATGATTGCCCTACCCGCCCATGCGCAAAGATCTTTCAGCCGCAGCGGTCAACACGGCTCAGTGAATGCCAGCAGCAGCGTAAAAGGCAACACCATCAACGGTCAGGCAAGTATCAATGGCAGCCGAGGCGGAAGCGCCAGTGGCGAAGGCAGTGCCACCTATAACGTCAGAAGCGGCACTGCCAGCGCATCAGGCACAGCCACAGGCACCACAGCAAACGGCGGCACGGCAACTGCCAATGGCAGCGGCACTTACAACCCAAGCACAGGCGCAGTCGGCGCCACCGGCAGCATCAGCGGCACCTCCGCCAACGGCGGCACAGCCAGCGCCTCCGGCAGCGGCTCCTATACGCCAGGTAGCGGCGCAAGCGGCAGCGCCACAGTCACCAGCGCCAATGGCACAACACACTCAGGCAGCGTTACCGCCAGCCAAGGTACGGCGACTGTCACAAACAATGCAGGACAATCAAAAACCTATGTGAAGGGTTCGCATTAAATCGAAAGAGCCTGCTGGCTCTGGAGATTAAACATTTGGGATTAGGATGAGTAATAGTGCGATACGGCTACCCTCATCTTAATCTTTCTGCTATTTGAAAAAATTTTTATCTTTGAATATTCGAGCGAACCAATTAATACATTGGCGCATTCTTAAATTCTGAAATCTTGCCTAAACCCGCATCTCTGCTGCGGAAATCACCTCTACCCGCACACCGTAACTACCAATGTTCGCCAGTGTGACATTATGATGTGCTGAAATTTGCGCAGCGGTAAGAATGCCATTATCTTTTGACGATGGAAAAAAATGGCGGGAACCCGTTGTCACTGAAAAATCCGAAATGTTTGAAGTTGGAAAATTGCTATTTGATCAGTCCTTTATTGGACACCCAGTACGCTTCAATGGTCGTCCTATTTTTCAAAACAACGAAAACTAACTGCTTCTCTATACAATAAAAACTATCACGGCCAACTGCATTTAATACGAATAAAAATTCCACGTGAAAATCACATAGACTTTTTTTGAACTCTGACTACCTAATCTTCGTCAATTAAATTAGCGCAAATTCTGTGAGAATACGATCAATCTTTTGCATGTCATCGATGTAGACTAAACGAATATAAATTATTCAATGAAAAAAAATATAGGCGTATCTTTGTTATTTATTATTGTATTGGTCATAGCACTACTAATTGCGATGAGATATATCGGGTTCATCCCACGCCGCGATGTCTTAGAATGTGAGGCACCGAACGGTCATCGTTTTACATTTGAATCAAGATATGAATGGTGGCCACTTGCTATTTTTGCCCGACATTCTTCTAGCAAAGAAAATCAAACTTTAAAAATTTTTTATCATAAAAACACGTCATTGTTTTTACCGTTAAAAGCAGGAGCCTATTTTGATTTTAGTGATGATAATTCACGTTTTCGTAAAATTTGTTCAAATGTTGGACTTTCCCATAATCATCCGGTCGTAACATATCAATACTTCCAGTCTGGTGTTTGGTTAAGAATAAATACTCAGTCCAATCCAGAGCTTTATTTTTCGTCTACCCTGTCAGAAGTGCCATCCTCAATTCGTATGCAGCTTATTCAATTAAGCGCCACAGCCGAATTGAATTACGCATTCGCTGTGCCAACTCAAAAATATCTGGTTTTTGAACATCCTGCGACAGATGGCAAATCTGTGGTAGCAGTTATTAAAAGCAAGTCGTTTGACGGCGGGAAAACTTGGCAAGATCCTCTTGTCACCAAAGATGCGGAAATATTTGAAATTGGAAAAAGTTTAATTGATCAACCTTTTATTGGTCGACCAATTCGTTTCAATGGGCGAAGAATTCATTGGAAGAACCTCCCCACTGAGGAATAGTTAGCTTTATATGCTCGCTATTGGTATTTTTGGGAATTTAAAAATAAAAAACCCACGTGAAAATCACGTGGGTTTTTTATTTTGGTGCCGGCTGCCGGAATCGAACTGGCTACCTGATGATTACAAGTCAACTGCTCTACCAAGTGAGCTAAGCCGGCGAAACTTATTTCCCTTATTTAATTTATTCAACTGAATAAGGAAGAACAAGATTATAGACTACTTTATTATTTTTAGCGAGGGCTTTCCTGATTTTTTTTGTGTTGTTGCAGATGATGGTTCGTCTGTTGGCGTAAATGAATTGCTGTCTTCTGATTTCGCCAAACTTAAACCTGTCTTTTCGGGCTCGCCTTCTGCTTCGTTATCACGGTCTTCCAAAGCAGGCTCAGCAGAAACTTCAAATGCCATTCCCTCGCCATTTTCGCTTGCATAAATAGCTTGAACGTTTGCTATTGGTACCCAAATGTCTCTTGAGATACCCCCGAAGCGCGCTTTAAAACTCACCGCCTCGTTATCAATTTTTAAGGCACTGGTCGCACCAAAACTAACGTTCAAAACAATGTCCCCATTTCGCACAAATTCCATGGGCACTCTCGCCTCGCCAAAGACTTTTACAGCCAGATAGGGTGTGAAACCATTATCCGTACACCATTCGTAAATCGCGCGCAGAAAATAAGGTTTGGTGGAAATGGTCGTCATGATGAAAGCTTGATCAAAGAAGGCAAGAAAACGATGTGCACGAACGTTACACGCTGCAACTCAGCCCTCCCCTAAATAAAACTTTAGAGAGCCGAGTTAATGCAGCATTTAACGCCGCATCACTTTCTCTGATGGCGTCAGTGCTTCTATATAAGCTGGACGAGAGAAAATACGCTCCGCATATTTCATCAATGGTGCCGCTGTTTTAGAAAGCTCGATGCCATAGTGATCTAGACGCCATAATAAAGGGGCAACAGCCACGTCTAGCATTGAGAACTCTTCACCCAGCATGTATTTATTCTTCATAAATAAGGGTGCTAATTGAGTCAGGCGATCGCGAATCTCCACGCGCGCTTTTTCTTGCAATTTTGCTGAAGAACTTGACTTATCGTTTTCCAATGTGTGAACGTGAACGAATAATTCCTTCTCGAAATTAAACAGCATCAGACGTGCACGTGCTCGTTGCAGGGGATCTGCAGGCATCAACTGAGGATGCGGGAAGCGCTCATCGATGTACTCATTGATGATATTAGATTCATACAAAATCAATTCGCGTTCAACCAAAATGGGCACTTGGCCGTATGGATTCATTGTCGAGATGTCTTCTGGCTTATTAAACATATCGACGTCGCGAATTTCGAAGTCCATGCCTTTCTCAAACAGAACGAGGCGGCAACGTTGGGAAAACGGACAAGTGGTACCTGAGTAGAGAACCATCATTTTTATAGTTCCTTAAAAACGATTAGGGCGAGGAGCCTTTTTTGCGCGCCTCACCCTGGGATGACACATCTGCCAGCCTACGCTGACAGACGACTAAATTACTTTACTTCTTTCCAATACGACGCGTTCAGGCGCCATGCCAAGAATGCGAGTATGGATAAAAAAATCAATACGATCACACCAAGACGCTTACGCGTGTTTTGCGTAGGCTCACCCATCCACTGCAGATAAGCGACCAAGTCAGTAACAGCATGGTCGTATTCCGTGGCAGTCATTTTTCCATCGCTGACCTTTTCGTAGCCAATAAACTTATGCACGATCTTTGATGAATCATGTGGATCATCTTGAATGACGATGTTAGCGGACCGAACACCCTGCAACTCCCACAAGACGTGTGGCATGCCCACATTAGGGAACAACAAATTGTTCCAACCTGTTGGACGTGTGTCGTCTTTATAATAACTGCGCAAATAGGTGTACAACCAATCTGCACCTGACCCAGCCGACGAGGCTTTTGCGCGGGCAATCACCGATAAATCTGGTGGTACTGCGCCAAACCATTCTTTCGCATCTTTCGGCGAAAGCGCCGTCTTCATGAGGTCGCCAACCTTCTCACCAGTGAAAAGCAAATTGGTTTTAATCTGCTCTTCATTCAAGCCGATATCGCGCAAGCGGTTGTACCGCATCGCCGTCGCTGCATGGCAATTGAGGCAGTAATTAACAAATAATTTTGCGCCGTTTTGCAACGCAACTTTGTCATTACTGCGGTCTTCAACATGATCCAAAGGAATAGTTTGACTGTTCGCAAATGCCAATGCCGGCACCAACGCCACCATCGCAAAAAATAATTTCGATAATTTCATACTGAATATCCTTTGTGCGATTAGTGCGCAGAAAACGTGACACGCTTCGGTACGGGCTTAAATTGTCCCATCGTGCTCCACCATGGCATGAGGAGGAAGAAGCCAAAGTAAATCACGGTACAAACTTGCGAAATACGCTCACCGATTGGTGAAGGCGCTTGCACACCTAAATAGCCCAAAGTAACGAAAGCAATACCAAAAACGATATAGACGTATTTGTGCCAATCAGGACGGTAACGAATCGACTTCACCGGCGACAAATCCAGCCATGGCAAAGCGCCTAGGATCATCACAGACGAACCAAACAGCACGACACCCCAGAATTTGGCATCAAGCGCACCAGGCAACATGCCGACAAGGCAAATCAATGCAACAACAGCAATTGCAACTTTGATTTTCGAGTCTAATTTACTGCCAACGAAAATCAAACCAACATAGGCAACGATACCGCCCATTACAACAAACAAGAACTCCGATGTGGTTGCGCGAAGAATCGAATAGAACGGTGTGAAATACCAAGTCGGCGCGATATGTGGAGGCGTTTTAAGAGAGTCAGCAGGAATGAAATTGTTATATTCCAAAAAGTAACCACCGAGTTCAGGAGCAAAGAAAACGACTGCACTGAAAATCAACAAGAAAACCGTGACGCCAAAAATATCGTGGAAAGTGTAATACGGGTGAGATGGAATGCTGTCCAATGGGTGACCGTCAGGACCAAGGTTCTCTTTTACCTCGATGCCATCGGGATTATTTGATCCCACTTCATGCAAAGCGATCAAATGTGCAGCGACCAAGCCTAATAAGACTAACGGAATAGCAATGACATGGAACGCGAAGAAGCGATTCAATGTCGCATCACCAACCACATAATCACCGCGAATCCAAAGCGACAAATCGGAACCGATAAAAGGAATTGCTCCAAAAAGGTTCACAATCACTTGCGCTCCCCAGAAAGACATTTGCCCCCAAGGTAACAAGTAGCCGAAGAACGCCTCAGCCATTAAACACAAGAAAATTGCAAAACCAAACAACCAGATCAGTTCACGCGGCTTGCGGTATGAACCGTAAAGCAAGGCGCGTGTCATGTGCAAATACACGACAATGAAGAATGCAGAGGCGCCTGTTGAGTGCATGTAGCGCACCAACCACCCCCAAGGTACTTCGCGCATGATGTACTCAACCGACAAAAATGCCGTTGCCGCATCAGGCTTGTAATGCATTACAAGAAAAATTCCAGTAACGATCTGAATCACCAACACCAACATCGCCAAAGAGCCAAAGATGTACCAAAAATTAAAATTCTTTGGCGCATAGTATTGACCCCATTGGTCATTCCACAATTTCGTTAGTGGAAAGCGCGAGTCAACCCAATTCAATGCTTTATCGACCACGGGTGCATCCGCCGGCAGTTTTTTCTCAACAAAAGCCATAATATTTACGCCTCGCCTTTCTCATCTTTGCCGATGAGGATTTTAGTGTCCGAAAGGTACATATGCCGTGGAACATCCAAGTTTTGTGGTGCTGGCTTGTTTTTATAAACACGACCAGCCAGATCAAAAGTCGACCCGTGGCAAGGACATAGGAAGCCACCGCACCAATCATCTGGCAAACTCGCTTGCGCGCCAGCTTCAAATTTTTTACTTGGAGAACAACCCAAGTGTGAGCAAATTCCGACTGCGACCAGAATATCTTTGTGCTCAACACGAGAGCGCGCTTGATTCTTGCAATAGTCTGGCATTTCTAGTGCATAGGGCTTATCAGATTTGGGGTCGGCAACAAATTCTTCCGTCTTTGCGAGGCTGGACATCATCTCTGGTGTACGTTTTAAGATCCACACAGGCTTTCCACGCCACTCAAACACCTTCATTTCACCCGGCTTTAAGTCGGAAATATCCGCCTCCACTGGCGCACCAGCCGCTTTTGCACGCTCTGATGGCTGGAAAGTGCTGACGAGTGCTGTGGTTGCAGCGATTCCCGCTACGCCACCCGCCGCCGCCGTTGCAACCAATAAGCCACGACGGCCTGAGTCGACCTGCTTTTCGATACTCATACCAAAACCCCAATCTGTCAAAAATCAAAACTTAATGAAGCAAACCGATAATTCTTACAACCTTAAATTATAAAGGAGGCGGGTGTGGTTTTAAAGCAAAAGATGCGATTTGACGATTCCAATCCCTTTATTTCCCAAAAAACACAGAAATATCAAAGCCATGATGATGATTTACCGAGAAACATTGTCTTCAAACCACAAAGTTACCATTTTTCACAATTCTCTTTGCTTGAATACGCTAGCGGAGCATTACTATGCTCCTGCTTGCTTTTGTAACATTAAAATAATGATGTTTTTCCCATTTTGAAAGGAATCGTGATGAGTATGATGAGCGAATTTAAGGAGTTTGCCTCTAAAGGAAACGTTGTTGATCTAGCTGTTGGCGTCATTATTGGCGCTGCATTCGGAAAAATCGTTGACTCTTTGGTTGCCGATGTCGTCATGCCCGTTGTTGGAAGAATGTTTGGCGAACTCGATTTTTCTAACTATTACTTGGCACTTAATGGACAAGCAAGCGGCTTACCTTTGGCCGAAGCAAAAAAGTTGGGGGCAGTACTAGCTTACGGCAACTTTATTACAATCTCCCTCAATTTCATTATTTTGGCATTCATTATTTTTCAAATGATTCGACTCTTTAACAAAATGAAAAAGGCCGAGCCAGTTGTCCCCGCTGCCGCACCCGCGACACCTGAGGACGTTATGCTGTTACGTGAAATTCGCGACTCTTTACGCAAATAAGTCCGCACCGCCGCCGACCAAAAAAAGTCGGCGGCAAAGTTTTAAACTGGATTTTCAATATCAATGAATTGATGTTGAATATTAAACTTCTCTTCGATTCGTGCTGCTAACGCTTGAACACCGTATCGTTCGGTCGCATGATGCCCGCAAGCCAGATACGCGACACCCATTTCGCGCGCGAGGTGCACGGTAGGCTCAGAAATTTCGCCGCTTAAATAGATGCTCGCACCGGCGTCGATTGCCTCGCCGAACATGCTTTGCGCCGCACCTGTACACCAAGCGATTCTTCCCAATTGTTGGTTGGGATCACCAACTATCATTGGGGCTCTGCCTAATTGCGCCTGTATCAATTGCGCCAATTCGCCCACATTTCTGATCGATTCGTTTTGCATTTTTCCGATCCAGCCCAGTTTGTCTGCGCCGAATCGGCAATCCGAAACGAGCCCCAGTTTCTTCGCGAGCTGCGCATTGTTTCCCAGTTCTGGATGCGCGTCCAAAGGCAAATGGTAGGCAAATAACGAGATGTCGTTTTGCAAGAGGAGTTTGAGCCGCTTTTGCTTTTGCCCCACGATACGCGCGTCTTCGCCACGCCAGAAGTAGCCGTGATGAACCAGAATCGCATCGGCATCTGCCTCAATCGCTTTTTCAATTAATGCTAGACTAGCTGTGACTCCGCTGACCAAGCGCTTGATTGCCGAGCGGCCTTCAACTTGGAGTCCATTAGGGCAGTAATCTTTGAAACTTGTGACTTGCAGCTCATCTGCGAGAAAACGCGATAGCACCTCTCGTTCAACCATTTTTTCATTCATCTTATTTCTCGATATGCGTCGTTTATGGCTTTTATTTTCACAAACCGCAGCAGTCGGTTTGGCAATTTGGTTCATTGTAATCACCTTGAAGCCTGAGTGGTTAAACACGTCAGGGAGCGTCAAGCAACAAGTTCAATTGACACCATCGGCAATGATTCAAGAGTCTGGTTTGGCTCCAATTCCTGCTGGCACAAGCTATCGTGCGGCAGCAAAAAAAGCGATGGCGTCGGTGGTGAATATTAATACCGAAAAAGAAGCGAGTGTCCAACAAAATCCTTTATTGAATGATCCCTTGTTTAGGCGCTTCTTTGGCGATCAACTCCCACCCCAAACGCAAAGAAAATCTAGCCTTGGCTCTGGCGTTATCGTGAGCCCGCAAGGTTACATCCTTACAAACAATCATGTCATCGAAGAGGCGGACGCCATCAATGTCGCGCTGCCCGACGGACGCAAAGCGGTGGCGAAAGTAGTGGGCACTGACCCAGACACTGACCTAGCGGTGATAAAAATTGATCTGCCAGATTTACCGGCGATTGTGTTTGGTCAAACTGATCAAGCGAGCGTCGGTGATGTTGTGCTGGCAATCGGTAATCCATTTGGTGTTGGCCAAACAGTGACGATGGGTATTATTTCTGCGTTGGGTAGAAATGATGTCGGTATCAATACCTACGAAAATTTTATTCAAACAGACGCGGCAGTTAACCCAGGCAATTCAGGTGGCGCGTTGGTTGACGTGAATGGCAATTTGATAGGCGTGAACTCAGCAATATTTTCGAGCAGTGGTGGATCACTTGGAATAGGCTTTGCGATACCCGTTTCAACCATCAAGTCGGTCATGGAATCGATTATCAATAATGGGCAAGTGGTGCGTGGTTGGATTGGCGTTGAGCCACAGGACATCACGGCAGAGATGGCTGAAAGTTTCAACATTAAACAAGCGTCTGGCGCAATCATCGCGGGTGTTGTACGTGGCGGCCCAGCAGATAATGCAGGTGTGCGGCCTGGCGACATCGTTCTATCGGTAGCTGATAAAACTGTCGCCAACCGCAATGAAATTCTTAATGTGATCGCGCAACTAAAACCAAATAGTAAAGCGAAATTTAAGATACTAAGACGCACCACGGAATTGACTGTGGATATCGTAGTTGGCAAGCGGCCAGCATTAAAGCGCGAAGAGTAAGCGACATTTATGCATATTAAAGACCTGAATCGCTATCTTCTCGAGCTTTCTGAAAATAACCAACGCGCTTGGTTCGTGATGAACAAGCCTCGCTATGATATTTTGCGTGCGGAGTTCCTGCAATTTGTGACGCAAGTCATTGCCACCGTGAGCAAGTTCGATCCCGCGATTGCTGACTGTGATCCGAAAAAAGCGATCTTCCGCATCAATCGGGACGTGCGATTCGCACACGATAAATCGCCCTACAAAACCACGTTCTCCGCCGCCATTGTTGCCAGCGGAAGAAAGCGACCAAGCGAAGGTGGTGGCCCCGCGTATTACTTTCAGTTGGATGCCAAAGGAAATCTGTTCTTGGCCCTAGGGGAATATATTCCACCCGCCGACCGTGTTAACGCAATTCGCCGTCGAATGGTGGATGACAGCGCTGCATTCATCAAAGTGTTCAAGAATAAAGCGCTCAGGACGACTTTTGGAAGCGAATTTCAGGTTGAAGCAAAGCTCGCACGTGCGCCGAAAGGTTTCGATCCAGAGCATCCTTTAATCGAACAAATAAAATTGAAGAGTTTCATGATTTGGACGGAATACCCAATTGCTGGCTTAGATTCTGACCAGGTTTGTGCGCTTTTATGTCAAGGCTTTAAAGATGGATTCCCTATTGTTGCCTGGCTCAGGAGCGTCGCCCCAAGCTAAAAGCGTGATTAATTTTCTGTTTGTTCCGGCGCTTTCGTCGCTCTAGCAAAAATCGGTGCAACGAGAAGCCCGAGTTCATATAGCAGACACATGGGCACAGCCAGTGAGATTTGGCTGACCAAATCGGGCGGCGTGACAATCGCCGCAATCACAAATGCGCCAACGATGACATAGGAACGAATCGCGCGTAATTTTTCGATGGGCACAATCCCCATGCGAACCAGAACAACAACAACAATTGGAACTTCAAAAGTTACGCCAAATGCAAGGCACATCGACATGATGAAATCGAGATAATTTTCAATGTCGGGCGAGACAGTAATCGACGATGGTGCAAACTCACCGATAAACTTGAACACGCGGCCAAACACGAAAAAATAGCAGAACGCCACGCCTGAGAGAAAAAGCACCGACGAGGAAATCACCAAGGGCGCAACCAATCGCTTCTCATGCGCATACAAACCTGGTGCAACAAAAGCCCATGCTTGATAAAGAACCCAAGGCAAAGCCAGCATAAATGCCAGCAACAAGGTGACTTTCATGGGTACTAGGAACGGAGAAATAACGCCAGTCGCGATCATTTTTGCCCCTACAGGGAGCGCAGCAACCATGGGCTGCGCCAAAAAATCGTAAATTTTTGACGGCCCCGGCCATGTAAATAGGGCTATGCACACTACCGCAATGCCGATGCATGCCTTCACCAAGCGGTCGCGTAGTTCGACCAAATGGGACATAAAACTATCGAGGGGTTCCTGCGAATTGGTATCGGTCATGCAGAATCCAAATAGATATAGACAAAGAGGCGCGTTTAGAAAAAGCTGGACTTCGCTTTGCTCACAACACGATAACGCGCCATACGGGCCGCGCCGGACACGACGCGCTGTGTGCGCCCTTGCTGATTTTTGTACCATGCGGGTAAAGAAGATTGGCGAAGTAATTTTTTCCGCCGAAAGTCTTTCACCTTGGTTGAGTAATGCGCGGTCATTTCTGCCGCGTTAGGGGCTACGTCATGACCGCCCCATACTTCGTTGAGGTGCTGCTGCGCTTCAGAGAATTCTTGCGTAATCGATTGCTCTACACCCTGCGCTGCAGCCTGCACTTCAGTCTGCATTTTGCGCAGCTCTTCAAGCTCCATTTCGCGACCGACTTCAGATTTCACATCAGCGATGTAGCGCTGCGCGCGACCCAGCAAAGAGCCAGCCATGCGCGCTACTTTGGGTAAATCTTTAGGACCGATAACTAGCAGCGCCACGACGCCGATCAGCGCCATTTTGCTGAGACCGAGATCAAACATATGTCAATTGATGAGCAAATTATTGCTTCATCTTTTCCTTGGCATCGACATCAACGGTGCCTTTGTCGGCCACTTGTTGCTGCGTTGCCATTGGCGTGGATGTTGGCGAACTCGGCTTATCTTCTTCGCCTTTAATGCCGTCCTTGAAGCCTTTTACTGCTTTGCCCAAATCACTACCGACATTGCCGAGTTTCTTTGTGCCGAACACCAAAACAACCACAACCAAGACCAAAATCCAATGCCAAATACTTAATGAACCCATACTAAACTCCTCTTGAGAGATGTACTCCCACTATTGAATACGAAACCTGATGTTTGATTTTTTTGCCACTTTGCGAGACTTAAACTAAACCAGTCCAAGGGCGTGCACCGCCGATTACATGCAAGTGCAGATGATACACCTCTTGCCCGCCATCCGGTCCCGTGTTGATCAGTGTCTTGTATCCACCTGTAAATTCACCCGCTTCGTTAGTTATGAGCGCGCAACCCTGTTGTTGCGCGAGTTGCGGTGCCAAACTCAGCATTTTTCCCAATAAATCGGCATCCGCCGCCTCTGTGTGGGAGAGACTCGCGATATGTTTTTTGGGGATAATCAAAAAATGAACCGGCGCTGCTGGCCGGATGTCATTAAATGCCATCACGTGTTCGTCTTCATACACCACCTTAGCAGGAATTTGCTTCGAGACGATTTTGCAAAAAATACAGTTATCCATAATGCCCTCAAAGTTTCACGCAAGAACTTATTAATTCTCCTGGCGCTGCGCTTTTTCTTGCAAGCCAGACAGACCTTCGCGGCGAGCCAATTCTTGAATCACGTCATGCGATGACAAGCCAAACTGTGCCAACATCACCATGGAATGAAACCAGAGATCGGCACACTCATACAATAAGTGAGATGTATCGCCAGAAACGCGGGCGTCTTTTGCCGCAAGAACAGTTTCTGTGGCTTCTTCGCCAATTTTCTTCAAAATGGCGTCATCACCTTTTGCAAACAATTTGGCGACGTACGATAGTTGTGCGTCGCCACCATTGCACGGCTTGCGCGCTTCAATGACTGTATGCAGACGCAACAAAATGTCGTTCGCATTGAATTCTTTGGTGTTTTGTTGGCTCATAAATGCGTTGAATCAAGGTCATCCACGACGGGGTCCGCGGTGATCCAGTCACCGTCGTTCACCGAGCCATTGAATTTTTGGAAGAAGCATGAATGCCGCCCTGTATGGCAGGCGATGCCGCCCACTTGCTCGATCTTCAGCAGCACCACATCTTCATCACAATCAAGGCGCATTTCCAACACTTTTTGAAAATGCCCTGACTCTTCGCCTTTATGCCACAACTTTTTGCGCGAACGACTCCAGTACACCGCCTCGCCAGTTTCGACTGTTTTGGTTAACGCCTCACGATTCATCCATGCAAACATCAGGACGTCGTTGGTCGTGGCTTCTTGGGCAATCACCGGCACTAAACCTTGATCATCCCATTTCACTTTATTTAACCAACGTGCTGAACTCATACGAGCCTCATCGAAATGTGTTGCGCTGCCATAAATTGTTTTGCTTCTTGCACTGTGTGCTGCCCATAATGAAAAATACTCGCTGCCAGCACGGCATCTGCGCCGCCCAGCTTGATGCCATCTGCCAAATCTTGTAAGGAACCTACACCGCCTGAAGCTATCACTGGGATACCTACCGCTTCAGTCACTGCCCGTGTTAGCGCCAAATCGAATCCTGAACGGGTGCCGTCTTTGTCCATGCTCGTTAGCAATATTTCGCCGGCGCCAAAACCCTCCATTTGCTGCGCCCATTCGATCGCGTCCAAGCC